>JAEEGI010008201.1_pt1 | contig 23150 bp, 17 predicted proteins | sample 8958751 | NCBI WGS metagenome assembly JAEEGI01 (sample SAMN16246545, study PRJNA631951) | gut metagenome | biome: gut microbiome; feature: rumen; material: KS-attached | host: Bos | place: Iran: Karaj | collected 2018-10 | reverse complement strand
CTGTCTTACGCTACCGGATTCGTGCTCAACAACATGAACGTCGGTACCTTCAAGACCTGGGGATGGGAGTTCCACATCGACGGCGACATCCTCCGTACCTCTTCAGGCTGGAGATGGAACGTCGGCCTGAACCTCGACCACAACGACTCCGAAGTTACTTACCTTCCTGAGAACGTTACCGAGTACTACAACGCATACACCTGGCTGTCAGGAAACCTGCGTAACGGTATCAAGGTAGGATATCCTGTATTCTCCATGACCGGACGCGACTACCAGAGGAACGAGAAGGGCCAGATCCTCATCGACCCTACCACCGGTTATCCTCTGACCTCAACCGACTGGTCTTACATGGGCGACCGTAACCCTAAGCTGAAGTACGGTATCACCTCATCCCTCTCCTGGAAGAACTTCCGCCTGAGCATGCTGATCGACGGCCGCTTCGGCGCAACCGTAGTGAACGGAACCAAGAGAGCCATGATGGGCAACGGTACTTCCAAGGAGTCCGTCATCCTGCGTAGCATGCACCAGTACATCTTCCGCGGTGTCCTCAAGGACGGCCACGAGAACGACGCCAACCCTACACCTAACAACGTAGTCGTTGACTTCTCTAACTACGGTTCAAGCATCTACGGCGGTTCTGACTGGGACTGGCTGGAGAAGCACGTGAACTGGATGAGACTGAAGGAGATCAGACTCCAGTACAGGGTTCCTGTAAACTGGCTCAAGAGCGCAACCCACAACCTGCTCTCCGCAGCAAGCGTGTGGATCAGCGGCAACGACCTCTGGACACTGACCAACTACTCCGGTGTTGACGCTGTTGGTAACTCCAACTCCGCATCACTCGGCGGAACCGGCGGTATCGGTATTGATGCCTGGGGTATCCCTACTCCTAGGAGTGTTTCTGTAGGTATCAACTTAACCTTCTAATCGCAAGGAATATGAAAAAGATATACACTATAATTCTCGTTGCAACCCTGGGACTGTTCCTGACTGGTTGCGACCACTATCTGGATGTGAACAAGAACCAAGACGCACCGGACGAGGAGCAGGTGATGGACTACCACTATCTGCCTGGCGTTGAGATGTGGATGGGTAACGTGTACTGGGACATCAGGGCTACAGGTCCGCTGAGCCAGATGTTCGGAACGGTAAGTTACACCAACTGGGCAAACAACTACGCATATTCCGCTGCCGACCAGGGCGGTGAAATGTGGAGACTGACCTACTGGCTCCAGGGAAAGAACCTCGAGAACCTGATCAAGTATGCGACCGAGCACGAGAGGTGGACCATGGCCGGAATCGGCTGGATCCTCAAGGCTCATTCCTGGGACATAAGCACCAAGGAGTATGTCGAGATGCCTCTGCAGCAGGCCTTCGAGCCGGGCAGGCTGAGCCACGACTACGACTACCAGCCGCTGATCTACGACTCCATCCGCACCTGGGCTCTCAGGGGTATCGAACTCCTCGAGAGAGACGACGCTACCGTCTATGGAGGCATCTGGGCTAACTATGATCCTGTATTCAAGGGCAACAAGGACAGGTGGATAAAGGTGGGACACGGCGTCATCTGCCGTAACCTGGCTTCCCTGACCAGAAAGTCCAACTTCGTTTCCGAGTACGCGAACGACCTGATCGCTCACGGAAAGCTCGCGATGCAGTCCAACGACGACAACTTCCTCATCCCTACACTGGGAGGCGGATCGGATGCAAGGTACAACTCCTACAACAACTTCTGGGGCGTGCACCGTGGCAACCTCTCCCTGAACTACTACCAGAGCGACTATATCGTAAAGATCATGACCGGTACCGTTCCTCTGTACGACCACTCTACAGGTGACATCGTAAAGACAGAGAAGGAAGACCACATGACCGATTACTATCCTTACCAGCTCAACCCTAACCAGATCATCTGCGACACCAACTTTGAAATTACGGGACACTTCGACCCTCGTATCGCAGCCAAGCTGGCTCCAAGAACCGCTGAGTGGAAAGACGGTGATGCAACAATCAAAAGAAATCCTAACCTGTACCTGAGTATCAACAATGAGGATTCCATAAAGTTCGCAAGGCGCTACTACGGTGGTTCCCTGTTCAACTCCAGAACCGGTTACCAGGGATTGAACGCCCCTTCACTTTACGGAAGAAATGACTACGGTAACACCGCCATTGACGGTGACGGCCGCTGGCTCTTCCGCAACGACGCTCCGGTAATCGCCATGACAGCCGGTGAAATCCAGTTCGAGATGGCAGAGGCTTACTGGTACATGGGTGACAAGGCTAACGCACTAGCTTGCTGGAAGAAGGGTATCGAGCTCGATATGGACTTCACGGCAAGGTATCTGAAGCCTGGTACTCCTAAGATGGAGAAGAATTCCAAGGGTGTGGACTACTATGTAACCGGCGGTGCAAACCCTGGCGGAGACTTCATCAGCGTGGCACTCTTCAACAAGCTGGCTCAGGAATACATCAACGGACCGTTCGTTGCCGGTATCACCACAAGCACCCTCACCCTTTCCCACATCATGATGCAGAAGTACGTGCACCTGTGGCCTTGGGGAGCTTACGAGGCTTGGGTTGACCTCAGGAAGTATCATTATGACATCGACTATACCGGTGACTATCCTACTCTGGGCAACGGCTGGGAGAAGGATAATCTGAACCAGAAGTGGGACGAGGACGAGACCAAGGTTTACAAGGGATTCTACCTCCGTTCCGCTCAGGTGGAAGGAAGAAGGACTGCCTTCACGGCAGACAACGAGGGTTCCCCTGCATACCGCATGGCTCCTAGATACAACTCCGAGTTCATGTGGAACAGGCCGGCTCTGGCTGCCCTGAAGCCTATTCCTGGACTTATTCCGGACGCAACCTCTTCTACCGGTTACGCTTACAAGAACTACCATATCTCCATTCCTTGGTTCGCATATCCTGGAGATTACCCAGAATCAGTTCACTATTAATAGTTTGACGATATGAAAAAGATTAGATTTTCAATTATAGCTCTTGCAGCTCTCCTTGTTCTGGGTTCTTGCACAAAGCATAAGCTGTGGTTCCCTATGGACGAGATGCCTAGTGACTGGGCAGAGTTCCAGCTCCACTATTTTGAGCCTATAAATAATGTTGCGGCAAACAACATAGATTCCGTTTACATTAACGGAACGCTGTATTCCTCCAAAGACGGTGGCGGTACCCTGTTCCCTTACAATGCGGTTCCTTGCATGGATGTAGGAAAATTCTTTGGCGTAAAGTCCGGTTCCGTAAACATCAGGCTTATGAGAGGCGGTGAAACCATTTACGACAGGAACGTTAGCCTTGAGGCCAAGAAGCAGAACGTGTTCATTCACGACCTGAATGAAGATCCTATTGTTATAGACAACAGGTATCCTTACTGGAATGACAGAGGAGTTGCTTCTACGGCTGCTACATTTGGAGATGACTCCGTATGCAAGGTTATGTTTGTGAACCTGCTGTATGAGTCTCCTGGCGTTCCTTATCCTGGAAAGCTTCAGTATCAGTACAAGAGAAATGATGCTGGTGACGACGAACCTTGGAACAACATCGGCGACCCTGTAGGCTTTGGAGAGGGCACTGAAAGGACATTGGTGCTTATCCATTACGAAGGCGGTCCTACCTCTAACTATTATAAGTCACAGAGGGAGAATTACCGAATTCTTGATGAAAACGGAGACATTCTCCAGGTGCTGAACAGTGCCGGTACCAAGATGATTGACTATTCTGACTGGTGGACTGCACGTGTCGGAAAAGTTTACATGCACATTTTCAGAGGCTACAGAACAGCAAAACCTGTTTGTGGAGTTACCCAATGGACTTCTCTGTAAAATAGTAAACAGTTTTTACAGTACATAAAATAAAGGGTTGGCAAACGCCAACCCTTTGTTTTATCAATTCAAGAATAATATCAATAGATGGTGTTCGTTCTGGTCATCATATTGTTAAGGGCAAGATACAGGGCGGTGTCAAAATCATCTATGTAGCTTCTGGAGTTGCAAAGAAGGACTCCGTTAATTCCATTGTTGCCCCTTACGATGATTGTAGCGGTTCCGTTAATGTTTCCTCCGTGATATGATGCCCAGTTGGAAAGGGTATAATGCCCTATCCTCCATCCGAAACCATAACCGTTCTTTGTTGTAGGAGGGTTTCCGGAAGTATAGTCTGTGTAAACCATGTCCAGAGTTTCCTTTTTGAGGATATCCGGAACAACAGTTCCGTAATCCATGGCGCAGACAAGCTGCATAAGGTTAACGGAGGAATTGATTACGGCTCCGCATGCAGCAACTACGGCCATATCGTTCTGGTAAGCGTCAGTGCTCTGCTGGGCATAGTAACATACTTCGTTCTTTCTTCTTTCTCCCTTAGTGTTTTTGCCAATCCACACATCTGTGATTCCTGCCTTTGCCTCGACCTGTTTCAAATAAGCCTCGTAAGTTCCGCCAGTAATATGTTCGACAATCATTCCAAGAAGGCAGTATCCGAGATTGTAGTAAGAATAGCTTTGGCCTGGGGTATAAGAGGTTGGAGTGTTAACCATATATTCAACCCTCTGCTTGAGAGTCTTGCCATAGAATCTGCTGTCTCCTGTAAAGATGGGATCCACACCGCCGGTAGTAGCGTACTGCCAGCCGGAAGTATGGGTAAGAAGGTGACGTACCTTTATCTGGTCTACACCGGTAGCGTGGGCGCCAGGATACATGCTCTGGAGAATACCTTCCTTGCTACCCTCTCCGTTTGCTCCTGCTGGGGCAAACACGTAATCATCCGGAGATATCAGGCCATCCTCGTACAGGCTCATTATACAGAGCGCTGCCTGGAACTTTGAAACGCTGGCCAGACGGAACAGGGAAGTAGGCTGTACCCTTTCCTTAGGGTTGGAGTCCAGGTTAGCGAAACCATATCCTGCTGCATAAGCCAGTTTCTCTCCCTTGGTGGTGGCTACACTAATTCCCGGAATGTTATACTTGGACATTACGGAATAAACCTGCGCATCCATTTCCGCATCACCTTTCCTGACAAGCACGATATATTTATTAGAATGCATCCCGTCTTCCGCCTTTACAACCAGTTCTACATCACCGGTAAAGTTAACCGCGGTTTTCCCGGACTCAAAAGCCTTTCCGCCCATAGTGACAGTAGCCTTGTTGCTGACTCCGATTGTAGGAACCAGTTTTGTAATATCAACAGACTCCTGAACCGTAATCAGAACCATATTGATATTCCTGATTTTGGTAATAACTGCTGTCGGATTGTTGGCCATTCCCGGATTAGATGCAGACTTGAACTGGAAAAGGCTCAGAGTGCAGGCAGAAGAAGCTGCCGAACTCGGGGTTTCCGGTTCAACCTTGCCGGTTCCTCCGCTTCCACCGCCGCAATTGGCCAGTATCAGCGATGAACCTACCATAATCATAATCGCAAGCAATGTCCTTGCTTTCAGATAAAAATCTGAACGTTTCATAACTCTTTGATATTTTAATTGGTTTTCTTTATTCTATTGTCTATCAAAAATCAGTCCCTCTTGATCTGCTGTTTGGAGAATATATATTCGCCGTCTGCTGTAATTCCCTCTATAACAACAGTATAATCTGTCCGTCCGTCTGAGGTGTTGAAATGGAACTTGCCCTGTCCGTCTTCAACCCTGAGAGCAGGCTCCCAATATACAGTAGCCCTCTTGTCGCTTCCGGAGCGGCTTATGGCCTTGCCCTGGACATCGTATGCCGGACTGTAGAACTTCTTTGGTCTCTGCCACCCCAGAGGATATCCCTTGGTAACATTCTTCGGCATTCCGGTCTTGGCGGCAGGCTTGGTCTTAATCATTACAACAGGAATAATGGCGCCACTGCCATCCCTCATCGGAGAGAACGGAGCCGCATCAGCGCCTCTCAGATATACAAAGGCCTCAAGTTCATCTATAACGTAATGATCCAGTTCTGAAGAAGAAGGGGCCTGGAATCCGTTAACATAAACTATAATCTCGGTATAGTCGCTGATTTCCCAGTTGGATGCCACCGCCGGAACCCTGCAAACCAGTTTTCTTTCTCCTGTAGTGGTGTCTCTGTCTTCTCTTATGCCCGTGCAGTTTTCAAGGACATAGGTCATGACATCAAAGGACCTGTATGGCTCAAGGTCTTTTTCGGTCTTCAACTGCCCTTCCTTGAAATACTGCATAGGGAAAGGAGATACATTGTCCTTGGCCCTTACCATTCGCTGAGAGGTAACATATACTGGATCCAGCTGATAGACCTTCTCTCCGCCGCTGTTATAGTAATTCTGGATCATGTACTGAGCAGCGTCATCAGAATAGTCCACTTTCTCTTTCCTCCTCTGGTAGTTGATCACAGGAGCAAACGAATCATCGTCTATATAAGGGATGAAAGATTTCCTTCCGCCCAATCCCACGGCGTTGACTATAAACAAGGTAGAGTCAGGGAAGTTAATATCTCTGAGTTCAAAGAATCCGGAAGAATCCAACTGCCCCATAGCGGTAAAGTTTATTGAAGGGGCAACAAATGAAACAATGGAAGAGTTGCCTTTCCTCAGCGAAGATTTCTTAACCCTGCCGGATATTGTCTGGATATATTCCTTTCCGAACTGAGGCATGTCGTACTGGCCCTTGAAGATTGCAGGCAGGTCGTAGTACTGCCACCCCTGAGTCATCATAAGAAGATCCACTGCTGCCTCCCTTTCTCCAAAATCAACGTTCTCGTCGAAATACCACTGCGGATTCTCCACATATCCCTTAAGCTCGGAAGAGAGCAGCATGTAAGATATAATATTGTTTTCCGTTCCGAGATAAGGGGCGTGGGCGTTGTCCGTTACGGAAACGGAAAGGTCTCCGCTTACAGGACGGTTAAGGGTTATGGTGCAGGTTACGGGATCTCTCTGCCCGTAAGTCTGGCGGTCCGTTGCCATTTTTACGCCACCCTCCGATACCGGCAGGACAAAGAACGGTCTCTTAGCGTAAATGTTTCCCTTGGTGTCCGCGATGGAGGCAACGCTGACTCCCTCGCCGAGCTTGTTTACAGGAAGCGCCAGCCTGGTGGCGGAGCTCAAAGGCTTGCTGTAGAAGATTTCCGTACCATCGGAGAGGATAAACAGCAGAGAATCCTTGTTAAGATTATCAGTAGCATACGACTCGGCGATTATGTTATCTCCAACGAAACTGAGGTTAATGGAGCACCCGTTGATTTCCGGAGAAGGCATGTTCACCCTCTTTTCCACATCCCTTGTGTCTTTTATGCGGGCATAATAGCTACCACCCGGAACCGGCACAAAGGAGAACTTGCCCATACCAAGTTTATTTGTCTTGAAAGATGTGACTTTATTATCCCTGCTGTCCAGGATTTCTCCCTCCACCTCGGTTCCAAATCCGGTCTCGTCCACACACTTAACTCCGATAACGGCTTTTGTCCCGGCAAAATAGCGTCCGCTCTCCGGCAGGAACTGGCAGTCCACGTCGTGCCTTTCTTTCTTTTCCTTCTTGAACGGATTCAATACTCCAACCTTGGTGTACTCTTCCGTGTTGTCCACCTTGTGATCTACAAGATCCTTCACGTAATTGTCCTTTATAGGATTGATTACGGTTATCATCCTGCTGTAGATATAGTCTGCCGGGAAGTTAAGCGCCCAGTAGGAATAAGCCCTGAGAATTGCCGTTCCGGTATTCATGTCGCTGTCAAGCACAACATATCCCTGAAGGATGCCGTTGCGCCTTTTTACCTTTACCCTCTGCACTGTACGGTAGGTTTCCTCCACCTTGTTGGAATAAACGTTCTTGGCATAGTAATATGTAAGAAGCTCCACATAGATGTAGTTGCTCTCCGGAAACTCGGATGCCAGGGAATTGTTTATCAGATAACCCTTGAACCATACGGTATCTCCCACACAGTAAGTTTCCCTGTCTGTCTGAAGATAGAGTTTCTCAGGCGAAAGAAGCTGGGAATAAGCCTTGAAACGCTCTTCAAGCTTGTTCTGCGCAAACATTGCGTTACCACAGAAAAGGGCGACAATGGCTGCGATTACTGAAATTTTAAAAAAATTCTTCATATTGGAAACACGCTATTTGGGTGCAAAATAATAAAAAAAACGGGATGGCCGTATAACCATCCCGCTTTCTTTTTGCTAATCCAGAGATTAGTCGCTGAGAGAAAATCTGCGGAAGGAAAGAACCTTAACCTCAGGATCCATTCTCTTAAGGTACTGGGCTACAGTCTCCTTGCCATCTCCAAGAGCCAGAATCTGCTCGTTGAGGGTCTTCTCCTTGAAGAACTTCTGGAGACGTCCGTTGGCAATGTTCTGAATCATGGCCTCAGGAAGGTTGGCGGCCTTCTGCTCGGCGGCTTCCTTCATGATCTTGCGGCCCTGCTCAGCCTGCTCAGGAGTAATCCATCCCTTAGCGGTGTTGCTCTCGATATGGTCTTCGCTGTCGAAGTGATTAGGATTCAGACCAGCCTTGCTCAAAGCTGCGTCAACTGCCTTCTTAACCATTTCTTCCTTGGTCTTGCTTACTGCAAGAGCCAATTCCTCATCCTTTATCTTCTGAGGGATATCGTCTGCTGTAACAGCGATAGGAACCATAGCGGTGATCTGCATTGCGATCTCCTTTGCAACATCGTCAGAAATCTTCTTGCTGAAGCCTACGATGGTGGCAACTTTCTGGTTGCTGTGGATGTAGAGTCCTACGAAAGGAGCCTCTATCTTCTCATAGCAAGCAACAACGTGCTTCTCGCCGCTCTTTCCGGTCTGGTCCATAACTGCATCCTCGATGGTCAGGTCCCCTACCTTGCACTTCTTGAGTTCGTCAAGATTTGCAGGAGTATTGGCGATGGCTGCGTCTGCGATAGCGTTAGCAAGAGCCTGGAATCCTTCAGTCTTGGCTACGAAGTCTGTCTCGCAACCCAGGCAGGAAAGTGTGGCAACGGTCTTGTCTGCATTTGCCCTGGCCAGAACTGCACCCTCGGTGGTCTCTCTGTCAGAACGCTTTGCAGCGATAACCTTACCCTTCTCCCTAAGAATTTCCTTTGCTTTTTCGAAGTCGCCCTCAGCCTCGATCAAGGCCTTCTTGCAGTCCATCATACCGGCCTGCGTCATCTGGCGAAGCTTCATTACGTCTGATGCTTTGATTTCCATAATCAGTCTCGTTTAAATTATTCAGCCTTTGGCTCTGCCTTCTTTGCAGGCTTGTCCTCTGTATTGACTTTTCTTCTAGGACGGATCTTCTTGCCCTCTGGCATAGAGTCGGAAGCCTTCTTCTCTCCCTCAGCCTTTGCAAGCTCCTTGTCCTTTGCTCTCTTCTCTTCTTCTGCAGCAGCCTTCTCTCTCTCGAGCTTTCTTTCCTCGAGACCTTCGGCGATTGCACCGCAGAGTGCGCTGACAACTACCTGAACGCTCTTTGCAGCGTCGTCGTTGGCAGGAATCACATAATCTACTGGAGTTGGATCGCAGCAAGTATCTACCATCGCGATAACAGGAATATTCAGTCTCTTGGCCTCCTTAACGGCATTGGCCTCTTTCTGAACATCAACAACAAACAGTGCTGACGGGAGACGGCTCATATCTGCTATTGAACCTAAGTTCTTCTCCAACTTTGCCCTCTGACGGTCTACCTGAAGTTTCTCTCTCTTTGCAAGAGTCTCGTAAGTTCCGTCAGTCTTCATCTTGTCAATGGTATTCATCTTCTTGACAGCCTTGCGGATTGTCGGGAAGTTTGTAAGCATACCACCTGGCCATCTTTCAGTTACATATGGCATATTCACGGCTTTGGCCTGCTCCGCGATAATGTCCTTGGCCTGCTTCTTTGTTGCGACAAAAAGAATCCTGCGTCCGCTGCGGGCGAGGTTCTTCATCATAGCTGCCGCGTCATCAATCATAAGCACGGTCTTGTGCAGGTCGATAATATGGATTCCGTTCTTCTCCATGAAGATATAAGGAGCCATCTTAGGATTCCATTTCCTCTTCAGGTGTCCGAAGTGTGCGCCTGCCTCTAATAATTCTTGGAAATTTGTTCTTGGCATTTTAATAACCTTTAATGCTTTGTTAATCTTTTTTCTTTTGCCTGACATTCTATCAGGCCTCTTTTCATCAACCCCAGTCCCTGAGGTTTTCCGCAGAAGGGCAAAGAGTGGTAATCATTTCGAGTCCACAGCTTTTACTACCTCTTCTGTGCTCAATACTTTACAACGCAAATACTAACGCTTGCTGAACTGGAAGCGTCTGCGTGCACCAGGCTGGCCAGGTTTCTTTCTCTCGACCTCTCTTGCATCTCTTGAAAGGAATCCTTCCTTCTTCAGAACTGAGCGGTATGCCTCGGCATCCACCTTGCAAAGAGCGCGGGCGATAGCGAGGCGAAGAGCCTCTGCCTGTCCTTTGATTCCACCACCGTCCAGGTTAGCGACAATGTCAAAATTGGCCTGGGTGTTGGTAACTGTAAGAGGCTGCATTACAATGTACTTGAGGGAATCGTCAGGGAAATACACTGCCAGTTCCTTTCCGTTGATTGTGATGTTGCCTTTGCCTGAACCCACATAAACGCGAGCAACAGCTGATTTACGTCTTCCAAGGGCGTTTACTTTCTCCATGCTCTTAAATCTCGTTTAAAGTGATTGTTCTTGGTTTCTGTGCCTCGTGAGGATGCTCGCTGCCTGCATATACGTGCAGATTGCGGAACATCTGGGCTCCGAGTCTTGATTTAGGAAGCATTCCTCTTACAGCTTCCTCTAAAACTGCTACCGGCTTGCGCTTCAAAAGCTCTGCTGGAGTTGTGAAACGCTGGCCGCCAGGATAACCGGTGTGCCTTACGTACACCTTGTCAGTCAACTTCTTGCCTGTCAGACGGATCTTCTCGGCGTTGATAACGATAACGTTATCGCCACAGTCTGTGTGAGGTGTGAAGTTGGCTTTGTTCTTGCCCCTGAGGATCAGTGCCAATCGGGAAGCAAGACGGCCTAAAATCTGGTCTGTTGCATCGATCACCAGCCACTCCTTGGTAGCTGTAGCATCGTTTACAAAGGCCGATTTGTAACTTCTGTAATCCACTGTTTGTTGTTTTAAATTACTAAAAAATACCCGAAAAAACGGGACCCCTCATTTTTAAGGGGGTGCAAAGATAGGTAAAATTTCTTTATTTGCAATATCTTTGTCATCGCGATGGGATTCAAGATCGGAGACATAGAATTCAGAGACAAGGCGCTGTTCCTTGCACCGATGGAGGATGTGACGGATCCTTCGTTCAGGTTTGTGTGCAAGGAATTCGGGGCGGATATGATGTACACTGAGTTCGTGTCTTCAGACGGGCTGACTCATAACGCGGAGAAGTCTTTCAAGAAAATGGAGGTCTTTGACTATGAAAGGCCCATCGGGATTCAGATCTACGGTCATATTCCCGAGGCGATGGTGGAAGCTGCCAAGTTCGCTGAGCAGTATCATCCGGATTTGATAGACATAAACTTCGGCTGTCCGGTCAACAAGATTGCAAAGAGAGGGGCAGGGAGCGGAATGATGAGGTTTCCCGACCTGATGGTGGAGATAACGGAAAAGGTTGTGAAGGCCGTGAATCTTCCGGTGACGGTGAAGACAAGACTGGGCTGGGATGAAGATTCACTGATTATAGTGGAACTGGCGGAAAGGCTACAGGATGCCGGAATCCAGGCTCTGACCATCCACGGCAGAACCCGCTGCCAGATGTACAAGGGGCAGGCGGACTGGACACTGATCGGGAAGGTGAAAGAGAATCCGAGGATGAAGATTCCTATTATAGGTAATGGAGATATCATTGACGGACCTTCCTGCAAAGAAGCCTTTGACAGATACGGGGTGGATGCCGTGATGATTGGCCGGGCCACCTACGGCCACCCGTGGATATTCAAGGAGATAAGGCACTATCTGGACACGGGAGAAGAGATGCCGCCTATGAGCGTCAATGAAAGGGTGGCGCTGGCAAAGAGGCATTTTCTGAAATCAATCGAGATAAAAGGAGAAAGGCGAGGACTTCTGGAAATGAGAAGGCATCTTAGCTGCTACTTCAAGAATCTGTTCAATTTCAAGGAAACCAGAATGAAACTGGTTACGGAAAACGACCCGCAGAAAGTCCTTGAACTCCTGGACTATGTAGCCGCTACTTGGGGTTAGAGTCCTCGTTCCTCTGCTTTAGCTGGACCTTTACGCTTTCCTTATGGATGATTTCCATCAGCGATTTGGCGAAATCCCTGTCCAGACCCAAGGATTCTGCAAGGTCTGACCTGTTTTCCACAATTTCGCTGTAGCGTTTGCTCTGGAGGACAGGCATATTGTTTCTCTGCTTGAAATCCCCTATCTGCCGGGAAACATCCATTCTCTTTGAAATAATCTGAAGAAGGCTTTCGTCCAGGGAGTCGATCTGGGAACGGAAAGACTCCAGACTCTGCTGGTTCTGGGAGTTTTCCCTGACTTTCAGATGGGAGAGGATTTTCTCCAGCTGGATCGGGGTGATCTGCTGGGCTTTGTCGCTGAGAGCCTGGTCAGGATTGATGTGGCACTCTATCATAAGTCCGTCGTACATCAGATCCAAAGCCTGCTGGGAAATAGGAGCGATAAGCTGCGGCTTGCCGCCCATATGGCTCGGGTCGCAGAGCATCTGGATGTCCGGGAACCTTCTTTTCATCTCGATCGGGATGTGCCACAGAGGAATGTTGCGGTAGATCTGGTTGCCGTAAGAGCTGAAGCCTCGGTGAACGAGGATTATCTGCCTGATTCCGGCATTCAGGAAACGCTCCAGGGCACCAGCCCAGAGCTCGACATCGGGATTGACAGGATTCTTGATCAGAAGAGCCTCCGGAGTCTTGTCCAGATTCTTGACGGCGTCTGCCAGAGCCTGGACCGCAAACGGGTCTGCGGTAGTGCGGGCACCTATCCAGAGAATGTCCACCCCAGCTTCCAGAGCCTGGTGAAGATGTTCGGGAGTCGCAACCTCGCAGCAGACTTTCAGCCCTGTTTCTTTTTTGACGTCACTTAGCCACTGAAGGCCTTTGGAACCCACTCCTTCAAACATTCCGGGCCTGGTCCTGGGCTTCCACAATCCCGCTCTGAAGGCGTAAATCCCTGTCTTGGCCAAAGCCTTTGCCGTATCAAGAACCTGCTTCCTGCTTTCTGCGCTGCAAGGACCTGCTATGATTTTTATCCTGGACTTCATATAAAAAAATACTCAAGGGTGATCTGCAATCCTATATCAGGGGCATTATCCAAACCTATTTACTTTCCCCTGCAAATATAGCGATTGCAGTCCTCAAGAGCATCAACATACGCCACTTTGGCGCAAAAAAAATCCCGCTTCAATCAAAGCAGGAGAACACACACTATAACCAAAAACTGCAAATGCACGGTCTCCTGCCTTACTCCTGATGCCAGGAATAAGACATATAAAGGCCGTTATATCTGCTTCTGATAAACATTACGGATGCAAAGGTAATTCTTTTTTCTTATGTCGATACAAATTGTAACCGAAATTTAACATAATAATCTTCAAACACCCCTAAAACCCTTTCATTTCAGGCCTTTTTTTATTATATTTGCCTATGAATCACAAGCCATTATGGAATCATGAAGCTATATACAAATCAAGATATCAATACATTAGGAAAGACAATCCCGCCTTGTAGTGGAATATTTGCCATTATTGATAATAAAGTGGAAGATTATTTCTCGGCGATGAAGAATTGGAAGATTTTTCCCCTTCACGCTTCCGAATCTTCCAAAAATCTGGCAACAACAGCCAGGATCTGCTCCTGGCTTATGGAAAACAAGGCAGACCGGGACTGCTTCATAATCGGAGCCGGAGGAGGAGTTACTACGGATATCGCGGGCTTTGTTGCCTCGACATACAAAAGAGGTGTCAGATTCGGCCTTGTGCCAACCACCCTTCTCGCTTCAGCGGATGCCGCCCTTGGAGGGAAAAATGGAGTCAACCATCTGGGCATCAAGAATATGATAGGTACCATCACCCAGCCTGAATGGGTATTCCAGTCTCCGGCATTCTTCAAGACTTTGTCCAGGCGCATCTTCAGGGAAGGAATCGCCGAGGTACTTAAGACATTCTTCATTTTCAGTCCGGACCTCTATGGGTTTGCCGTTTCTTTCTTCAGCGGTTATGACCACAGGAATCCTTCCAAAAAGGAAGAAAGGATATTGGAAAGGATAATAAAGGAATGTGCACGGCTCAAGATGGAGATTGTCAGAAAAGACGAAAAGGACAGGGGAGAAAGAATGGTGCTGAATCTCGGGCACACTTTCGGCCACGCCCTGGAGAACTGGGCGGCGGAAAACCGCAAAAACATCCTCCACGGAGAAGCAGTGGCGGCGGGAATCGTGCTTTCCGCAAAGGTCTGCGCAGCATTGGACCTCTGCCCTAAAAATCTTGCCGGGGAATTGGCGGAAGACTTCAAGGCGGTAGGCCTTCCATCTTCCTTCGGGGTCCGCGTTTCCCAGATTTTCAAGGCAATAGAACAAGACAAGAAAGCTTCTTCAGACACCGTTACCCTTATACTTCCTATAGAACCGGGGAACGTTGTCCGGTATATTATTCCGGTGGGAGACCTCCGGAAACTTTGCTCCCGCCTTATGATTTGACTATGATAATCTGCGCCAGCATAGGAGAAAAAGATTTCGGGAAATGCAGGCAGCTGCTTTCCTCCTTCAGGTTCTGTGAACTGAGGGGAGATCTATGCTGCCTGTCTTCAAAGGAGGTGGAGGAGGTCCTGGAAGAAAACAGGAATACCATCTTCACTTACAGATTTACGGAGTCCGATAAAAATATATCCCTGGAGCAGACGCTTCTTGCCATTGAGAAAGGAGTATGGGGAGTGGACCTTGACCTTGGAGTTCCCTCAGATTATCTCTCAGCTGTCAGGAAGGCCCTTGCGAAACATCCCGCCACAAAACTTATAATCAGCTGGCACTCAGATTCAATGCCGGAGTTTGGACATCTTAGGAAAATCGCGGAGGATTGCAAGAAGAAAGGTGCTGACATTGTAAAGGTTGCCCCAACCGCAAAGACATTGGAAGAAGCCTCCAGGGTTCTGAGGCTCTATTCCAGCGATGAGGTAGAAAGAGACCGCCTCATCGCATTTGCCCAGGGAGAAGCGGGGCGCTGGACAAGATTAGCCTGTCTTGGCCTCGGCTGTCCGGTTTCCTATGCCTCCTCGGGCAAGGCCACGGCAGAAGGACAGTTCAGCTATGAGGAAATGTCACGTCAGGCAAACGGCATTCCTTACCACATCGATGATATTTCCCAAAGCGGACTTTTCTCACGCTTTTGCGAAAAGAGTTCTCCTTCCAAAAAGAAGAGAAAAACAGCTTCCGTATGCATTCCGTGCTCAAAAAGCATAGTCCAAAGAGCACTTCTGGCCGCTGCCATATCTAACGGGCAGAGCGTTCTTAGGAATTTTGACTCTTGCCAGGATATAAAGTCTGCCATAGCCTTTGTCCGCAAGTGCGGGTGCGTGGTCAAGTCAACCCGGGACGGAAGCAGTGCCAGGGGAGAGAAAATGCTCATTGTGAGGAGTGCCGGCATTTCCAAATGGAAGTCTTTCCAGACGGCGGAGGCCGGACAGAGCGCCCTGCTTCTGAGGATGCTTCTTCCGCTCTGCGCCTATGCTTCCAGCTTGAGGAATCACACGGCCATCTCTTCCAGGATAACCGTTACTGGAGATGGTTCCCTGACCCGGAGAAGTCTGGTTTCAGACATACAGTCTCTGAAAAGCGCAGGAGTTAAATGTAATGGAACTACAGTACCTGTAACCCTCAGCGGAGCTTCTTTCCGCAAAGCTTTCACTATCTCCGGCAAAGATTCTTCTCAAACCGTAACGGGACTTCTTATGGTACTTCCGATGCTGAGGCATGATACTCTCCTTACTGTTGAAGACGCATCCAGCATCCCTTACATAGACCTTACGATCAAAGTCCTTGGTGCATTTGGAATAACACTTGATTACAAGCGGGAAGGCCGTACCCTTCATTTTGAAATAGAAGGGCGTCAAACCTATTCCCCGGTAGACATGTTCCTGGAAAGCGACTGGAGCGGAGCTTCCAATTTCCTTGTTGGAGGAGCCATAGCTTCCGTGGTTTCCAAGCGTCTTGAAAACCACCAGGATTTCACGGTTAAGAAGATGGATTCCCCTTCTGCCCAGGCAGATGAAAAAATACTGGAAGTTCTCTCCCGGTGTGGAGTGGATATAAAATCAGAAGCCACTGACAGAAATGAATTTTCTCCGGTCTCAGACTTCAGGTATGATACACGCCGGCATAATTTCCAGAACCTGGTCGACATTAACGTTGAGGCTAAAACGCTTAAAGCCTTCTCGTTTGACGCAACGGACAGCCCTGACCTCTTCCCTATTCTGACAACTTTGGCTGTCTACTGCAACGGACAAAGCCGGATAAACGGACTGCACCGCCTCCAGAACAAGGAAAGTAACCGTGCCGAAACCATTCTCCTGGAGTTCAGCAGGATGGGTTACGCCCTTCACATCGAGGAAGATGAACTGGTAATAGACGGAAACGGCGGGAAGGCAGTCTGCATGGAAAAAAGAATCCTCTGCTCCTCCCACAATGACCACAGGATTGCGATGGCAGTGATAATCTGTGCAATGTTCAGAAAGCATTTCAACACAGAGCCTGGTGATGTACTCCTCGACGATATAGACTGCATCGGCAAATCTTTCCCTACATTTGTGGAAAGGCTCCAGATAAACGGACAATAGACAAAAACTATATGAACACCTACGGAAAGAACTTTACAATCACCATATTCGGAGAATCCCACGGACCGTTTGCCGGTGTCGTGATAGATGGGATAAAGCCTGGCATCAAGCTTTCTGAAGAAGATTTCAAGGCAGACCTGGAAAGAAGAAAGAACGGAGACATCCCTTCTCTTTCGAAAGGAGTTACAGCCAGACAGGAAGAAGACATTCCTATTTTCATTTCCGGACTTCTGGACGGAGTTGCCACTGGAGCTCCCCTTGCCATCCTTTTTGAAAACAGGAACCAGCAATCCAAAGACTACAGCGCCTTCAAGGATCAGCCAAGACCTTCCCACGCAGACTTCGCCGCTTTTTCCAAGTTCAAAGGATTCAACGATATACGTGGTGGCGGAATGTTCTCCGGAAGAATGACTCTTCCGCTTGTGGCCGCCGGTACGGTTGCAAGGAAATCCCTTGAAAACGCAGGATTCAACATTACTTTCAAAGCCGTGATTTCTGCCATCGGAGGAAATAAGGATGCCGATAAATGGGAAGAAATCATCAGTAGTGCCAAAGCCGAGGGAGATTCCCTAGGAGGAGAAATCATCTGCAGGATTGACGGAGTTCCTGCCGGAAAGGGAGCGCCTTTTTTCGACTCGATGGAATCCCAGATAGCCCATCTGGCGTTTTCCGTTCCCGGAGTCAAGGGAATACAGTTCGGGGATTTTTCAGATTCACCTGAAGGAAAGAATAAGGCATCGCTGATGAAAGGCTCGGAATTCAACGACCCTATAATCGACTCCCAAGGTCATACCTCCACCAACCACAGCGGCGGAATCAACGGAGGCCTCTCCAACGGCAATCCTATAGTTTTCACCTTGGATATCAGGCCTGCGGCAAGCATAGCCAAAGCCCAGCAGACCTTCAATTTCAAAAGCGGCAAGACAGAAAAACTGAGCATCGGAGGCCGTCACGACGCGTGCATAGCTCTCCGATGCCCTGTAATTGCTGAATCCGTTGCCGCCATAGCTCTGGCGGACATCCTTTTATAGGCTCGGCATAAGGATAGAACCGGCCACTACGGTGGAAACCTTTGCCCTTACAGGAGCCATGTTTCCGGTATCGTATGGATGAACCCTGTTAGCCAGGATGATAACTGCGGTCTTGGTAGCAGGATCTATCACGATGGAAGGTCCGGTGTAGCCAGTATGCCCGAAAGCTTCCTCGGAGAAGAGATCTCCTGCCGTGTAGTAATGGACATCGTTATCCCAGCCCAGGGTACGGCCGAATCGGCGAACCTCTCTTGGAACAGTTCTCATCGCCTTCACGGTAAGAGGGCCGAGAATTCTCTTTCCGTCATACTCGCCGCCGTTAAGAAGAGCCGCGCAGATAACAGCAAGGTCCTCGGCGTTGGAGAATACTCCCGCATTACCGGAATTGCCGTTTCCGCAAACCCTTGCCAGAGGATCGTGAACCTCACCGATAAGGCATTTCCCGTCAGGCTGCTTCTCTGTCGGGGCGACCAGTTTCATAATATGTTTCTTCTTCAGAAGCTTTGGGTTATAGGTAGTGTACTCCAGGCCGAGGCGGTCAAACACGTTCTGTTGGGCATAATCCTGGAGTTTCATTCCGGTAACCTTCTGAAGCACGTTTTGCAGAGTTATGAAGTTCAGGCAGCTGTAAACGTGACCGTTTGCAGGTCTGTAAACCCTCTGGCAGTGGCTGATCCAGTCTATAAGATTGGCGGCATCTGCCTTTCCGTACTTCTCTTCAATAACCGAAGGGTTCACGTATGCCGGCAGACCGCTGGTATGTGTCAGAAGGTCTATGATCCTGATATATACCTTCTTGCCATCTTCATCCACATAAGGCTCGAAATCCGGGAGATACATATCGACCCTGTCTATCAGACGGACCTTCCCCTGCTCTATCAGCTGCATGAAACTCAGGGTTGTTCCCACGCACTTGCTGCAGGATGCAAGGTCGAAAACGGTGTTCTCCGTCATCTTCTCCTTCTTAGGATAGATTGCCTTGTTGCCGTAGGCCTTCAGGAAGACAACCTTGTCTTTTCTTACGACACAAACCACGGCACCTGGCATCAGGGTATCCTTGATGGCCTCTTCTATGATGTTGTCAATTCCGGAAAGTCTCTGGGAAGACATACCCATGAGCTCCGGGGTGGAACGCTCGAGCCTGGTTCCCTGAGCCGCCACAAAAAGACACGAGAGAACGGCCGCTGTCAAACAGAATAATTTCTTCATAACTGTAAATTATTATCGCGATATTTGTAAACACAAATTTAACAAAACTATGAGAAAACACACCTGGATTCTTTGCATGGTTTTATGCCTGACTTTTTCCTGTTCCTCCGCAAGTAACCAGGAAAAACCTTCCGAAACTGTGGTTGAAAAAGAAAAATTGCCTGACACCCTTACAGTTGCGGTAGTGGGAGACATCATGATGGGAAACACTTTCCCTCACGACAGACTCCCGGCCGAGGACGGGAAGAGACTGTTTGACGACGTGAAAGACCTCCTCAAGGGCGCGGATATCACCTGCGGAAACCTGGAAGGGACAATCGCAACCAGCGGAAAGCCGAGGAAAAACCTGGGAAGCCCGATGGCGTTCATGTTCATGATGCCTCCGCGATATACCCAGCATCTTCTGGATGCCGGCTTCGACTTTGTGGGCCTTGCAAACAACCACATCTACGACTTCTTTGACGAGGCAATGACACAGACCGAACAGAATCTTCAGAAGGCCGGACTGGGATACGCAGGAGCCAAGGACCCTACCGGAAAGAACCCGCATCAGGAATACTGCACCAAGACTTTCGCCCTCCCTTCCGGGGACAGCATCAAGGTGGGATTCAGCGCATTCGGGCACGAAGACTACAGCCTCAGGACAAGGGATACCGCAACCGTCAAAAGAATTGTAAAGACCCTCAAGGAAGAACTTCTATGCGACATTGTCATCCTCAGTTTCCACGGCGGAAAGGAAGGTTCCGGAGCCAGGCATCTGCCTTACGGGTCCGAGAACTTCTACGGAGACGAACGCGGATTCCTAAGGGACTTCGCGCATTTTGCCATAGACTGCGGAGCGGATGTCATCTACGGTCACGGACCACATGTTGTAAGGGCCGTAGAACTCTATAAAGACCGCTTCATCGCCTACAGCCTGGGCAATTTCTGCACAGCGGGTATGGGAACTTCCGGCCTGGTCGGCTATGCTCCCCTCGTAAGAATAAGGATAGACGACAAGGGAAAATTCATAGACGGCAAAATCCACTCTTTCCTCCAGCTGCCGATGAAAGGCCCGAAGACAGACGCCAGGAATACAGTGGCAAAGGAAATCGCCTCCCTTACAAAGGAAGATATCAAAGATTCCGCCCTGGACATCGCAGAGGACGGGACAATAACCAGAAAATAATAACTTTGACTATATTTGTATAGAATAATCCAAACGCTAAGCTTCAATGAAAACTTTTAAGACTATCTCGCTTTGTCTGATCCTTTCTTCAGTGGTTCTATCCAGCTGCAAGAATTCAGGCGAGGCACAGAAAAAGGATGAGGCTCCGAAGGCCGAGGTCTCTGAAGTTCAGGTTCCTGAGCATTACTCCCTTCCGGCAGAACTCCAGTATGCCGAGCCCGAGACCTATCAGGTAGAAGACAAGACCTATCCTCTTTACCTTTTTGACAAAATCTATCCGATAGGATGGAGCAAGGACGGAAAGCTGGCCTATATGGAAGAGCCGGCGGACGAAGCCGTGGGAGCATATTTCTTCCAGTTCCACATCTATGACCTGAACACCGGGAAAGACGTCTTCACCTGGAAGCCGGAAGAAGACCCGATGGATGGCAGCCTGGCCCAGATGTTTGAAGACAACAAGCCTCTGTTTGAGAGCAAACTCAAGGAGAACGGCATTGTCCCTCAGCAGTTCAAGCTAGAAGAAACTGATGCCAAGATGGACAAGACCATGGCTGAAAGTTCCTTCTTGAGCTGCGATGTCGTCAAGGCAGTGAAGATCACCAGAGGCGGAGAGGTCATCTACAATAACGAGAACAACGAGGAATACAACGGCAATCTTTCCCAGGATATCGCCGGAGTTCTCAAATGTCCTTACAACGATATCTCTGCCATAATGGTCAAGACCGTCCAGAGAGGATATGAAGGTCCGCCTCACGTATATTCCTTCTACTTTGTAAAGGACGGCAAATAAATGGTCTTCAGACAAATAGGAACAGTTCTTCTGGCCGCGCTTGTTTGTGCGGCCAGTTGTACTGGTTCCCCTGGCGAAACCGTCGCTGAGCCAAAACCGGTTAACGAGGATTCCCTCAGGCACGTCTCCCAGGTGGATTCGCTCATGCAGCGGCTTTCTGTAAAGGAGAAGGTTGCCCAGCTGTTCATCATCGAGATAAGCCGGTTCCCCGACAAGAACACCAAGGAATTCCATAAGATGCTGGTGGAAAACTACGGCATCGGAAGCCTTATCCTGATGAAAGGCCCTGTAAAGCAGTTCATCGACCACGTCAACCAGCTTCAGGCCGCATCAGACATCCCGCTTCTTGTTGCAGTGGATGCGGAATGGGGAGCTGCGATGAGGTTTCCGGAATACTGCCCCTATCCGAGGCAGGCGCTTCTGGGCAGGATGGAAAACCGCGCTGACCTTATGTACCAGATGGGAAGGAATGTCGGACGGGAACTTAAGGATCTGAACATTCTCATAAATCTTGCGCCTGTGGCCGATGTCTGCGCCGACCCTTACAACAAGGCCGAGAGCCAGAGGTCCTTCGGCGGAGACCCTGACCTGGTGGCTGAATATGCCTCAGCCTATATGAAAGGCATGCAGGACGAGGGAATCTATGCCTGCGGAAAACATTACCCTGGCATCGGGGATTCTTACGTGGACTCCCACTATGCCCTTCCTGTGATAAGGCACAGCAGAGAGCATCTGGACACGGTTGACCTCTACCCTTACCGCCGCCTGATCGAGGAAGGGATGGAAATGGTGATGATAGGCCACTTCTGCATACCGGATATAGACTCCACCGGAGTTCCGATGTCCATTTCCAGGGAATGTATAGACCAGGTACTCAAAAAAGACCAGGAATTCAAGGGAGTGGTGATCACCGACGCCCTTCCGATGAAAGGCATAGCCAGAGGAAAAACAGCCCTCAAGGCAAATCTGGCCGTCTACCGTGGCGGAGCGGATATGATACTTATGCCATCTGACGTTATCAAGACAATAGACGCCATAGCCGATTCCGTTTCCACCGGGGCCTTCCCTATTGAGGAACTGGACGCGAAAGTCCGCAAGGTCCTTGACCTGAAGGCCAGGGCCGGATACTTTGACGAGGGATTCAGCGCCCAGGTTACGGACCTTGACCGGAAAATAAGTGAAGCCCTGACCAGAGACACCGCCCTTGTTTTCAAGATGGAAAAGGCAATGGAAGAATCATCCAAACCAAAAATAAGGGCCTGGGGCAGAGACCGTACCCTTCTGCTCGACCGGAAATAAAAAGACAGAAAAATGAAAAGAAAGACAATGTTCATTTCCTCAGCGATTTTAACGGCGTTTGCTGCTTTGTTTTCCGTTTCCACAGCTCTCAGTCAAGACAAGGATTCTCTCAGACACAAGTCTCAGGTAGAGTCTGCCCTTGAGAAAATGTCTGTTAGGCAGAAGGTAGCCCAGCTGTTCATAGTTTCCATAAGCCGACAGCCTTCAGAAAAGACCAAAGCCTTGCAAGAATCTCTTGTAAGGGATTATGGTATTGGGAATCTGATAATAATGAGGGGCCCTATTCACGAGTTCATGCCAAGGGTCAACTATCTTCAGACCCTGGCCAAAGTCCCTCTGATGATAGCCACCGACGCCGAATGGGGAGCCGCGATGAGGTTTTCCGAATATCTTTCATATCCGAGGCAGGCCCAGCTGGGAAGAATAGAAAAAGGTGCAGAAAAGCTCCTCTACAAGATGGGCAGAAATGTGGGCAAGGAACTCAAAGACCTGAACATCTATGTCAATTACGCTCCTGTTGCCGATGTCTCCGATGACGATGTGGCTTCTCTTTCACAACGCTCTTTCGGAAACGATCCAAAGCAAGTGTCCGCTCTTGCAACCGCCTATATGAAAGGCATGCAGGACGAGGGAATCTATGCCTGCGGAAAGCACTATCCAGGGCATGCCGGAACCAAGGTAGACGCCCATATTGCAATGCCGGTGCTGAACAAATCCAGAGCCGAAATGGAAGAGGTTGACATGTACCCGTACAACAGCTTGTTTGCCAACGGACTGGAAATGGTGATGATAGGACATTACTCCATTCCTGCCATAGATCCAAGCGGAGTACCTATGTCCATTTCCCCGATACTGATGAACCAGGTGCTCAGGAAAGACCAGGGCTTCAAGGGAGTGGTAATCACCGACGCCGT
>JAEEGI010008200.1_pt1 | contig 23150 bp, 13 predicted proteins | sample 8958751 | NCBI WGS metagenome assembly JAEEGI01 (sample SAMN16246545, study PRJNA631951) | gut metagenome | biome: gut microbiome; feature: rumen; material: KS-attached | host: Bos | place: Iran: Karaj | collected 2018-10 | reverse complement strand
AGAAATTGGAGTTGACGAAAGTGTAATATCAGGTTGCTGACTTGCGGTAAAGGTTTTAAAGTCAATAACCTGCGTTACATCCGCCCACACATTACCTGCTCCAAGGCACAGACCGGCTGCGACGAGGAGCGTCTTTGTTAGTAAATGTTTAATTTTCATACTTTTTTGTTTAGTAAGTTAATTATGTTAATATATCAATCGTAGTTCGTTGTCGGCAGAAAGGATATTGCCCTCTCTAACCATCATTCAAAGTAGTAGTTCGTTCGGAATAGTGCACACGATGCGAATCTTCTCCTACACTTTCGGGTGCAAAGGTACAAAGAAGCAAGGAAACAACCAAAAGAAATAAATACTTTTTTTGTTTTTTGACCGAAAAATCCTTCTGGGTTTCAGATTTAGTACACAGAGACACAGAGACGCAGAGTTATTACCTATTTCTTTATTGTCCAATGAATCAGATGATATACAAGCCCTTTTGGGCTATGTCAACCAATTCTCTTTGTATGGCCAGCAAAAGAAAATCCTGTTCCATGTCAGGCTCAGCCTTTTTGAGCCTTTGACCTCCTATTAAATATTCATCGTTTACGGCAATAAAAATACCTGCATGCGATGGTATAGATTCGGAAGGGCACGCTTGGACATCGAATGAAACATTGTTCAGACAGATATGCCTTACTTCCCCAACATTCATTTCTGCAAAACCATATAGTTTCCGATTCTTTCGCTGAGGTATTCGTTTGACATCTTCTATCCAAGAAGGTATAGACATTCGCATAACGGAAAGATAGTCTTCCGAAATTGACGAACGAAGCCTGAATGCTTCAGGTTGTATTTCACCATCAACAACCATCTTTGGCGAGAAAATGGCACGAGCAACATTTTCTATGTCTTCTATCATAGCCAACTGTCAGATGCGTTTCATGGTTTCCAAAATGGCTTTGGGAGAGAACTTGAGATGGTTTTCGCCTTTTACCTCGCCATTTTGAGTAGCATAATAAGAAAAGCCTTGAGTACCAATATTGATGCCCGACTTACGCTCTTTATGCTGTAGCAAAAGGGTTCCGTTTGCAGCTGGATAAATAGTCCAACCGTCTAAATCGCTATCAGTGCTCTTTTGAAGTACCTTTTTGAAGTTTTTGACTACAAGAGTGCTGATAGGTAGTGCGTCATCACCGTCCCATCCTTTTTTGTACTCTTGATAGTCAGACAAACGTTCAAGCATAGTCAGATATGCTTGTCCTCTAACAATTGTAGATGATTTCGATTTAGTTAGCTTTGTAATGAAGTCAAGCGTTTTTTGCAGATAACTTTCATTGTCTGCAATGTTGCTGATTTCCCGTAGCAACTGGGCGTTAAGTTCTATTGCTGTCATAACATATTTCCTTTTGCCAAAAGTAAGCCTTCTCGCGGCTTTAATGCTGCAAAGTTAATAAAAATGTTGCACACAGGCAACACTTTTTCAAAAAAATGCAGTCAAGGAGCAACTTTTTTTAGTACACAGAGACGCAGAGACGCAGAGTATTCTTTGTATAAATGAGGATATGCGGGAAATGTCACCGGACCACGACTCGCTTGCCGTTGTGGATATACAGTCCGGGCTTCGTGACCTGTACGCGACGACCTAACAGGTCGAAGAAATTCTCATTGTTTACATTTCTCATTGTCTTAATTTCAGAGATACCCGTCACGACACCCTTATTCTGTACTTTCTCAGCCTCAGCCCAGGCGTCGGCATCGCTCTTCAGGTCGCTGCCTAAGTAGTAGCCGGTATGCGTCGGCTGGTTATAGCCAATATTCTCGTTGAGACAACTCAGCCAGTAGCAGTGGTCGGTCATGAGCCAAGGGAACTTATGGGTGGTAGGATACCAGGTAGAGAAAATCTTGATGTCCTGCAAACGCGTGGCGTCGGGAACGATCACCTCTTCGCGCCAGTCGCCAACCAGGTCGCCATACCACGACGGATTGGACTTGGTGCCATTGATAAAGGTTTCGCTGTAACGGTACATGGTGAAGGTACGACCGTACTTAGGACTCTGGATGATATTATCCTCGATGAGTTGGCGCGACAGGTTGCCGTCGAACCATACAGCCATGCCGCACCCACCCTTCTGTCCTTTGGTATTGATGGTGGTCTCGGTGCCATCCTGCCGGATGTAGTTGCCCTGATAGTAGAAGAACTCGCAACCCGGATATTCGGGGAAGAAGTCGCCAACGAGGCAACGCCCCATATCGTTGTCGCTACTGCCGTCTTTCTGCCAGATGACGCTACCGTCACGGGCATCATGCAGCGCAACCATGGTACGACCGCTCTCCAAACAGTGGAACACCTGCAAGCCCTCACGCTCGGGCAGGAACTTACCCACATGGTTAGCATCGCCATGCCCCAGACTGGTATTCCATAGACCGATACCATCGTCATCGACAGCCATCGAGCCATACATCACCTCGTCGAGTCCGTCACCATCGAGATCGGCCACATTCAGTGAGTGGTTGCCCTGACCAGCGTATGTGCTGTGCTTACGACCATCCTTGCCGGTCTTGCCGTCGTTGGTATCGAAACGCCACTTGCGCGTCAGTTGGCCGTCGCGCCAGTCCCATGCCTCGACGACGCTATGGGCATACACCCCGCGTCCGAGGACAACAGAAGGAAGTCCCGTCTCGTCGAAACAGCCCACACCGACACGGAACGAGCATGCCCGTTTCCAGTAATCATCGCCCCAAGAAGCGCTGGTTTCGCGATAGATGAAATTGTCACGTGCCAGTTCACGTCCCGTCTTGCCGTCAATGATACTGATAAATTCGGGACCAGCTGAATTGTAGTGGTCTATCCATCCGGGACTGCTGCCGTTCAGATTGCCCCACGTCCGATAGTCAATGATACCGTCGCCGTCAGTGTCGGGAATCTGCTGGCCGTCGCCAAATACCGTGCCTTCGCAGGTGCGGATGGCCATTTCGGCACAGCCGTCGCCATCGAAGTCGGCAATGGCAAAGCTCGACGAATTGCCAAGGATAATGCCCGGGCCACCCTTGATGCGCCAGAGCAGGGTGCCGTCAAGCTTATAGGCATCCCAGATGACAGCCCATAGGCAATCCTGCTGCGAGTAACTGGCACCGGAACCGTCACTGACGATATTGCCGTCGGCATCCTTCACGCTCTGCAGGCGTTTGACGACGATCTCAAACTCGCCATCGCCGTCCAAGTCGCCCACGCTGACATCGTTGGCTGTATAGACAATCTGCGCCGTGTTCTCATACACATCCTTCGTGTCGGCCAGCGGGATGCTGATATAGGGCAGACCGCCGCTGACCTGAGCTTTGGTGAGTGTAAAGGTAGCGAGTGTCTCTGCGCTGCCCGCGTACGTCAGACGGTAGCGGTTGTCGGCAGTGGTACTGGCCGTACCGTCCTGAAAGCAGGTACGGTTAAGGATATTCGCGGCTATCTTCTTCTCCACTCCAGTGCCAATGGTGCGGTAAAGGTCGAAGCCTGTGGCAGCATTGTCGCCCGGCAACATGCGCCACGTGACAAGCACCTTGCCCGTATGCTGCTGATAGTCGTCAAGCGAGGCGTTCTTGGCCCCATTGATGCTGGCCCACAGGGCACGAGACTGCAGGAAAGCCGTCTGGCCCATGCCCTCAGCCGCCAACACCCAGCAAAGCAGCGTCAGTAACTGTTTCATCATACTTTATCAATTAATTACCTTTCTCAGAAATAAACTCCACCTCGACGATGCGCAGCTCGCTCTTGGTGTCGCCACCGTTCTTGGCCTTGAACAAGTCGAGTTCGCCAGCAGCAGGTTCCGCCACTTCGACGATACCGCCAAAGGCATCTTTATCTTTGCCGGCACCTTTCAGACGAATGGTTATCTCGTCGGTCTTCACCTGCTGGGCTGGCGTCAGATGGACGTAACCCAGACTGCGTGGTGTCTCGCCACTCCATATCAGTTTCTTGCCTGCGTAAATCTCCAGTGGATAGCTGCGCAGACGCCAGCCGGTCAGTTTCAGGCAGATGTCGCTGACGACGGCCTTGCGCTCCAACTGATAAGTAATCCAGGCGGTAGAAAGTCTGCCGTCATTCTTCCACTCCGACAGTTCGTTGTCATCGAAGCTGCGTGCGGCATGCTCAGAGTCATAGCCCGCCTTGGCTGTCTTGATGCCTATGCCAACGGCACGTTCTTGATATGACGGGGTCAGCGGCGTCTCGCCACGAGTCAGCTGTCCTTTAAGTGTCAGGGCTGGCATCAGTCGCTCTGCATCGACAGCATTCGTCTTGATGACGGCTTGCTGCACGCCGTTGAGTCCTTCGGCACTGGCATAGACAGTGATGGTTCCTGCATGGACAGTGCTGCGCACCAGTACGCGGTTGACGCCACACGCAACAGGCAGCGCCATAGCACCGACGTAGTTGTCAGCCCGCTGGGTACCGATACCGCCAATCCACTGGCCTTCGCCCATCAGCGAGAAGTTAATGAGGCGGTCGTCCAACGGACATCGACGTCCCTGCTTATCGACGACCTCGACCTGAATCAAAGCCATGTCAGCACCGTCGGCCTTCATGCCCTCAGGGTTCTCGATGGTTGTCAACTTCAGGCGATAGGGTTCACCGGCTGTCTCCAAATGATAGCGGCTGCCGTCGGAAGCCACAGCCTCCAGCGTGCCTGGCTCGTAGGGTACATTGTCGAACGTGAAAAGATAATTGTATTCACGACGACCTTTACCCATGCTCTTGCCATTGAGGAACAGTTCTACCTCATCGCCCGTTGATACAACATACACGGGCCTCTTCATATTACTCCCCTCGCCCTTTGGAGAGGGGCCGGGGGTGAGGCTCCAATGCCCAATGATATACGTCTTGGCTTGCTCGTCGTCCACCCAACCTGACCACATGACCTGATGGGCGAAGAAGGCATCCTTTGGAATGCGCATAGCATCGGTAACGCCACTGGTGCGATAGTTCGACTCACCGCGATGGTGAGTGTTGGTGTCGGAGAACACAATCTTCACACCACCTGCAGAGACGCGGGTACCTGTGCCAGGACGCTCATGCCAGTAGTCGTACCAACGGCGTACCATCTCGATGGCAAACTGATCCATATTATGATTGTATTCAGTAGCGGGCTTGCCACGGTAGAGCGGACCGTCGCCCTCCTTATGGAAGGGATAGCTGTACGCGTCCCAATACTTGCGCAAGCCCTCGTCGCGACAGTATTCCATGGCCCACATGGGGTGTTTGTGCGACTTGTTGATATACAGCATCTCGCCGCCATACTCCGCCTCGTCGATGTCGAGCATCTCACGACTGCCGATGGCTCGTCCGCCATAAGGGTCGAACAGGTCGCGAATCTGCTTCATTTCGAGCATGTGTTCGCGGCTGATGCTCTCGTTGCCACATTCGTAGAAGATGATGGAAGGATTATTCCTGTTATAAATGATGGCGTCGCGCATCAGCTCGGTACGCTGGTGCCAACGTGCTCCCTCCACATCCTTCTCGGCATCACCGGCAGGCATGGCCTGGATGAGACCGACACGGTCGCACGACTCGATGTCCTGCTTCCACGGTGTCACGTGCATCCAACGTACAAGATTGCCGCCCGACTCCACCATCAGGGCATTGCTATAGTCGCTGAGCCAGGCAGGCAAAGAGATGCCCACACCCGGCCACTCGTTGCTGGTGCGCTGGGCATAGCCATGCACCATGAGTACACGGTCGTTGAGCCATATCTTGCCCTCACCGAAGCGTGTCTTGCGGAAGCCCGTCCGTGTAATGACCGTGTCTGCGGCAGAACCGTCGACCACAAGAGACGTCTTGATGGTATATAAGTAGCCGTAACCCCACGACCAAAAGTGCAGACCGCTGACCGCCTGCTGAGCTTTGACAATGCGTGTCTCGTCAGGTTGCAGGGTGACGGGACTGCCTTGGAAACGGGCAACCTCCCTGCCGTCAGCATCAAGCACTTGGGCACAATAAATAAAGGTACGCGCATGGGAATCCTCGTTACGCACCTCAGACTCGGCATGTATTACCGCCTTGTGGTTCGGGATGTCAAAGTCCGTTGCATAGATGTATGTGCCCGTCGTTCCCAAGTCTGAATATAGAGGCAGCGTCTGGTAGAGACGGTCGGTGACGTGCAGATAAACATTCTTGGGAATGCCGCCGTAGTTGGCATTGAAGTTCTTGTCGTTCCACTGGTAGCGGCTGTCATGCTTGCGTGAACGGTAGTTCCAGTTGTTATCGCAGCGCACGGCCATGACGTTCGTTCCCGCTTTAACATACGGCGTCAGGTCGAAACCACATGCCATCACACCATTCTCGCTGAAGCCCAGATGGTGGCCGTTCAGGTAGAAGTCGGCACCCTGGCGCACACCCTCGAACTCGATGAAGACCTTGGAGTCGCTCCCATCCCCACCGAAAGAGGCGGGAATCGAGAAAGTCTTGCGATACCAGCAGATGGTGTCGGTCAAATCGACGATGTCTTTCTTGAACGCCTCGTGGCCATTGAAGGCATAGGGCAGCGTCACCTGTTGCCACCGGCTGTCATCAAATGCAGCCTCGGCAGCCTTTGGGAAATCGCCTACACACAAACGCCAGTCGGCATTGAAGTTGAGTTTTACTCGACCTTTTCTCGCCATGGCAGAGTCGAAGCGAGCTTCACTCTGCTCATTTGGCTTATCGAAAACGTTGAGCTTTACACGTCCTGAAGCCTGGACACTCCATGAGAGTGCCAGCAACAGGATAATCTGAAGAAATCTTGGACGTCTCATCGTACTGCTACTTGCTCACCTTCCTGCTGACAACAGTACCGTCGGGCATGGTAGCGCGCATGATGTAAAGGCCATGAGCCGGAATGGCAACACGCTCGCCCTTCAGCGTAAAGTATTCAACGCTGGTGGGTGTACCGATAGCTTTGTAGGTGCTGATGCCGGTAGAACCGCCGTAGTGGAACTCGAGGACGATGACGATGCTCTGCTGCTCGCCGCTGTTAGTGAACGTCAACTGCTTCTCGACATTGTCGAGTACGAACTCTGCCTTGTTGGGAGCACTGGCCGTAGCACTCAGGTCAAAAATCTGGCCGTCGGCTTCTGTATAGTTCTTGCCTGCCACTTCCTTCCAATAGCTGGTACGGCTGCTGGCGTTATTACCCACGATACTCCAGAAGGTAATCTTGGTGGCTTTGGCACCTTCAGGCAGTCCGATGGTGTTCTGTGCACCATTCGACAGCGTGATACCAGTACGCTGTATGCCGTCGAAGTCGTAGGTCATCTTGCTGCCCTTACTATAGTATTTGTCTGTCACGGTGGTGTACTTCATGCTGAAACCGATGTTATTGGATGGTGAGGCCTCTGTACCGACCAATTCGGTGCAGGCATTGTCGCCACCAGTGCGCGACATGTTGCCCCAAGCCAGACAAGCTTTCTGGGTGTCGCCGGAAGGCTCGGTTCCCGACTGATCGTCAGGCTTGGAACCACCACCCACCACCTTCAAAATGCCTTTGGTATAGAGGTCGGTGGTATCCCATGTCTGTCCCTCGCCAGGTGTCTCGGGTACAATTATGGCAAACGTACCCGTCACGGTACCTGTAAAGGCTTGTATTTCGTCACCGTCGTAGTACTTTGTTTCAGCCATTGCATCGTTCAATTGCAGAACGGCAGCACTACCCAGTTTCAGGCCACCTGAGAAAGTCAGGCCCTTATCTGTAGCCAATGTGTCACCCACTAACAATGTACCGTTGACGGTAGTGGCTGCAGCAAGTGTACCCTTACCAGCCAGTTTGGCTGCGGCAGCAACTGTCACCGCACCAGTGCCGGTATGCTTGCCGTTGACTATCAGCGTACCACCATTCACTTTGGTTGTACCACTATATACGTTTGCTCCTGTCAGACGCCATTCGCCGGTTCCCTGCTTCTCAATACTGGTCGTACCAGGATGACTTCCCGCCTGGTCGTTATTGTCAATGACTCCATTGAAGGTCTCGTTAGTATTGGCTCCGCCAACGACCCAAGTGCCCTCGCCTTTTGCCTTCACGTTGAATCCAGAAAGCTTGGAACCGCTTTCGCCAGACAGTCCGCCAATATAGTATGTCGATTGGTTCTTGGCACCATTGATGGCAGCGCCGCTCTTCAACTCAATGGTAGCATTTCTGATACCGACGTTATTGCGGATGGCAAACTGACGATTACTGCCGTAATTGCCGAAGGGCTTAATGATGAGCTTACCGGTAAAGTTGTCCCAGTTGCCCTCGATATACTCACGAAGGTAACAAACACCCCATTCCAGCGTGCCGCTGCCGGTAACCGTATTTTTACTGGTAGACCAACGGTCGATTTCTATCGCCGATGTCGTGCCAGGCACAACCTCAATGGGGAAACTGTAGGTAACGTTGGCTTCGTTCTTGCCGACAGAAGAGAATTTACCACCTTGCGCCACCATCTTCGAAGCGCTGCCAATACCCTTATCAGAGATATCCTTGGTAGCCAGTCGCACCTCACCGCCTTTCAGCACCACATGACCGTCGAAACTGAAGAAATTGGCTGCATTCACCAAAAGCTGTCCCTTACCATCGACCGTCAAGTCGCCTTGCCCCTCAAAGCTACCATTCATCGTCACAACCGTCGAAGCATTGTCGATAGCGAATGTAGTAGCATCGTAGAGACGGGCAGAACGGTTAGTAGCCGTTGAAGAGCCAGTATATTTATATGTGCCGCCAGCCATCACCCAGTTCTGGGCAAACTCCATGCTCTTGCCTAAGCCACTGGCTTCGCCACCATTTTTCAAGGTTGAGAACTCCCATGTGCCTTTATGAAGGACAGAAGCACCCTCGTACTGCTGATTAGAAGCCACGGTAAGCGTACCATTTCCCGTCTTGTTGAGCGAGGCTGCACCGCTGATATAACCTGAACCAGCCAGTGTGACATGAGCGTCAGAACGTACCACGACAGCAGTCTTTGGCGTAGCCTCAGAGAGCGTAATGGTTTCGTCGGTAGCTGGAGCTATCAGCCACTCACCGTCACCAGTACCGGCAAAGGTCTCAGCATCAATGATGTCAACCTGCTCCGGACGTGTCTTTACAGTTACTTCGGAGGTGTAGTCAGACTTTTGTTCACCCTGGTAGGCACAGACGCGGACAACGTATGCCGTGGCAGGCTGTAACCATGATTCCTGAATCGTAAACCATGAATCTGTAGTACGGCCAACCTCAACGAACTGGCCGTCCTTCTGTATTTCAACAATGAAACCTTCCTCATTGTCGGTAAAGTCACTCCACTCCAGCGTCAGGCTATTGGTCGTAGATGACTGCAAGCCTAACAGCATCGGAGCGCGCAGGAAGAACTGACGGGCAGCCTTCGTGATGCTGTTGACATAATTTTCGATATTGGCATAGCCATTAGCAGCAATGGTCATGGCATCGTTCTTCTGAGGGTCAGTGCCATTGGCAGTCTCCCATGCGTCGGGCATACCATCTTTATCGGCATCGGCAGGTTTGGTACCCTTAAAGACTGTCCACGTGTCGGGTGTACCGTATGGCAGGTCCTTCTCGCTGGTGATGAGGTTGCCCTTCTTACCGAAGCTCAGCACCTCGTTCACCATATAGGCATCAGTCAGGTCGCGGTAAGGCAACGAGGCACCCACCTCAGGCAGCAGGTTGTCAACGAGCGAGTTGCCAGCCCACGTCTCAAGTTCGGGATAGTCGTAAGGCTTAGACTGGCGGTCGCCGCCACCGTCACCCGTAAACAACTCCGGATTGAACACGCCGTCCTTGTTGCGGTCCTGCCAGTTGTCGGCACCATAGAAGTGGAAGCCGCTATTACCACCAGAGAATCCGTTGGCAGAGGTGCTTGTTGAATTACCATTGATGAAGAGGTTACCCACAGCGTTGCCAAATGACTCACCGCTGGACTCGCCACCCATCTCGTAGGCATAGGTGCTCCAGTTATAAACAATGTTGTTGACATATTGGTGCTTGCCCTTCACCTTGAAGTTACGCGTCTTATTGTCACATAGCAGCACGCGATACATGGTGATGTTGTCGGCCTGGATGAGACCACCTGCCGAGTGAGCCATCAAACCCTGTCCCACAATACTATTCTGAATGGTGACATCATGGGGAGCCGTACCCTTGTTGTCCCAGTTGATGGAGAAATTCTCGTCCTGTCCCCAAGCAAAGGAGCAATGGTCGAAAATAATATTTCCGCCATTGGCCAGTCCTGCACAGTCGGCATCCTTCGTTCCAACGGTACCCATGCGGAATCGCATGTAGCGCATGATGACATTGGTGGCACCGGAGCACGACATGCCATCGCCATAGACGGTGATACCCTCACCAGGTGCCGTCTGTCCGGCAATAGTCAGATTGCTCTTGAACACCAGGCGTGAGTTGATACGGATAACGCCGCTCACGTCGAACACCACGATACGGTTGGGCTGGCTGACGGCATCGCGCAGCGACCCCGTGCCAGAGTCGTTGAGGTTAGTCACATGGTAAACGCTACCAGTGCGTCCACCTGTTGCAAAACGTCCAAAACCTTGGGCACCTGGGAAAGCCAACTGCTGGGCATGCAAGGAAACGCATACAGCCAGTAAGACCATCAGAAACTTTACTCTTGTTTTCATATTTTTTCAGATTTGTTATTCAATGTAGTTCGTTGTCGGGTGCAAAGGTACAAATAAAGCAGAAAAAAGCCAAACGTTTTTGGCTTTTTCTCGCTATTTGCTATGCAACAGGCGTCCATCACTGGTGACACCTGCAGCAGACATTCGGATGCGCGTCTCTTTGCCGTTGTTATAGAAAGTCGCTACGAAGCGGCCTTGCTCGTCGGTGACGGCATTGGGATTCCAATAGAGCGTGCGGCGGTAGTCGGCAGGACATTCGCCTGGCTGACGCTGACTGTAGTCGGGCTGATAGAACGCTTCCGGAGCGTTAAAGCCTTGGAAGACGATATGGCGGTCGCGGAATACCACCTGGCGTCCGTCATTAGGAATGGGCACCATCTCGACAGTAGCAGCTGCTGAAAGTTCGTGTTCTACTAAGGTCGAGTCAGGATTGCGAGGCTCGAAATCACTAAACACACGGACGTCCTGCAATCGGCTCAGCAATAGATTGGAATAGAGATACTGGGAAGTACGGTGGGCACGGACCAATCCAGCCGTTTCGGCCTCACTGGAATCGCGGCTCAGGGGCGAATAGTTGCGCCAATACGTGTAACGATCCAGTCGTCCATCTATGTTATACCGTCTGTGCAGTCCCATGTTGCCATAAAGATAGTGGCATACCTGCAAGGGGAACTGGCGCATATCGAAATAGCCGAAGGAGAGGCCGCGGTCTGTCAGTTCATTATAGATATCGTAGGCATTCATGACGAAGGCCGGTTTGTTCCAGTCGACAGCACGACGTCCACGACGATGTCCTTTGACGTTGAGGTTGGCCAGCTGATGCACATCGTTCTCCATGGAGAGTGCCGACAGGGTATCAATCAACAGGTCGTAATCAATATCAGGCATGTGGGACTGATAGTAGCTGTAAGGCTTAGTCGTCATCGGGAAAAAGACATCGCGCTTGACGAAATAGTCGGGATAGGCCTTTTCATCATACACCTTGGCATCACGACGTGAAGCCATATTCTTCTTGACAGAGTCAGATGGTGTATAGGCTTTCATATTCAGATAGCCAAGACCATAGAAGGGCGGTATCTGGAACAGAAAGCGGCTATCCTTTGTGCGCTGCGTACTACCTACGGTCTTAACGCCACCATTCAGGGTCCCTACGGTTAGTTCAGCCTCAACCAGAAGCTCACGTCGTACACCTTTGTTGTTAATGCCGACATGGTCGTTAGCACGATTCATGTCATAATACTCCGTTGTACTGGTCTGACCGCCCTCTTCGTCAAACTCTATAGTCGTCTGGCCTGTCACCTTAGCGTCTTGCCATGACGACAACTCATCGGGGTGAACCTCTTCCACATTCAGAACTTTGCACACCATACCCTCAACCGTCATCGTCGTCTCCGGCTGATAACGCATGGTACGGGTGGTATCAGTCAATTCGTTCCACTTATATTTGCGCCATCCCTGCACCATCAGCAGCAAATCCAGATGCCGGCGATGCGCCTCGTCGTCGGCCTCGAAATAGTAAGCAGGAGTGGCTATAAAGCCACGCAGGTCGCTCGACAACAACATATCAGTCATCAGATTGCCGTTGTTGTATGTGGGTTCATCGGTATTCGTGTCCCGAATGGAAAGCGAGATGGTTGTCGGTGTCGTCACGCCCTGACAGACTACAGGCAACTCTATCTTCTCGTAGGGTTGGTAGCTAATGGCTGGTGACTGATGTCCATTATCCATTAAGATGACGCCATCGTCGTAGTCGTGATGGTTGACAAAGAACTGACGGCTGGCCCAGATGCGTCCGTCACTATCGAAGAGCGTCAGCTCGTTAACACCTGTGGGCAGGGAGTCAAGCGGAAGTTCCAATTGTCTGTTGGCGATATCATATACCTTGAAGTATTGCAATGAGCCACGACAAAGGATACTGACGGCATAGTCCTTATCGTGCGGCAGGTCCTTAGCATGAATACGCAGCAGATGATTATCCAGCCTTAAGGCCACGCCCTGCTGCTCGGCGCGAGGCAAAGAGACCTCATATTTCTTTCCGCGGAACGTAAAATGGGCTTCCAAGCGTTTGTCAGAAGGGGTGACGGTAAACATGCCACGCCCCATGTGTTCCGTCCGAATCGTCTGCGACTGACCATTACCACCATTGATGACACCGCTGATGTTCATCGCTTCGCCATATTGGTCGACAGCCTCGAAAGCCACACGATTCTCGACCCCAGCTATCAGATGTCCTCCCTCCGGATAAAATGATACCAAGAGCTTGTCTTTCTTCTGTCGGGGGAGATCCTGTTTGGGACGCTGGTACATGCGGCGCTCATCATAGTCGCCAGGCTTGTCAGACTTGCTATATACAGGAAAAACCCGCGAGTATAAGTCGTCCCATGTACGGTAGAAATCGGCAGCCATATCCTTATTATAGAAAACCCACGTATCTTGCTTACTGTATCGCTGATGGCCCGTATTGAAGTTTAGCATCCAACGGGTATAGGCCCGTAGCTCATAATAGCCGGAATAAAGGGAATCGGTCAATACAAATTGTCCGCATGTATATCCATTGGCACTGATAATGATATGCTGCCGCTCAACCAACAGCCCATCAGGCGAAAGCAGTTCCACATAGAGGATACGGCTCATGTCGGTAGGTACCAACTGGTCGGCACGCACCACGTAAGCCTTATACCACAGGGTATCGCCTACGAAATAGCATTCGTTGTCGGTATGGACATACACCTTCTCCTGTACCTGCGTCTGACTGGACAATTCCAAGGCACGACGGATATCATCAAGGTTTCCTGCAGACACATTGAAGGAAACTAAAAGCAATAAAAACAAGACGTAGTAGCGAGCCATAAATTGTATTTTGACGGCAAAGGTACAAAATTAATCGTAATTCGTAATTCTTTTTTTTAGAAAAAAATGTGACGTTGCAATCATAATTCATAATTATTTCGTAATTTTGCAGCGAATTAAAACAAATAGGCTAAAACAATAAGAAAAAACTATTGAGATGCCGCTGGCAATAAAAACATATAAGGTTATAAAGAATTAGGGATAATTATGAAAAGATTGGTATTATTTCTTTTGTTGGCAACTGGCACACTGACTATGTCGGCGCAGACCACTACAACATCTTTAACGGAGTATCAGTCATTCCAGCCTGCCACCATCCATCTGGTAGATGGAAAAAAGCTGAAAGTAGGGTTTGCTAATATCTTCCTTAAGAATAGCAGCCTCCTATACATGAGTGGACAAGATACGAAAGAGGCGAATCTGAAGACACTGACAAAAGTCGAGTTCAAGGACCGTACCTACTATCGTATTGACTCGGTTTTGGCCTATCAGGTGGATACCATCAATCACCAACCGCTGTATTGTGCCAAGCGTATCGATGTGGTGGCATGGAGAGGCATGCTTATCAACAACCGACAACTGAGCAACATCGATTTGGGCGATATGATAACCTATTCGGCTAATAATTTGGCTGACCAGCAAGATATCCATTTTCCACTCATCAATGTGTACTATCTACAGATTAACGGCAAATATGTGTTGGCTCATGAGCGTAACCTGAAACGAGTGCTCAACAAAGAGAAACGCCGCCTGATGGAATCGGTGATGAGTGAGCCAGGATTCAGTTGGACCAGTGAAGCAAGCCTGTTTAAACTACTTAAATACATACAATAAAACAAATCATGATTAAAAGAACTATTGGCTGCCTGTTGGCAGCGATTACCCTAACGACTACGGCACAAGTCAAAGACCGCAGCGGTGTCAAAGATGTGAATCAGGTGGTTGACAACACGCCTGACAGTATTGCCAAGGCCATGACGGCACGCCCTGTTCCCGGTTCGAGCCGCAGGGGCAACAATCCCGTATTGTTTCTAATCGGTAACTCCACCATGCGCACGGGTACACTGGGTAATGGCAACAATGGTCAGTGGGGCTGGGGCTACTATGCCCACGAATACTTCGACCCTACCAAGATTACCGTCGAGAACCAAGCCTTGGGAGGCATGAGCAGCCGTACATTCTATAACAAACTGTGGGAACCTATCCGACAGGCTATCCGTCCAGGTGATTGGGTGATTATCTCCATCGGTCATAACGACAACGGTCCGTATGATTCAGGACGTGCCCGTGCCAGCATCCCTGGGGTGGGCAACGATACGCTGAACGTGACCATCAAAGAGACTGGAGAAAAGGAAACGGTATATACCTATGGTGGCTATATGCGCAAATATATTAATGATGTACGCGCGCAAGGCGGCAACCCCATTCTCATGTCGCTGACACCACGCAATGCCTACGACGACAAGGGCAAGATTGTGCGCAAGCCACACACACAATGGCTCATACAGGTAGCTGCCGAGGAGGGTGTGCCCTTTGTTGACTTGAACGAGATTTCCGGACAGAAGCTCGATACGTATGGTAAGTGGAAGACCGACTACCACTTCTTCCTCGACAAAATTCATACCAGTCGTTTTGGCGCCATGATGAATGCCCGCTCGGCAGCCGAGGGTTTGATGGCCAGTCACAATCCAGCACTCAACCCGCTGAAAGCCATGATGCGCAATGTGCAACTGCCCACCTACAACCTGACACGCACTGAGGGTAAACCTGTGGTGTTCATCACGGGTGACAGCACAGTGAAGAATGCCGACAAGGATCCTGATGGCATGTGGGGCTGGGGGGCTGTAGCCAACACCATCTTCGACGAGGCCAAGATTGATATTGTCAATGCCGCCATGGCTGGCCGCAGTTGTCGTTCGTATCTGAACGAAGGACGCTGGGAACGTGTCTATAACTCGTTGAAACCGGGCGATTTTGTACTCATTCAATTCGGACATAACGACATCAGTCCCATCGACAAGCCCAAATACCGTGGTGCCATTGCTACCACCAAGGACACCTGCCACGTCTATCGCATGCAGGCTGCCAAGGAGGACTTAAGCAAACAAAACGTCATCGACCAGAAGTTGAAAGCCAACACACAGGTGGGCAGCTACGAGGTTGTCTATTCCTTTGGTTGGTATCTGAAGAAGTTCATTCAGGATGTCCGTGAAAAGGGTGCCACACCTATCCTGGTTTCGCTGACACCACGTAACGAATGGCCGAACGGTAAAATAGAACGCCGCAACGATACGTACGGAAAATGGTATCGTGAAGTGGCAGCAGAAACAGGCTGTGAGTTCGTTGACCTCCATAACATCACCGCTGACTTCCTCGACAAGAAGTGTGGCAAGAAAGAGAAGGCTATGAAGTACTTCAACCACGACCACACGCACACGTCACTCTTAGGCGCCAAGACCAATGCACAGAGCATTGCCAAGGGACTGCGCGACAACAAGAGTCCGCTGGCGAACTATCTAAAGAAATTGAGATAATGAGAAATTGAGATAATGAGAACTACTACGATACATACTAACTGCTATTACGAGACCATTTTAATGAGAATAAGAAAAGAGATAAGATGCGCAGCTCTCCTCATTCTCTCATTCTCTCATTTTCTCAATTGCCACATCGTGGCGCAAACCTATAAGACCTATCCCGAACAGATGGAACGGCTGGACCGCGGTGTCATAGCCCTACCAGCCCAAGACGAAGGCATCTTCGTTAGTTGGCGCATATTAGGTACTGATGCTAAAGGCACTACTTTCGACCTTTTACGCGACGGCAAGACCATCGCCAAGGGGCTGAAAGTAACCAACTATACTGACAAGAAAGGAACGGCAACGTCACGCTATTCCGTTGTCACCCATCCTGCATCAGACATCAGCCCTCTTACATCTGACGAGGTCACCCCTTGGCTGGACCTCTATCGCTCTATCCCACTCGACCGTCCTGAAGGCGGCAACACACCAGACGGACGCTCCTATCAGTACAGACCAAACGACTGTTCGGTGGGCGATGTGGATGGCGACGGACAGTATGAGCTGTTCCTGAAATGGGATCCGTCGAATGCCCATGACAACTCGCACGATGGCTATACCGGCGACGTTATCATCGATTGTCTGAAACTTGACGGCACCAAACTCTGGCGCATCAACTTGGGCAAGAACATCCGTGCCGGCGCCCATTACACACAGTTTATGGTCTATGACTTCGACCGAGACGGACATGCTGAACTGATTTGTAAGACTGCACCAGGCAGTATAGATGGCACTGGTCGCTACGTTACTGAAGCTGCCGACGATGCTGACATTCGTGGGGCAGATAATCAGGCAGACTATCGGAACGAACGCGGACGCATCCTCAGCGGTCCAGAATACCTCACCGTCTTTGATGGTCAGACTGGCCGCGCCATCCATACCATCTACTACCGGCCTAACCGAGCCTTCGGCTTTGGCGGTGCGGCAGACTACGACAAGGAGGGCTGGGGCGACCGTGGCAACCCTGGCAACCGTGGCGAACGGTTCTTAGCCGGTGTGGCATGGCTCGACGGGCCCAACAACAAGCCTTCGGCAGTCATGTGTCGTGGCTACTACACGCCTTCGCACCTCTGGGCTGTCGATTTCAATGGCAAGAAGCTCTCCACCAAATGGCTCCATGCCTCTACCACCCCTCACGACTATTACGTCATCGACCGTCAAGGCCGTCAGACATGGTATCATGACCTGAAGGCAACAGCCTTCGGCCAGGGTGCCCATAGTCTCAGCGTGGGTGATGTGGATGGTGACGGCTGCGACGAGATTACCTATGGTTCGGCAGCCATCAACAACGATGGTACCCTACTCTACTCCACTGGTTTAGGACATGGTGATGCGCTGCACTTGAGCGACCTCGACCCAGACCGTCCTGGACTGGAAGTCTTTATGGTACATGAGTCCCGCCCCTATGGTGCCGACCTCCGCGATGCCCGTACTGGCGAACGGCTGTGGTACGAGACGGCAAGCGACGATACAGGGCGTGGCGTGGCAGCAGATATAGACGGAAAGCATCGTGGCTTTGAATACTGGCACATCTTCAACCGTGCCGTACGCGACATCAAGGGCAATGTCATCTCTGACCAATTGCCCAGCTGCAACTTCCGCATCTATTGGGATGGTGACCTGCAAGATGAACTATTGGCCAACCGTGGCCGTCCCTACTTCGGATCGTTCATTGAGAAGTGGGATGGCAAAAAGACTGTACCCCTACCTTTTAGTAACGGCCAGCATTTTTACGACATGGGGCATTCGGCCTCATGCAACTGGACCAAAGCCACGCCTTGTCTGCAGGCTGACCTTTTTGGTGATTGGCGCGAAGAAGTCATCCTGTGGGACTCCAGTGATGCTGCCCATCTGAACATTTTCACCACGAATATCCCAACGACTTATGCTGTGCCCACACTGATGCACGACAACATCTACCGACTCTCCGTCGCGTGGCAGAATACAGCCTATAACCAGCCGCCCCACTTGGGCTACTACCTACCTGATACACAAAAATAACAAAGATATTGCCGACACCTTTATGGCTGCCGGTGCCACTTCAGAAGTCGTCATGTCGGCTCCCGCCTGGCAGGAGGACCAGCAGTCGCCATTCCTGCAGCTCACCTCCGACACCTTCCTCGACGTGCTGGGCTGGCGCCCCCGCATGGTGGCCATGCACTTCGTGCTAGAAGCTGGATTCTTCGTACAGCACTATCCCGGCATCCAAATGGCCAGCATCGGCCCCCGCATCGTAGAGCCGCATTCCACCAGCGAACGCGTCGAACTCTCCACCATCGAGGACATCTGGTGCGTACTCATCGAACTGCTGAAACGACTGGGGTGATATAACAAAAAACGCCCATTTCATCGGAATATTGAAGCCTGGCAATCTCTGTCAGGCTTACTTTTTCACGTTTTGAGACTGCCTGAAAAGCACTTTTTCTCGAAATGAGACTCTTTTTTCCTACCTTGGGACTGTTGTTTTCTGAAGATGCTCTAATTTTGCAGACGAAATCAAATCAACAATGCGTATGGATATTACACTTGTCTTCACAGTTGCCCTTGCCGCTACCCTTATTGTGGTGGTGCTGGCACTTGTAGTCATCATCATATACCAGCGTTGGCGCATTGGCGACCAAAATGTCTTCATCGAGCGCTTCATCCGTCAGAACGAAGAGATGCGTCAGAAGATGCGGAAAGCAGGAATTCTATAATAAACAATAAGGTATAATCATTAATTAAAGAATGACAATGAAAAAGATTCTGATGACGCTCGCAGCCGTCCTTTGCTGCTCAATGACAACAACGGTACTGACATCATGTACTATTGAGGACAATCCTGCACCCCAACCGGAACAGGAAAGTCAGGCCGAGTACACCATTATGTATTATACCGGTGGTGCCAGTGACATCGATTTTTTCATGCTTCGCACCTTGACTAATTTCTACAAAGCCAATCCCGAGGCTTACAAGAAGGTGAACGTCGTGATACAGTATAAGTACTCTATGGCCGAAAACATGAGCAAGCAGTACGGTGTGTTCAGCCCGGACACCTGTGCGATGCTCGGCAGCAAGACATTACGATGGGCCGTTGACCCCGCTAAGACATTCGATCAGGAGGCTTTTAACCAAGGTAACATCTATGGTGCCGACAATGCCGACATCACCAGTGCCGACTCGCTGACGAACTTCATCAACTGGGCCGCCAAGGCGTATCCCGCCAAGAAGTATATGCTGATTATTGCCGACCATGGTGGCGGCTACTTCCCTGCAGCTGAACTGCCTGAGACGGAAACCACACGTACCACTCGCGGCTTACTGGCTGACGACGGCCATAACAGAAAGACCATCACTGTTCAGTCGCTTAGCCGTGGCATCAGAAATGCCAATGTCCGCTTGCAGACCGTCTTTATGCTGGCTTGCTTGATGAACAATATGGAGTATCAGTTCGAACTGAAGGACCTGTGCGACTACGTCATCGCCTCCACCTATCTCATGCCCGGTAATGGCGGTGCCATGAACACGTTGGTCGAAGTGCTTAGTCAGCCGAACGTAGACATAGAGCATGCCCTCGATGAATACATTAAAGCCGACGTAAAGAGCTGGGAAGAGGGGTATGAGAATCCTGAGTCCACCGTATACTACACCGATCTGACGCTGACCCGTACTGCCAACATCGACAAGCTGGGTACGATGATGCGACAGTTTGTCGACCGTCTCTGCGAGACCTATACCAACGGCACCGACGCCCAGAAGCAGGCCATCGACAGCTGTACCGCACGAGCCGTCAAGGTACAGGAAAACTATCCCTACTACGACATGGCCAAATATATGAGCAGTATTATATTGGCACTACCCGAAGTCTACGACATCAGTTTCTACAACCAGATGGAAGAAGCCTTCAACAGCTGTATCGCCGCACAGCATTATAGTACATACCTCACCGCCCACAACTACATGGTGGACTATAGCGCCTTGCTCGGTGCCGGCGGTTCCTACAACACCATTACATGGTATAAGAACCCGGATACCGGTGTCATGACGCCAGTGGGTGGACTCTTGTTTGCCGATAACGGTGAGAAATACCAATTTGCGCTTGTTCCAGCCGACGATCCTCAGAGCTATAAGATGGAGAATATAACGCTTCTGGACAATTGGGGCAGTACGCTTACAAACACCTACGAACAATTGGCTTTCGACAAAGCCGTGGGCTGGAGCCGTTGGCTCCGTCTCAACCGCCAGTGGCCGAACATCTTCTGTCCCAGCGGTCTCAAATTCGAGCTGCCCTCACCTGACGCAGGCTCCCAGGACTAATCCCTTACCTCTGTGATTATGAAAAAGATTATGATGAAGCTTGAAGCCGGACGATTGGTACTCACCATCTTCTTTTGCTGCGCAATGACAATGATGGTACTGACCGCATGTAGTGACAAAAACGACAATCCGACGCCGTCGGAGGAGCAGACATCGGCAGTAGATAACGGTGTTTGGTTGGTCACACCAGAGGTGATGGACCCGAGTTACCGCCTGGGCGACGACTTCTACATGTACTGCACAGGAGGCTTCTGGAAAACTACCACCGTGGATGAAAGCAAGAGGGACATCAATCTGGGCATGATGACAGAGGCTGATGAACTGATGAAGCAACGTCTTGCTGCTCTCAACATCCCGGCCCGTTCCTGCGACGCGCAAAGATGCTTGAGGAATGTTATAGCGGCTTCGAGGTTATGCCCTGGTCACTGCCAGGACTCCATAACGACGGTGCCTACACCCTGGCTGAGAACATTGCCGACCTTGGCGGATTTCTCATCGCATACGATACCTACGTGCGTCACCTCCGCGATACAGGCTTCACGGGAGATCAGTTCGACCTGCAGCGTCGTCGCTTCTACCTCGCTTACGCCTGGCTCTGGCATGCCAAATACAGTGCTGTGTGGGCCCATGACCGTACTGTCGACCTAGACGCAAGGGACGTGCACTCCCTGGCCCGCGAGCGCGTCAACGGCGTCTGTTCAAACACAGACGACTGGTACAACCTATTCGACGTGAAAGAGGGCGACAAGTTCTTCCGCAAGGTAGATGAACGGGTAAGAATATGGTAAGTTTAACATAAAAAAGTCTCAACAATTCTTCTATCTACAAGAGGATGTGCCCATTTTGACACACCCTCCTGTTATCCTTCAAACATCTTAGAAAATTCGGAACCGACCCGAATTTTCTTCTACCTCAGGAGGGTGATCAGTTATCGTTGCAGCTTCGAGGTCAGAAAAACTAGATCATAGAAATGGTCGTAACCGAAAGCGTAACCCTCGGTCGGCTCGATGCCCGCATCGGTATTCGCAAAGTTCTTATCGGTGGAACGGTCGCGATAGGTGGATATCTGGAAATTCTGTCCATCAGCCGTCTGCATCACCTGTATACAGCAGGTACCGCCACCCGAGCGCTCTCCCATAATGGGGAAGCCGTAGTCCTTCATGAGCGTAGGAAACTGGTGGCCACACGAGAAGGCCACCTTACTGCAGAGCACACCGATATTCATGCCGCTGCAGTCGAACTTGGGATTGGTGTCGTCCTTTTCGTCGAACACACCGTCGAAATTACTATCAACATAGTACGTGGCAATCTTGTTATTCCCCTCCAGAGCGTCCTGCGACCAGAACTGCACCGTACGGTTCTTGCGCAACAGGGCCACGTCTGCTCCCACGATGTCACAAGAGCCGCCACCATTCAGCGTGATGTCGAGCACGAGGTTCTTTACCCCATCGGCCTTTGCCTGAGCGAGTCCATAGAGGAAGCCAATGAAGGCATCCTTCTTATAGCTTTTCATCAGTTCCTGCCAGTCGGCATCAGTCTTCTGGCTGGCATAGTATTTGTTCCATGCCTCCTCGTCCATATCATTGAACGAATTGATGATGATGACGCCAGTGGTCTTAGCGCTATTAGACTTATAGAGCACATCGCCGTAGGCCTGCTTGCGTAATGCCTCAAGCTGTTTCTCTGCATTTGCCCGTTCTTTACTTGATTTCAGCCAGTCCTCATACATGACATTGGCCTCTGGATAGTTGGTGGCTGCTTCCATCAATCGGGCAACATAATCGCCGTCGACGTTCTCAGGCATTCCCACCGTTGCCCAGAAACAAGTGTGACCGCCATCGTCAATCAGATATTGCATGGCCATCCTTCCCCAGGCAAAATCCATGTTGTTGGTAGATTGCAGCAACCGCTTCACCACCTTGCCGTTTGGCACAGATTCCAACGCAGCATCGAACCCCTTCTCAGCCATTCCATTCTGCTCCAAGATGGTACGCCCTGGGTAGCCGAAGATGTTGTCGAACACGAAGCATAGCTCCTGATAGCGGAACTTGGCCATATCGGCCGTTACCGTCTCACGCTGATAGGGCATGGCGGCATATTCCGGAGCAATGGTGTTGATGGAATAGGTATCGAGTTTGGTGCTCACTACCACCAAGTCGTCGTAATAGGCGGCATTGTGGAAGTTACAGTCGGAATAGATGTCGGCCAGCGTGGCAAAGGGGAAATAGACGTTGCTGCCGTCGTCGTGCAGGTCAATGCTATACTTGCTGAAGTCCAGACGGGCGCCACCTGCAGGCTTGAACGTCGATGGCGTTTCCATCTTGACGAACTTGATATACTTGCTGCCGTCGTACATCGCGTTAGGGGCCAGCGTCGGGTCCATCGTCCACATCAGGTCCACAAAGCCGGCATAGGTTGTAGAGTTCAGGTAGTCGCCCTTAACATCCACCGTTGCCGTACCGTTACGGGTAGCCAATTGGTAAAGGTCACCCTGTCTGTTGACCTTCATCGTTTCGCCACCCGTCATGATTTTGTGGAAGTCGGCTACGGAGATATACGCCACACTGGGCATGTCGCTGTAGAAGCGCAACACCACCTGTCCGTAGGCATTGCCGTCGCGGTTCACGTCGACCGTATTGTCTGTATACGATGGACCAGCATCGATGGCGGTCTGCTGGGGATTGTCACCTGGATTGTCCTTGTTGTCGGTACACGCTGCAAAGAGAATGATGGTCAGCAGCATCAGTAGCTTCGTTATTCTTTCCACAGTAGTCATTAGATTCTTCTTCATAATGCTGATATGGCTTGTTAAAAAGCTA
>JAEEGI010008196.1_pt1 | contig 23158 bp, 16 predicted proteins | sample 8958751 | NCBI WGS metagenome assembly JAEEGI01 (sample SAMN16246545, study PRJNA631951) | gut metagenome | biome: gut microbiome; feature: rumen; material: KS-attached | host: Bos | place: Iran: Karaj | collected 2018-10 | reverse complement strand
TATCCCTTTGTCGCTCGGATCTCTGCGGACAAGCTCCCAGAATTCCTCGGTTATGTTTTTTGCAGTCATACCGGATATGCCGAAGCAGTTCCCGGCAACGATAGATACAATGTTTGATATTACGGCGTCGTCTACTGCGATTATTCCGTTTTCGTTATCGAGTCTGAGCATTTTCAGTCCTCCTTAAAAATTTATTCGTATATATTTCCAGTAACGCTTTATAAAAATCGGTTTACATTATATTATACTATACAAATTGTATTATTACAACATATAAAAAGTAAAGATTGTAGAAACTTTCTTTTACAAACCGATAAAACAGCATCCGCGCAAAATCAGCGCACCGGCTGTTAATGCGACAATATATCATTATAAGTATACATCATTTGTTGCGTTTTGTCAATAGATGACTGTCTTTTATATTTTTGAAATGATGACCGATACATAAATCAACACATAAATAAATACAAAAGCCGCATTTTTCACACGGCTTTTGAATGATTTTATCGTTTTGTAAGATCAGCTGTTTTGAGATCTATGATCTCGTGCAGATCTGAGACTCTCATTTTTACCATGAAACCCACTTTGCCTCCCGAAAAACAGATCTTATCGAAAAGCACCGATGTTTCGTCGATAAATGTATCAAACTGCTTTTTCATACCTATCGGCGAACATCCTCCGTGGATATAACCCGTGAGAGGCAAAAGCTCCTTTTGCGGGATCATTTCCATGGATTTTTCTTCCGCTGCTGCCGCCGCTTTTTTCAGATCGAGCTCTTCACAGGAAGGGATCATAAAAACATAATGATTTTTGCTTTTTCCCACCGCAACGAGCGTTTTGAAAAGAGATTCGGGGTCCTGACCCAGTATTACGGCAATTTCAGCGGCATTTGCGGCTTCCTGAGTATACGCAAAGCTTTCAAATTCCTTTCCGCTCTGCTCAAGAATGCGCATAACGTTTGTTTTATCGTCTTTTTTGCTCATGGTAAAACAAATATCAGAACAGACCTACGATATTGCCGTCGTTGTCAATATCAATGGCGTTGGCTGCGGGAACCTTGGGCAGACCGGGCATAGTGAGAATATCGCCGAGATATACAACAATGAATCCTGCGCCGGAGCTGAGTTTTACGTCTCTTACGGTAATGGTGAAATCTTTGGGACGGCAAAGGAGTTTAGGATCGTCCGAGAAAGAATACTGCGTTTTTGCAACGCAGATAGGAAGGGACGACATGCCGAGAGCGTTGATCTCTTCTATCGTCTTTTTGGCTGCGGCGGTAAAGTTCACCCCTGCTGCACCGTAAATCGTTTTCGCAACGGCGTTTATTTTATTTTCAACTGAATCGTTTATATCGTATGTATATCTTATCTCGGAAGGCAGCTCGCACGCCGCTGCGACTTTTTCGGCAAGCTCAACTGCGCCTTTTCCGCCCTGCGCGTGTGCGTATGAATATGCAAATTCGGCGCCGCACTCAACGCATGCTTTTTTGACCATTTCCTTTTCAGCTTCGGTATCGGTATTGAAAACATTAAGCGCAACAACAACGGGGATATTGAATCCGCGAAGGTTTTCAATGTGTTTTCTTAAATTATCCATGCCTTTTGCAAGCGCTTCGAGGTTCTCAACGCCTTTCTGGTCGGACGGTGCGCCGCCGTTGTATTTCAGCGCACGAACGGTCGCAACGAGAACTATGCATTTCGGGCTCGTGCCGAGTCTTCTGCATTTGATGTTGAGAAATTTCTCAGCTCCAAGGTCGGAGCCGAAGCCGGCTTCAGTGATGCAGTAATCAAATCTGTCCATGGCAAGTCTTGTAGCCCTTACGGAGTTGCAGCCGTGGGCGATATTTGCGAACGGACCGCCGTGAATGAAGCATGGCGAATGTCCGATAGACTGAACGAGGTTGGGCAGCATTGCGTCTTTGAGAAGAGCAGCCATCGCGCCGTGCGCGTTTATGTCTCTTGCATAAACCGGTGTGCCGTCAAATCTGTTTGCTATATGTATGTTGCCGAGACGTTTTTTCAGATCCGCGATATCGTCTGCAAGGCATAAAACAGCCATTACCTCGCTTGCAACCGTTATCTGAAAGCCGTCCTGTCTTACAACGCCGTCGGTAGGTTTGCCCATGCCGACAACGATATTTCTCAGCGCGCGGTCGTTCATATCAAGAACGCGGCGGAATATGATTCGTTTCGGGTCTATATTCTGCTCGTTGCCCTGATATATATGGTTGTCTATCATGGCGCAAAGCAGATTGTTTGCTGAAGTTATTGCATGAAAGTCGCCTGTAAAATGGAGATTGATATCTTCCATCGGAACGACCTGAGAGTATCCGCCGCCTGTTGCGCCTCCCTTAAGCCCGAAAACGGGACCGAGAGACGGTTCTCTGAGGGCGATCGCGGCATTTTTGCCCAACAGATTGAGCGCATCGCCCAGACCGATCGTGGTTGTCGTTTTTCCTTCCCCGAAAGGTGTGGGATTGATCGCTGTAACAAGAACAAGTCTGCCGTTTTTGTTTTTCTTTTCGCGAACGGCTTTTTCTGATATTTTTGCCTTATACGGGCCGTAATAGATGAGGTCTTCTTCCTTGAACCCCGCATTTTCCGCAATCTTTTTTATCGGAAAAAGCTCGGCGGATTTGGATATTTCAATATCCGATGGAATGACTGTCATTTAGTAATTCTCCTTTTTATTATTTATAATTTTTACAAAAGATGTGATTTTTTAAGCGAAGGCACTGCTTTTTTAAGTATAAGCCAGAGTATTGCAGTGTAAAGGGGAACACCTATAAAAAGCGCTGCCGCAAGGCGGGGGATAAGATATACCCAAAAGCTTACAGACGTGTATGCAAGGCTTATCCAGAAGGAGTTGAGCACAGATGTCACAGCGGATGCAACAAGGCAGAACAGCGACAGTTTTGTGAGAGCTGCGCTTTTGTTGAGTATCATAGCAATAAGCAAAACGCAGGCGATTGCGGCAAAGATATACGGAACGACTCCGACCGATACGGAAATGTCGGTCGCCGCAAGTTTTTTCGGGACCTGAAGAATAAGTGTGAAAGCTGCAATACCGCTCAGGACAAAACCGGCAAAAGACGCGAGAAAAGCTGCAAGACGACGCTTGAAGAAATGCGCTGCAAGCGATACGGCTTCAAATATCAGAGCAGATGTGAAACCCAGACATATTTCGGCGGCAGTATCGGAGACCTCAAGTCCGGAATAGACAGTCTGTGCCGTATTGCCGCTGTCAAACGACTGCAATACTGAAATGAAAACGGTTTTGTATTCTTCCGTTCCCGTAAGTGCCTGCCATACAGAAAGCGAAACCTCCGCCCCGTCCGGCAATTTTGCGAAAAATGATGGAATGAAAAGCAAGACTGCGCATGCTGCGACCAATACGCACAAAACCGCGGAAAAGATCTTTCCGCCCGTCGTCCTGCCCATTCCGGATATATCCGTCTCCGTGATTTTTCCGTCTTTCATGAAAAGCATTTTGAATACTCCTGCCATGGCGCCGGCAAGCATCGTTGACAGCGTTATGCCCGGCATGAAAGGACCGAGCGGAACGAGAAGGACGCAGATAAGGTCCTGCACGCCGCCTACAAGAGCGCCCCAGACAGGTCCGTAGAGAAAACCTGCAAGAAAAATCGGGACAAAGCTGATATTGACGGACAGACTTTTTACACCGAAGAGAGGAAACGTTATGCCGAGAAATCTGTCAAGCACAAATCCGGCTCCGGCAAGGATCGCGCAGACGATGATCGTTTTCACATAATCTCTGACGCTTTTTTTCATTTTGATGACCTCGATTTATAATAAATTCAGATCATCCGTAGTAAAATATGCAATTTTACACAGCGGATGCGATGCCAAACCGCAAGACAGGGTCTCTTCGTCCGAAAACAACTTCCCATTTTTCGGCACTTAACGCTTGGCATCTACTCTGTTGGGTGTAATTATATCATACATCATATCATTTTTTCAATACCAAATATTTAAATAAAATGAAAAATATCTTGACATATTGAAGCAAAAGTAGTATTCTTAAAGCAATACAATGCAATGAAAGGATTCAGAATATGCTCTGGCTGACCGTTCTTTATGCCGTTGCCGCAATGGCGATAGGTTTCTGGAAATATCTGCGATGCGGTTCAATATCCGAATATCTTCTCGGAAGCCGGATGCAGTTTTCAAGAATTGCCGGGATTTCCGCGCAGACCGTTCTTCTGGGCTTTTTGTTTACCATCACCGTTCCTATGAAGGCGGCGGAAGTTTCAGGAGGCGCGCTCGGTGCGATTTTTGCTGCAACGGGAATGACTGCGGGCATATTCCTCAGCAGGTTTCTTATCAGCCGCAGGCTCAGGATATATTCGGAGCTTTCCGGAAATTCACTTTCATTTCCGGAATTTCTCGAAAACCGCTTCAATGATAAATCAGGTGTCGTAAGAGCTGTTTGCGCATCGGTGATTCTGGTTTTCGGCATACTGTTTGCCGCTAATCTGTTTTCCATCTCCTCCTCTCTGATAGACAGCATCACCGGTATCGGCAAAATTCAGGCCCTGATAATCTGTGCGCTGCTTGTTGCTGTTTTTGTTTTTCTCGGCGGCTTGCCTGCCATTGCGGTAACAGGCTATATAAAAGCCGGTGCGCTGCTTGTATTTTTTGTTTTCATTCTGATTTTCTGTTTCAATCCGATATATTTCGAAAAAGTTGCGTTTTCGGATTCAAAACCGCTGTTTTTTGCGGCAAATTCCATAAACTCATCAAATATTGCCGGCGACCTTTTTTCAAACATCATGTGCTTTATTTCATATGCGCTGCTGTTTTTCGGCATCCCTTTCATAAACACAGCATACATGTCCACAAAAGAACGCCGTGTCCCGAAACGAAAGATCTTTTCAGAACTTTTATGGACCGTTCCGTCCGCTGCCGGCGCTGTAATGACCGGCATTATAGTTTGCGGTGCTGAAAAAGAACCGATAAACTCCGTTGAACAAATGGTAAAAACAATTTACGAAACTGCCGCAGTACCGACAGGAGCGCTGATAGTAACGCTGATATTCATAATCTGCATCACAACGTCGAATACGGCGATCTTCACTGCGGGAGAAGCCTTTTCATACGATCTGTTTTCTCACGGAAACTCGAAAAAATTCGCTGGAAAAGAAAGCGTGAACACAGTGCGCTTCGGCGTTATCGGGGCTGCGGTAATTGCGATGCTGTATTCCATTTCAGCTCCCGACAGCGATTTTCTCTCGACCGAATTTCTGATAAGCGCAACATCCGCTGCCTTCGGGCCGACAACTCTATTCTGCCTTTTCTGCGACCGTCTGACCGCAAAAGGAGCGGTAGCCTCGATTGCGGGAGGACTCATCTGCTGCTCGGCATTCAACTATTTTGACTATATTTCAGGCAAGCCCGGAATACCGCCGATAATACCTGCCTTTGCAGCGGGAACGCTTTTGCTTTTTATCGTTTCTTTTATTGACAGAAAGAATATTTCGGCAAAAACGGGCAACGAATTCGGCAGAACAAGGGAAATTGCGCGTTTGAAACAGAAAAAAACCCTGTAAAATCAAAAATAACTGAAAAAAGCAGGTCTGGCACTTGCTTTTTTTTTGATTTTGTTGTATAATTATAATGAAAAATAATAATCTTGACTGACCTCATTGTGAAATTCAGGTATAAACACAGAAGCATGAAGGAGAATGATAATGAAAAGTTTAGCAAAACGGATTACTTCGTTCATACTTGTTTTTGCCGTATTGTTTTCTTTATCGGCAATGTTTGTTTCCATACCCGTATCTGCCGCGGGACTTAAAAGTACGCGCGAATTGCTCGGTGAATATATAACCGAGCTGTATCTTAAAGGACCGTCAGTATCTCCTTCGGTCCGCGAAAATCTTATAGCGAAAGGATTCGGAGCCGGCGACCTTTTTGAAAAAAGAGCCGCTTTCGATCTGCGTCTTTGCTCGTCTGACGAATACAGCGGATATTTTTTCACAGACAAGGAAGGATTCCTGAGCTCTGTTTTCGGAGAAAACGGAACTGTTTTTCTTGAAGGAACATACGTATGGTATCCGAGTGTTTCTGCCGCAAAAAAGGCGAATGCGGGACCGACCATGAACGATCCGCTGATAAAATACAACATTTCCAATGCACTGAATTTTGCGATAGACGTTTACGGAATGTGCAAAGAAGACGACGATAACTATTTTTCCGATAAATTCAACACATCGAGAAAAGATCTTGCTTCATATGCGATCGACTGCATCTACAAGATCATAACAGCCCTTGAAAACCAGATAGGCGAAGGAACGTCAAAACCGACATATTACAAAAACGACTTTAACGAAACCTTCTGTACCGAAGAAAACGGTCTTTACCCGTATCTTGACGAGCGGTTCAGGAAAAACACTCCTGTTATGACGGGATATCTTGACACATCTTCATTTACGAAAAAGACTTTTTCTTACGATGATCTTAATAAATCCATAGATATCGCAGCACGTCTTTCAGCGTTTGAGTCTGTATATGCCAGCTACCGCGCGCAAAAAGACGGAAAAACGCTCTATTACGATTTTCTTACATCTTTTGACCGTGCAAGACAGGCCTACAACGACCTTTGCTCGATCGTTCTGAGCAGCGAAAACACAGTGCCGGATATAAAAGAAAAAGCAGCGGCATATATGAAACTGAGAAGCCTCGGAGAGCTTTTTGCAACATATATTCTGCCGTATTCGGATGATTACTCCACATATCTGAGCGCTATGAGCATAAACTATACAACCATAAAAACTCTGATCTACTTTGTTGATTACAACCCGTATTACCTCAGCTTCATTTCGCTTTCTGCGATGAATGACCTTGCCGAAAACTTCTCACAGTCTGTTGCGAAATTAAGCCCTGTAACCGACAGAGTTCTGACATCGCAGGATATCCTCGGCAACAATGCGACTGTTGCAAAGCTTTCGGATTATATCTCGAAACTGGAGGGAATAAACGGTGAAAAAGAATCGGCTGTTTACGGCAGAGCGGCAAATGCGGTAAAAAGTCTTAATAATATCTCCGTTCCCGAAGCAAGGATCACCGTTGAATCTCAGACTTTTTACAACGCAAACGGTGAAAAAATATCATCAGATCCTTTCACATTTACATTTATCCCGTCAAAATCGCTCTATTTCGGTTTGACAGACGAAGCGAGAATGCTTTGCTGCACGCTTGACGGAATCATTGAAGAAAATGTTCCGAAGCTGCTTACCGCTCAGGAAAAAGAGGTGCGCCCGATAGAAGTTTTCATCAACGCATATTCATTCCTTTTCGGATCACCGATTTTTCCCGCTTGTCCGGTAACCGGCAATTATTATGCAGTATCATACACACCGTCCGCAAAAGCGATTTTGAAAAAATTACTCAGTAACACATGGGCAGCGGATATTGCAGACGACAGCCGTATTTTTGCAGCCGATACGATTTTCAATGCCGCGGAGGAATACTGCGCATACAAAAAGGGATCGTCGCTTTCTTATCTCACGAGCAATGCAACTGCTGATCTTTACGGCTTTTCCGATTATCTTTCGGGCACAAAAAATGTTCTTGACACACTCGAACAAGCCGTTTGCATGACGGAACACGATATGACGCTGTTCGGTTTTGAGCTTCAGTATCTGATTTCGAACTGCGCAGAAATGTGGAAGTTCCAAAAAGATGCAAGTGGTCTGTATCTTACGGTTTATCCATCCTCACAGCCCGACGGCACAGATCCGTCAAACCACTCCAACTATAAAGCGGGAGCATATTCAAAAACCGCATCCGACTGCAACGACGTTCTTTCGGCGCTGACAGACGGATCGTCTTCCGCCAAGATACTTGTTGCCGCAAAACGATTTGACTGTTCCGCAAGATCGCTTCTCAGCGAATACGGAAAAGACAGGTATACAAATTTCACATACGATCTTGAAAACCAGGGAAAACAGTATTTCGGCTCATCCGATATTTCTTATGACCTTTTCAGAACTATGACAGAAGGAAAAGGCATAATGCTGAAAAATCATATAGTTCTCGGAACAGACGGTAAGATATCACCTTCGGAAGTCGGATACAAATATTTCGCGTTTACCGTTTCGGCAGCTTCAAAAGACGAGACAAAGGCCGCGAACCTTTACAGCTTTGAAAACGACCGGATCATAGCGAATCTTATAAGTCCTCTTGAAGTTATTCTGAAAACAAGAACAATATACACAGGCAGCTATTCAAGAGATTTTGCGGAAGCTGCCGAAAACGCTCTCGATAAAGCGCAGCTGCTCGTATCGTCCGTTGACCGTCAGGCAAAAAATATCGGATACGAAATAACGGTAGCGGAAGCGGAAGAGCTGCTTGCAAATCTTTCTCAGATAAATTTTACAAGATCGAACTACACTCTTGCCAATATCGCATCATATAAGGCATCAGCGCTTGACGCGCTTATTGACAGAGCAAAAGCCAAAACCGTAAATCAGCGCGACACCGCACCCTACTACACTTATCTCTTCGATCTTTTCAAAAAAGCATATTCGGACGCCCTGAATGTAAGCTACGATAAAATCGTTCCGCAATACGAAATAGACGAAACTGCAAACAATTTATCGAAACTTCTTACCGCAATAGAAAACTATGAAAAAAGTGACCGCGAGAATCTGGTCACAGTAAAAGATTTTGAACAGAAAATTTCGGAAGCTCAGGAACTGTTGAACAGATACGATATTTCCGAGCCGAATATGTTTATTTCAGACCTTGAGACAGCTCTTTCCGCCGCAAAAGCAGAACATGCGGCGCGGCTTTCAACGTTTACCGCAGAAGATCTGAGATATGAGATAAAGAAACTTGATTCCGCAATTCTTCAGGCAAGAAACTCTCTTATCATAGACGAGCTCATGAAGAAGGAAATATCCAAAATTACGGCACAGGTCAAATCTTCCGCTGCATACACATCAGATTCATGGGATACATATTCAAAAGCTCTCAGCGCGGCGGAACTTGCCGCAGCAAGAGAGATAGAAAAAGTATCGGCGTGCGCCGCTTATCTGAATGCGCTGAAAGAAGCCGCGGAAAAACTTGAGGAAGTTTCTCAGGAAGAAAAACCCGAAGAAGAACCGCAGACTGAGCCGACTGACACGCCTGAAGAGGAACCCGAAAACGATCCTGAAAACGAACAGACATCCGAAACATCGGATGAATTTTACAAACAGGCGAACGATACTTATATAAAATCTGTTGCGGAGCTTGCGGAATACACCATCTCGCCGAATGCAAACGCCGAGAAGATCGCTGTCTGGACCGCCGCGATAACCCGTCTTAAACAGGATATCGACGCACAAAAAACTCAGCAGGAGCTTATCGCCGATATAATCGCAGTTCAGCTCGCAAAAAATCTTCAGATAGATAATCCCGAAACTAACGACAACTGAAAGGTCAGAATATGAAGCAGATCAAAAAAACCGCGATTTTATGTTTTGCCGCTCTGATATTGCTGCTCATGCCGGTTTATTCGGCAGCGGAAAGCGTAAATGCTGCATATGAAACAAAATCGATTGAAAATTACTATATTGCGAATGGCGATAAACTTGACGGACATATTCTGAACGAATATTTAGCCCTTGTCTACTCGGGATTTACCGTTTCACAATCGCCGTATCTTCAAAACAGAGAAGGAGCAGACCTTCTGTCTGCGGAAATTCTTTTGAACGCCGCAAACGGCAACGCGGCAGACGAGAACAAAGTATCATCGCTTGTTTCTCTGCAAAACGACGACGGTTCTTTCGGTTCGCTTGCAGATACCTGTAACGCAATGATAGCGCTGAAAGCGGCAAAAGCAGTTTTTTCAAGTGAAAATGCTGTAAAATTCGTTCTTTCATGTCAGAATGAAAACGGCTTTTTCGGAGAAGACGCGTCTGACGTGGAAATGATCGAAGCATCCGTGCTCGCACTCACCGCTCTTGAACCGTATACCGGTCTTACGGAAGTCTACAACTGCGTTAAAAAAGCTGTTGAATGGCTGAACAGTGTTCAGAACGAAGACGGATCTTTTGCAGACGGATCAGCCTCTATTCTTGCTAAAGTGATCGCTTCTCTTTCGGATATAGGCGAGATCACAAATTCGGGAATATGGAAAAAAATGCCCGAGCTGCTTGCCGAATATAAAAACAGCGACGGTTCATACCGAAAATATATTTCGGATACCGAGGCAGACCCCGAATCGACCGCAGAGGCTCTTTGCGCATTTCATTCCATAGCATCCGGCTCCTCTCCGCTGAAAAAGCTGATGAATGAGGGAAAGCTCTCTTCTTTTGAGTTTACGGATATCCTGCCCTTCCTCATTTTATACGGCGTTATTCTTCTTGGCTCGATAGCTTTCTGGATATTTATTCTTACAAAAAAGAAAAACAACAGAACGCTTGATGAAGCAAAAAAAGCATACGAACTGAGCTGATAAAAATAAAATCGAAATCACCCGAAAAAATGTTTTTCGGGTGATTTTTTTAACTTGATCTGCTGCACCAGATAAGACTGCGAGTCTTATTCGTGAAAATAATCTGCGTATTGAATGAGTGTGCTGTAATACGGAACGTCATACTGTTCCATAGCGGCAATGTATTTTTCTTTGTTTGCCTCTATGCCTTTTGTGATCCCGGTATTCGGGAACTGATCAAACATGCCGGAAAAATGGTGATGATCGTGATAATAAGCGTGCGCATCTTCTGTCATTTCAACAAAGAATTCAGCGTCGCGCACATCATGAAAATAGTTTCTTTCAAGATATGCGATAACGCTTTCTTTCGTTTCGTATCCCGGAAACGGTTCATAAAGGGCATCCATTATAAGCGCGGATACGTCATAATTTATCGCCGTTACGGGTATGCAGAGAGTAAAATCCGCTGCGCGGTAAGAAGCCGAATAGCCTTCGGGACCAGATGCTTTCGGTCCGTACGGAACAGGAACAAGACCGAAATTATTCATTTTGTATGCGATCGAATCTGATTTTGAAAGAACCATATATGCATCGATAAGAGACATTACAGCGCGCTTTTCCATAAAATTAGACAAGATCGGGTCGTTGCCCTTTTCCTCAAGGATATTATCCGATAATTCACCGAAAAACCACTCAAACGCCTTGTTATAAGCCTCTATCGCATTATCGGAAAAATAACCGAAGCTGTATGTGCCGTTATCGTTGAGAGTAAAAACGGGCGAACCGTTTGACGTGCCAAGTTCACGCGAAAATCTGCCGAAAAGCGACGAAAAAGAATAAACATATTCGTTTGACGTTACGCCTGTATGAGCAAATGAACGAAGACAGTTTTCGAAATTGTCCCAGTTCCATTCCCCGTTTTCAAAATAGTCTCTCGGATCGGTTGCCGCTATATCCGTGACCAGATCTTCATTGACGGCAATGATGTTTTCTGTCGAATTTGAAAGACGCAGAGGATGCCTTGCAGGCAAAACGCCGTATATTGCGCCGTTATACATGGTCGACATAGTCATATACGGGTTGCCCCATTTGACAGTATCGAAAACATCGATATTATCGACCCCTATCAGATCAACGTAAACGCCTGAACCGATATATTTTACTATATCATACGATTCGTCGCTCAGAATATCGAAAACATACGCTCCGCCGGCAGCGTAATTGAATACTGTAGCAGCGCCGGCTGAGACATAGTCGAAGCGTATGTTGCAGTTGTATTTTTCTTCGGTGTCTTTTATCCTCTTTACGGCAAGATCACCGAGTTCAGTATTGTTTATATAACCAAGAGTGGAATCCTGTTCAAAAAAATAATCGTTGACCATGCCGTAAATGACCGTTGTATTGCCAAGGTCGATACTTTCGGCAGACAACCCGGCATCATATTCAGGAACGATCTCGGTTTGCCCCGACATGCATGAAACAGACAGAAGAGTGCACAGCAAACAAACAGTCAAAAAAACCAGTTTTCTTTTCATCAGTATTTCCTCCGCATCGTATGATATATTTACGGTCATATGCCTGTATCAGTCATACGTCCGATCTATAATCACATTATATCAAGCGATACCTTTTAATGCAATATATAATGGTCAAATTTGCAAAAATTTCACAATATTGTTTCATTTTTATTTTACAATCCGCCACTCTTTAACATCATCGTTGACTTTATCTATAAACGAATTTCCATGGAGTTTTTTATATGCCTCATACAACATACAGAAATTCTCATATTCATACTGTCTGATTTCTTTTTCCTGCTGGTGCTTGAAGTAGATTTTCAGCATTTCGGAGCGGAGCAGACATCGTTGACCGTCAAACACCTTTGTTATTGATACGATCCCTGTTATAACCACTCCGATAAGAGCGACAAGTTCGGCAATCAACGCCGTCATTTCCGCAACATTCATTCTGTTCCGTCTCCCTGTTCGTATTCTTCGCCTATTTTTGCGCCCTGTCCGAATTTGTTCATACCGTATTTGTCTGTGGCTGATGCTATGCAGTAGGAAGCGAACGCTCCGATAACGCAATAGACAAGAGCGACATCGACAGAGGTATCAACGATCAACCCGAACAGCTCTGCGCAGCGCCCGATCGTGATGTAAGTCAGAGCAAACACCACGATCAGAGCGAGGGCGACTTTTTTAAACTCGATGTGCCGTTTCATCACGCGTTGATGTCTTCCCATGTCACCGTATGATCGGCATTAAAAGTGATGATCTTGCCTGCAAGGATTATCCTGTGATTTTCTGTTCCGAGAACAAAATCATTTGCGTTGTCTGCGTGTGCGGAATTGCCCTGACTGTCCTTTCCTATCGCCACACTGCCCGCAGCCTCCGCCTTTGTGTCTCTGCCTATCGCTATGCCGTCAGTATTCGCCATCGCCCTTGCGCCGACAGCGATTGCGCCGTCCGCAGTGCCCTGACTGTTCTGCGTCTGCGTTGCCTGAAAACCTATAAGGACCTGCTCCGCGCCCGTCTTGGTTGCGTATGCCTCTGTCGTAACATCCGGAGCAGACGGATCTTCTGCTCTTACAAAACCTGCCTGTGCGCCTATTGCAACGTTTTTGTTGCCCGTTGTAATATTATTGTGCGCCCGTCTGCCGAGACTTACGTTGTTGCAACCTGTCGTCAGATCTCTCTGCGCCTCGTTGCCCATCGCCACGTTCCAGCATCCGCTTTTCAGCTTGCTTTGCGCCGAATATCCGACCGCAAAGTTATACATACCTGTTTCAAGGTATCTCTGCGCACTTTCGCCTACTGCTACGTTGTGAGAGCCGTTCTTGATGTTCTGCTGTGTGTAAAGTCCTACGCCCACGTTGCCCTTGCCGCTCTGAGCGTATTCCTGTGAATGATAGCCGACAGCAACATTGTTTGCGTCTGTTACGCCTTGTTTTGCAAAACCGTTTCCTACTACAACACTTGATGACGGCATTGCAACATATTTGTCCTGAACATTCAGAGCCTCATTCGCATACGCCGTTATCTTTTTTACGGACACATAGGGTATTCTGCCGCTCCATTCACCGCCGCCTATCGTGAGCGTGAGGCTTCCGCCAGCTGTCGGCTGCAAAACGACATACCAGTTCGCGTCGTTCGCGCCGAATATGCTCAGGCTTGCGTCTCCGAGACTTATCGTGCAGGGCTTCGGTATCTCATTCGGAGTTACTGCGTTTTCCACAGTATACAAAACTCCGTCTATGCGCTCGGTTAGCCTGATCAGATAATCCGCTTCCGCTTCGCATTCAATAGTTGTGCTTATAGTTCCACCCGTTGCGACCGTCCATTTGCTATCTGAATATGTCGCATTTGTTCCTGTCCATGAAGACAGCGCCGGGGCAAGCTCCTCACCGTATGTCGGGTTTGGTATGGACGCCTTGAACGTTCCGTCATACTGCGTTCCGGGAATTTTGACCTTGTGTGCAGCCGTGCCTATAACCATTTCGTTGTTTGCCGAAGCCGTTGCGGAATTACCGCTGCTGTCCTGACCTATTGCAACGCTGCCCGCAAAATTCGCTTTCGTGCCTGCGCCGATCGCCGTGCCTCTTGATGCCGTGACCTCTGTTCCGTAGCCGACCGCCGTGCCGTATGCACCCCTTGCATTTGCGTTTGCGCCTATCGCGACCGAGTCCGCACCCGTAACTGCAGTTCTGCCTACCGCCGTTCCGTAGTTCGTTGTTGCCGCAGCTGTGTTGGCTGCCGCTCCGATTACGGTATTGCTCTGTCCCGTTGTGACACTGCCTGCGGCGCCTGCACCGACAGCCACATTCTGCGCACCAGTAGTGAGAGCATAAAGAGCCGTTCTGCCTACCGCAACAACAGAGTTTCCCGTAGAGTTGGGAGCGGCGTCCGAACCTACCGCCGTTTTCGTCGCCGATGTTTCGCCGAGAATATTCGTGTTTGTAACCGTAAACGTCGAAGTCGAACCGTCCGTCATCGTTATCGTGTAGGTGTCAACATTGCCGGAAGTCGAGGTTTTTGCAATGCTTGCTATACCTGCGCCCGTTTCGCCCGTTTCGCCCTGCGGGATCTTGAAATGAAGGTTGTAAACATCGCTGCTTACCGTTTTTTCAACTGATATATCGGCGCCGCTAGGCAGTGATTCTGCGGAAACGGTAAGATCAAGAACGGAGTCAGCCACAGACCTCATATCATTAAGCCATCCTTCATATGCCGACGGTGATACCGGGACCGCGGGGCAAGCGTCGGCGGAAGGAAGGATCTCTATTTGTGACAGCAGCGTTTCCCATTTAAAATCTTCGCCCTCAAAACGGAGCTGTAAAAAAAGCGGACCGCAAAATGATGTCTGCGGCGGACGGAGAGTCCATACGGCGCTTAAAGTGTTTTCACCAACTTCGGGAGAAAGCAGGATATCGTCTCTTCCACCTTCAGACACCGTTTTGAGATACATGGCGTATTCAGACAGATCTGTTTTTTCACTGCCGTAATATCTCGGCACTTCGATCCGTATTTTTTCGGCATTTTTATCGTTGCCGATATTGATTTGACGCCAACCGACTGGAATATACATTCTGCGGAAGGCGTCAACCGTTATTTTATCCATTTTTATTTCCTTTCCGGGGATAGCCGTGCGGTCGGCACAGACTGTTTTCCCGAAAAGAATATATCACAAATCGTGATCTGAGTCAATCACATTTTTCGTTAAGAAGAGAATTTTACAGGAGTGAAGGAGTAAGATCTTTAACGCTGTTTACCACAAGATCCGGAATAATACCGTATTTTTCGATATCGTCTCTCGTGCTTTCGCCGGAAAGAACAAGAACAGAATAAATATCAGCATTTTTGCCGCACGCGATATCGGTATAAATACGGTCTCCCACTATGGCGCAGTCATCAGCGTTTCCGCCCTTCCATTCAACGGCGCAAAGAGCCATTTCACGTCTGGGCTTGCCTATATAAAAAGGTGTTTTTCCGGTTGCTTTTTCAAGCATATAGCAGATCGTGGCGCAGTCGGGCAGGTATCTTCCGTTTCTTACCGGGCATACCACGTCCGGGTTTGTTGCAAGAAAAGGAATGTTTCTGCAAAGAAGGTCGCAGGCAATTTCAAGTTTTTTATATTCGAGCTCGGTATCGTAACCGACAAGAAGAAAATCGATTTCTCCCTTACCGTCCTCCGAAACTTCAATGCCGCTTTCAGAGAGTTCTTTTCTGAGTGACGATGTGCCTACAACGTAAATTCTCGGAGAAGATTTTTGCTGTTTGATATAGACCGAGGCTGCCATTCCGGAAGTGAATATATTTGTTTCATTTGCGGGCAGTCCGATTTTTTTCAGTTTTTCAAGATAAAGACCGGCGCTTTTTGAAGAATTGTTTGTCATAAAAACATAATCTCTTCCGGTTCTTATAAGAGTATCAATAAATTCACGTGCGCCCGGAATTAATTCATTCTCGAAATACACTGTTCCGTCCATATCGAGAAGAAAGAGTTTTTTTTGTGATATTTCGTTCATTTATCGTGTTTTCCTGTCAGTTTTTTTTATATTATCATAAAATATTTACTATTTCAATAAAAAAAGTATGAATTATTTTCCTAAAAACTATTGAAATTTCGGTTTATATTTGATATAATATGAAATGAGATATTGTTTTCTTTATTTTTACGCCGTCGGAGGGATTCACATGAGAGTTATTACCGGAAAGAAACGCGGTATGAAACTTTTATCGCCTCCCGAAGACGCTCCGATACGTCCGACCGCAGATAGAACAAAGGAGTCGATATTCAATCTTATCCACGACGGTATTGAAGGCGCTTTTCTCGATCTTTTTGCCGGGTCCGGACAGATGGGCATTGAAGCTCTCAGCAGAGGCGCGGAAAAAGCTGTTTTTTGCGATAACGACAAAACGGCGATCGATCTTATCAAGGCAAACATTAAAAAAACAGGTTTTACCGACTATTCGCTTTTTTTCGGAGATTACAGAAAATATCTCAAAACAACGACCGAAAAATTCGATATCATATTCATAGACCCTCCGTATGAATGCGGACTTGTGCAGAAAGCCCTGACAGTGATCGGTGAGAACGATTCCTGTCTGAAAAGCGGAGGAATTGTGATAGTTGAGTGCAAATTCAACGAAATAATGCCTGAAATGCAGGGCAGACTTATTCTTAAAGACAGACGCAAATACGGAATCGCCTCGGTTCTTATTTACGGAATAAAGGAGGACGGACAGTGAAAAGCGCAATTTGCCCCGGTACATTTGACCCCATAACCCTCGGGCACGAAAGCATTGTCCGCCGGGCAGCAAAACTTTTTGACACCGTATACGTTGCCGTTCTTGACAATATAGACAAAAAAACGGTTTTTACAACAGAGGAAAGAGTTCTTTTCGCAAAAAAGGTGTTTGCCGATAACGAAAATATTAAGGTTATCACATCAAACGGACTTCTTGCGGATCTTGCAGCAGATCTCGGCGTTGCCGCAATGGTAAAAGGCGTTCGGGACACGCAGGATTTTGAATACGAAAACAATCTTTTTCTCATAAACAATGCTTTGGCTGAAGGACTTGAAACAGTATTTATCCCGTCTTACGCCGAACAGACATTTATAAGCTCCACCGCAGTAAGAGACATAGGCTCATACGGAGGAGACCTGAAAAAATTTGTCGATCCGGCGATAATCTGCGACGTTGCCAGAAAGCTTAAAAAATAACAAAATCAATTATTCGGAGAAATTCTCCGTCAGAATAAAGATAAAGACAGAAAGGAACTCAACAATGGTCAGTGAATTCAACAAATGTCTCGACGAACTTGAAAATCTTCTCGAAGAATCGTGGACTCTTCCTCTTGCAAGCAATAAATACATTGTAAACGGAAACCAGCTGCGGGGTATTATCGAGTCTCTCAGAAACAGCCTTCCTCAGGAACTGAAAAAAGCGAAGGAAGTTCTTGACGCAAAAGATAAAACGGCTGCACGCGCAAAAGAAGAAGCGGACATAATAGTTGAACGCGCAAAAAAGAATTCTGAACTCATGCTTTCGAAAGCAAAAAAAGCGTCTGAACAGATTCTTGAAAATGCAAGAGCAGAGGCAGAAACGCTTATAAGCGAGCAGCAGATCACAACTATTGCAAACGAACGCGCAGAGCAACTCGTTGAACAGGCAAAACAGGACGCCATTAAAATGAGAAACGTTACCATCACTTATATTGACGGCGTTATAAACGAAAGTGAAAAATCGCTCGGAACCGCTCTCAGCACGTTAACTCAGCTTAAGCAATCATATTCTGGCTCGAAAACCGAACAGTGAAAAACCCGTTTTTCGTTACGACGGTAATCATCGCGCTTGTTTTGGCGTTACTGTCGTCATGCACATTTACGGAGTTTTTTACTCATTCCGTTCTTGACGAACCCGATGAACACGAAGATGATCCGATAATTCCCGCAACAATAAAAAACTTTACACTGCCGCGATATTCCGGAGAGGAGATATCTCCATAAGGCAGTAAGAGCACTGCAAACAGGGATATTATCTCGCTGTGTTACGGTGCTCTTATCACGCTCGACAGTTCACTGAACGCAGTTTCTCAGTTATGCGACCATTTTGATATCGCGGGAGACACGGTCGTTTTTTATCTTGATGAAAACGCCGTTTTTTCCGACGGTTCGCATATTACGGCATCCGACTGTGTTTACTCGTTTGCAAAGGCAAGCGCAGCTGATTCCGTTTTCAAAAACCGTTTTTCTGCTATTTCGGGATACGATGATACGGATACGTATGTTTTTACCGTTCGCTTTACGACAGACAATATTTATAATGTAAACCTCGCATCTATACCTATAATCAAGGCAGGCAGCGATCTTCGGGGTATTCCCGTAGGTTCGGGCCCTTACATATTCAATTCCGACGAAGGCGGTATGTTTCTTACGGCAAACAAAAACGCTCCCGTCATACCGGTCACTGAAAGGATCGATCTTCTTGCTTTTGCAAATACGGAAGAACTTCTTTATAACATAAATTACGGCAACGTCCATCTTTCATATGCAGATCTTTCCGAAGGCAGCTCATCATTTCGGGGAACGGTTGAAATAAAGGATTTTACTACAAATAATCTTCTTTTTGCCGTTGTAAACAGAAACAAAGAGTATTTTGCTTCGCAGGATGCCGTAAAGGGGATAACCTATGCATTAAACAGAGAGGGAATAGTTTCGAATATTCTTTCGTCGTCTTCAAGAGGCGTCTGGTATCCGTTCAATCCCGACTGGGCAAAAACAAAAGAAGCTGATTTAAATACGAATATATATTCTTCAAACACCGCGCATGATTTTTTCAATTCGTCAGCTCTCGTTCTTTCCGGAACTCAGAGAGTGTGGAACGGTCAGCCACTTGAACTTGTTATTCTCGTTAATCAGGAAAGCATCATAAAAACCGAAATAGCCGCACATATTGCCGAAAACCTGAGAAATTTCGGATTCGGCGCTGTTGTAAAAACTTTACAGTGGGATGAAATGAAAGCTGCCGTGCTTGCGGGCGAATATGATATATTTATAGGCGAGACGAATATTTTTCCGAATATGGATATCATGCCGGTAATGATGAATGAACTTGTTGTTTCATCAAGAACTGCAAGCGATGAACAACCCGCATACAGCGAAGAGTTTCTTTCGTCGATTTCTGATTTTTATTCCGGCAAAATCGATATGAGAACATTTTTAAGCATTTATCAGGAAGAGCTTCCGTTTATACCTCTTTATTTTTCCGGCAGCGCGCTTGCAATAAACAGAAAAATTTCGGGAAGTTTTTCGCCGTGCTGCTTCAATCTTTTTTCTGATCCGGAAACATGGATACTCGAACAATGATATCATAGCTTTGTTTTCAATAATTAAACAATATTAAAGGACTTTGCGGATAATGCAAAGTCCTTTTGTTCTGATTTATTATGAGTATAAAACTCCATACGATATTTTTCCGAAAAAACCGGATCGTTTTGAGATGATAAGGCAAAAAATGCTTACCGGAATAAAAGTCTATTACTGTTTTGAGGTTTCTTTAAAACTTTTTATTTCATACCATGCTGCGCCCTCGAAAACCGAAAGCAGTGTTTTGCAGTCCCGTGACCCCATATTAACAAAAACAGGTATCTGTCCGAGATTTGCCTCTGCCCGAACCGCTTGTTCTCCGTTTACAAGTTCGTCTGTCAGCATGTTTTTCCATGTTCCGCGAGGCAGATAAACACTTCTTTCTTTTGACGATTCTGAAAGAATGGGGGCAACGAGCAATCCGTCGCCGAGCATAAATTCATCTGTAATATCATATACGTTTTTATCGTCCGGATGATCAAGCGCAAGATGGCGAACGGGGGGTATGCCATGAGAACACGCGATTTCTGTATATTTTCTGATATAAGGCATGAGGTCGTCATGAAGGCGTATAAAATTGCGGTATATATCCCTGACTTGTTCGGTCATTTCATACGCATGCCGAACGTCTCCGTGAGTCTGCATCTGGGTAAAAAATGAAGTAAATTCCGTAGCCCGCGCAAAAATTTCAGACTCATTTTCGCGGCTGACGGAATGATAGTTTTCCGATCCGTATGCGTATCCTGCCATATCTGCAGACATAAACGGATGACCAGAAAGACCGCTGTTGACAACGGCAAGGATATGATTTTGAAGCTTGCCGAAGCTGCGGACCTGATCGCCCGCCCACATATACGGATTTCTTTGCGATCCTATGCCGCCGCCGCGTGAAAAAAGCATAAAGCCGTCGTTGAGTCCTTTTTTCTTTCTGAGTTCAAGCATTCTTCGGTAAAAAGCGGAAATAAAATATACCGGATAAGCGTGATGTTCCGTGCCCGGAGCGATCAATGAGGGATTTTTCCATTTGTAATGCGTTGTTACCGAACCCGCCGGAACGTCTCCGTCCGGCATACACTCGCAAAAGTCGATCTTAACGCCGTCTATCCCCATTTCGATCATCTGACCCCAGATGTTGTCAAAATACCAGTCGACCGCCTCAGGATTTGTTATATCAAGATAATCTGCGGTCCTTATTCCGCCGTATCCGCCTTTGCCAATATCGGGATTATCTCCGGTTCCGACAAGCCAGGGAATATCGGCAGTATTTTTATTTACTGTAATGCTGCCGTCATCATTTTTAACCGAAACATCGGCATGCACCCTGTATTCGTCTTTATAGCCGATATCCATACTGTCTGTTTCGCCTGCTCTGAGATAGACCATTGCGCGTATACCGTGGCTGTGAAGCCAGTTTATCGACTGCTGCATTTCTGCTTTATATGCACGCCCCTCGTCTGTATCATGAAAGCATTTGCTCCATAAAAGAGCTTCCATGCTTGCAGCTGCAGGTTTCATATCATTTGATATATATTTCGAAATTATGGTTTTGCACGAGTTTCCGCCCGGATTTCCTTTCGGACCGGACCGATACAATATACCGCTGTCGTCACGGACATATGATTTTATAAATCGATCTTCTTTTTTTACAAAGAACATTTTCGCTTCGTTGCGCTCTTTTTTCGAAGCTTTTTTTACGTGAACATATTTCTCGTCAACGCAGATATACAGTTCATTAAAATCGGGAATACTTTCGGCCGTCGCAAAACAGTCATCTTTTTCAAAATGAGAAAAGTCGGGTCGGTATCTGCATATATGCATTTTCTGCATCCATTCTGACGGCATATACGCATGACCCGTAAGCACAGTATAACCGTATAAAGCGTCTGTCATTCGGCCTGTCGGGTAAAAATAGCAGTCCATTTCACCTCTGCGAAGTCTGTAAAACCACTCGTCGGATTTTTCTTTTCCGAAATCCGCCCATGCCGACTCGTTTCTGTTAATATACATTCCTCCGCCGCGCGTTGTTAAAAACAAGGGAATAACCGTATACGACAAAAACGAATTGTTCCAGCCGTCTGCTGTGAAAAGATCGAACGCCGTGCCGCGTTTGTTTGCGGTGTCAAGCCTTTCGCCTCCGCCGTAATAAGCCTCATCAGCGTCAAGCGCGCCGGTCATGATCATATTGTCGCAGGACCGCGACACAGACTTCACTTCTATTATTTTTTCGCCTGCCTTATCACAGAACGCCATGCTTCCGTTCTGAGCGGAAACGACTGCTGATGTTCCGTTCTTTTCTGTTATGATTATGTCGGATGCTCTCTTTTTTACATACAGAGGGTACGGCCGTGAAGGATTTTTTTCGCCCATAAATCCGGCGAGAGCCTGTGCAGCGCCTTTCCCGCTGAATTTACCGTCGGCAGAGGTCTGAACTCTCCATCCGCAGACACCTTCAAAACGTAAGCGGATATTCAGTCCGCTGTCATTTTTGAAAAACAGGGAATTTGACGTATATCTGACGTCGGATACATGCGATTTTTTCGGCATTTTCATTGTTTTGAATTCCATAAAAAATGTTCCTCATTTCATGGATAGTAATTCCGTTCCAACGGCGATTTCTTTTCAATACCCGCTCGCTGAAGATCGATTTAAAAAAAGATAGTCTGATTATACATATTATAATCGGATTTGTCAAGCAAAATATCACTTTTTGATATTTGCTCTTGACAAGATCCGTTTTTTTCTATATACTAATTTATAGAAATATGGCGCACATTACAAAGGCATGAAACAGACCGTTTTCATCCGAATAAAAAATCATTCACCGCATCATAAGAATATCAAAAAATACAATATATCTGGAGGTCGTGTTTATGAGAAACACCGTTAAAAGTATTGCGATCGCACTGCTGGCCTCTGTTTTGCTGGCGGCATGCGGTTTACAAGGAACCGAAAGCTTCGATTTGGATCTTACGCTTGAAAGTGATAAGCTTGAACTTGAGGGCGCAAAAATCAAGTATGTTTATGCCCTGAAGTCAGGCAGAGAAGACATAGACTCCAGCTTAGGCTATGAAAACGGTACGCTTTTAGGCGAGCTTGCCATGAAACGTCTGAAAGATGTTCAGAACGATCTGAACTGCACGCTGGATATAGAGTATATGATCACCAGCGTGGCAGATCCGATGTTTATTGCCACCTCTGCATCCGGAACATATATGTGCGATGCAATGGTAGGCATATCCGATATGCTTCGTGCCCCTGCAAAAATCGGAATGCTTATGGGAATGACCGAACTGGAAGAGTATATCGATTTTCGCAATGAGGAAAAATGGGGCAGACGCAATATCCTCGAAGTTATATACTGGCAGGATGACTGCTACGGGCTGATTCCTTTGATGTGGCCGAGTGTTTCCGTTTCATACGACACTCTGCCGGTTGTAAACGAAGACCTGATCTCATCTTTCGGCGTATCCGATCCCAGAGATCTTTATGAAAACAAACAGTGGACATGGGAGACTTTCAGAGACTGTCTTGAAAAGTATTACTCGGCAGAAGGCAGCGAGGTAAAAAACTACGCTCTGACCTGCTCGACACACGCCCTGGGAAGTCTTTATCTTATTTCAAACGGATACAGGCTGGCAGAGCCTGATAAAAACGGTGAGTTCCAATCGGGCCTTTATAATCCCAAAGCACTCGTTTCGATGGAAGAAGCAAAATATATTTGTAACGGACCTCTGGCTTACACTCTGGATACCCAGAGCAATGCGCTTGATTCTTTTCTGGCAGGCAACACCGTTATCGGCATAATAAATTCTGAAAATGTTATCAACAGAGTAGCAAAAGAAA
>JAEEGI010008194.1_pt1 | contig 23159 bp, 25 predicted proteins | sample 8958751 | NCBI WGS metagenome assembly JAEEGI01 (sample SAMN16246545, study PRJNA631951) | gut metagenome | biome: gut microbiome; feature: rumen; material: KS-attached | host: Bos | place: Iran: Karaj | collected 2018-10 | reverse complement strand
GGCGAGTTCAAGATAACGGGTTCTGTCAAGGCCCAGAATGATTCGACTGAATTCAGCCTGAAGGATATCTACGGTGTCATCTGTAAAAAGTCAGTCCCCGTGGTAGAGGGGCAGCTGGGGGATATCTTTGTGCCGACAGGCCCCTCAGTCACCCCGATAAAAGCGACAGTGCGTCTGGTCGATGATTCCACCTTCATTGATTTACTGGCGATTTTGCTTTTTCACGGTTCGGAGAACTACACCGCAGACATCGGCTATCAGATCGCAGATTCCGCCGGGAACACGAAGACCATTTTTTACGAAAACGTCTATTGGAAGGATTTCCGACATAAAGAGTAAGCATAGTTTAGAATTAAGTTATATTTGTAAGAGTAATCACAAAAAAATTCCATATGATGAGAAAAACAGTTTTGCTTCTAGCCTCATTGATGTTTTTGTTCGCCTGTGAGCCAATCGGGCAGGAACAGAATGACGACAACAATACCGGAGATCCCAATGGTCAGGTTTCCGGAGAGCCGGATTTCTCTCCGGAGTCCTGGTATGAGGTCAACTACTGGGAGCGCTCAGACCGTGAAAAAGCCGGTCTTCGCGGCCCCGTGAAGAAATGGTATCTCTCGAAATCTTCATCTCATAGAGAGTACACCTATAACGAAGCCGGAAACATCACGCTGATTCGCGATGTCAATCCTGAAAGCACACGCGGCGAATGGATGGAGCAGCGTTTCTATGACGACAAAGGCCGCCTTGTAAAATCATTATATGGCCGCAGCACTCAAAAAGGCGGGATGGACTTCGACGAGTGGTCCTCGTTAGAATCCTGGACATATGAGTACAATAACCCCGGAAAATATGTTATGACCGCTTCCTCTTTGTCCAGTAAGTATCCTTTCCGCCACCTGAGTCCCGAGTCTTATGCCGAGCACAATGTGGAGACGATCGGTGATTTTATCATCAAGGATCTATCTGCGGTTCGCTGTACTCAATTGAGCACAATGTCGATGGAGAGCAGGGAACATTTCGACTATGAGTACACTTTCGGCAGCGACGGCAATTTAACAGCCAGATATCATAACTATTACACAGCCTATGATATAGAAACCGGCGAGGAGGGAGATATCCTTGGCGAAAAAGACGGCTACCAGGAATGGTCTACTGATTATCTGATTGAATATAAGGACGGCTATCCTTATGCGATTGATTACACCGTAGACGGCAGGACTCTCTACCAAATCACCTCTATGACCTGGCGCGACAATGGAATGCCGCTGAAGATGGAAGGGATGGAAGGAATATCTCAGTTCGACCCGAACGAGAAACGCTACATATGCATGACAAGATGGGACTGCCAGCCCGGCAACCCCGGAGACGCACTCTTCGTGTTCACCTACTGGGAGACCTATAAGTATAATGAGCACGGAGACCTCATTGAAATTCAGGAACGTTTCAACGAAGAATCAGACAATCCATGGACACGTCCCACCACATTCACGTTCGAGTATGACGCACACGGCAACTGGATCAAATATGATGAAAAATATATGATTGCCGCTGATGGCCCCGACAGCCCTGTGAAGGATGGTTCTCTGACCAGAGAGATTGAATACTATTAGTATCCAAATGAAATAGTTTTCGTGGATTGTTGCGGCTGGAAAAGCTCAATGTGGATAACTGTAGTGGGGTATTTGAGCGTTTTACTGTTGCGCTGACATCGATGTGAAATCTTAAATTCCGCCATATTTCTCCTGACTCGGTGCGTCTTTTTTGAGACAAAAATGCACCGGACGTTTTTCACAACAGCTCTGTTAGTATTCCAAGTTCCAGGGCCTCTGTGGCAGTAATAAACCAGTCTTTCTTCTTCTGAAGAACTTCGTTCAACTGCTCCTCCGTCACCTTCGTCTTGGACTTGATGATGTTGAAGAGAATTTCGTTGATTCGGGATGCTTCCGCTACGGTGTCTTCCATTTCTCGAAGTGTACCAAACGAGAGGCCTGATACCTGGTGAATCATAAAGGTTGTGTTTCTGTATGCCTTGCGAACCTTAGCACCCAGGGCAACAATGACGCCCATCGACATAATCTTGCCGGTGCAGATGACCTCAACGGGAGTGTTTGATGATTCCAGGACATCGTGCAGCGCCAGTCCATCATAGCAGGCACCGCCATAGGTCGAGAGGAAAAACTCTATTGGTGTAAGTTTGGCCGGCGATGGATCTTGGCCATTGTCTATGGCCCATTGCCGGCATTGTTTCAGGTATTCCTGGTCGGAGATGTTGATTTTGACGATTTCCTTAATGGCGCTTTCCACTGTTGCGCTTTTGAATTCTCCGAAGAATGTGAGCACTTTTTCCTTTGGCTCAAGTTGTTTTATTTCCATAATCTTATTCGTTTTCTGGGGGCAAAGGTAATAGGGGCTTCGGCAAGATTCCGGCAGATGCGCTTTTTTGATATTCTGCCATTTTTTTGCCGAAGATATCACTATCTTTGTGGTCAGTTATGGCAAAGAACTATTTCAAATCTTACATCTGGCTGCTGGAGACGCTCCAGAGCCGAGGGCCGCTTACGCTGGCTCAAATCAGGCAATTGTGGCGGAGGAGTTCAGTGAATGAACTCGGAAGTGACCTTCCCGCGCGTACGTTCGCGAATCATATAGAGGCAATCTCTGACATCTTCGGTGTTGAGATTGTCTGCGACCGCAGGGACAATACCTACAGCATCGTCAACGAAGAAGATATGGACGGAACCGGTATCCGCTCATGGATGTTGGACGCCCTTAGCCTCAACTCTCTTCTCAACGAGAGCGCCGGCATGAAGGATAGGATCTTCTTTGAGAATGTGCCTTCCAGCCACCAATTCCTGACCACCGTCATCCAGGCCATTAGGGATAATCGGAAACTGAAAGTGCGCTATCAAGGCTACCGGATGGAAGAGGAACGCACCTTCGAGCTGGAGCCGTATTTCATCCGGGAGTTCAAGCGCCGCTGGTACCTGTACGGCCACAAGGATTACGACAAGGACTTCAAGCCGCACATGTACGCCCTAGATAGGATGCTCTCCGTGGAGGTTCTTCCCGACACATTCAAGCTGCCGGATGGACTGGATGCCAAGGCCTGGTTCCAATCTCTGTACGGCGTGCGTAAATACGACGATATGAAGCCGCAGCAGGTTCTCTTGAAGGTCTATGGCAAACAGGTCCGCTACTTCCGCTCACTGCCGCTCCACAGCAGCCAGGAAGAAGTCGAAACTCACCGCGACCACAGCATCTTCACCTACAATCTCGCCCCGGACTACGACTTCAAACAGGACATCCTCTCGTTTGGGGATTCGATTGAGGTCCTGGAGCCCAATCAACTTCGTACCGATATAGCAACTATTGTCTCAAGTCTTTTCAATAAGTATAACGTCCTATGAATAAAATCAATGATGCTTTGAACCAATATGCCGCATCCGCAGCTGGAGGAAATAAAGGATTACTTGACAAAAGCCATTTCTATGACTTCCGCCAAAACATTTTTGAAGGGGAAATGGATATAGATTTCATTGATATGTTCCTCAACGGAGATGGGAACGAACTTGCGGCGAAAGCATGTGCTGTTCATTCTTCATCTATGTTGGGATATAATTTTTTTCATTGGGTGAAAGATAATCCTGTAATCATTCGTTGGGGTGACATGGATATTTGTTATGACAAAGTATTGTTCGAGGTCAAAATGCGAGTGTTGAAAGGACGGTCAAATCCAGCAAATATGGATATTGTCCTTACAAATGCGATTGGGGATTATTTGTTCATTGAGTCCAAGTTTTTGGAATATACAAATACAAAGAAATTTGAGATTGCGGATGCGTATACACTTGAGAGGAGGTATTGGGTAGAAGAAGAGAACATTAATGAACGCTGGTCTAATTATGTCGCCAGTCTTGTTAATAAAGACAAGACTAATTGTCTCGATGTGTCAATGAAAAGTCAGTACTGGGAGGGTATCAAGCAAGAGATATCCCATATGATTGCCATTACGAATTGGCTGAATGGCCATGGTATAGGAAAAGATAATAATATCATTTATAAAGGCGGAAATATTCGGTTTATAAACCTTGTTTTCGATCCAAATCATAGCTTTGATGAATACGGTTCATTTGAGAGCTATATGCATAGATACAACGAGTTGTATAAGGATCTTGATAAAAATGGACTCATCCCAAAGAATCTCATCACAGGTTTCATGACATATTCACAAATGTGGGATCTGATGAAGGAACAGCTGAGTTCTGACCTTAGAAGTTATCTTTGGAATCATTATATGAGGTATTCAAATGCAACTGAATAATCAGTTTATCTTCTCATTCTCCGACACTCACGGCAACCATCGTTGCCCACTGTAGTTGGGGAATTATTTGAAAAAGAGTAGCATCTGCCGAATTTCTGCCGAAGGGTCGGTTATTTTTGCCGAAAAACTTTCGATATGGCAGAAATAATCAATCAAATCCCTGGTTATGAGAAGGGTCGTGTACAGAACATCAACGCCACCGATGAGGTGAGCGAATCCTTCATCGTTGCCCAAATGGCCGATGACCTTCGCAAGAAGTGGAACACCTCCGTCCTCTGCATCTCCCTGGACGGTCACAAAGAGGGCATCGAGGCCCTGATTCCTCAGGAGAAGGCGGTCGGCACCGTCTATGTCCTGGACCAGAAGAATCCAGAGTTTGAAGTAGTCCTCCGCAAAGCCACCGGCATCATCAACCGCCGCTTCGTCCGCGCCCTCATTATCAGCGGAGCAGAACGCCTCACCACCAGATACTACAAAGACCACCCGGATAAAGGTCGAGAATGGATAGCCAGTCGCCTTGAAGGACTGTCCGGAGGCATAGGCATCCCTGTCATCCTTGTGGGAGTCCACGAAGATCAATCAGAAGAACTATAAGGTATGAGCAGAAGCATACTTAAAGACAAGTATATGAGGCGCTGTTATACTGGACAGCCAAAGAAATCGTGGACTGGGGACGTCCCTGCCCGAAATCCTCATAGGCTAGACGAGATGCCGAAGAATACGCCATCGAAACTCGTTCAGTCACATTGTCATTGCGATCTTCATAGGATGTTGGGCTCGTCCACCTTTTGGGGCCATGCCTGCTCTACTGGCGCTCATCGCCAAGTTCGTGGCCTGGTTCGGGCTTGCCTAAAGCGTGAACAGCGCAAACAGATGCTTGAGCAACTGGCTGAATATTATGAACCACAAGATCATACTAAGTAAAAGCATGTTGAGCACTGCTGCATAGGCCACTTGAAAAATGGTGACCAAAAAGTGACCAAATCTGGGGGATACAAAAAAGAAGACTTTGTATGATGCCTGAAAATCAGCAACTTACAAAGTCTTTCCTGTACCCGGAGCCGGGGTCGAACCGGCACAGCCATTACAGCCACTGGTGTTTGAGACCAGCGCGTCTACCGATTCCGCCATCCGGGCGTCAGGCGACAGTATTTGCGCTGTCAACGGACTGCAAAAGTAGCAATATCTTTGATAAATCAAAAGTGTTATATTTGTAATAATAACTCCCTGACATGAAAAAGATTTCGGTTCTTATCGCAGCGTTGGCACTGGTGGTGCTGGCAGCCTGCACCCCCAAGACATCAGAAGTTCAACAATTCGGCGATTTCCGCGACTGGAGCCCGACTCCCCCGATGGGCTGGAACAGCTGGGACTGCTATGGCCCGACCGTAGTGGAGAGCGAAGTCAAGGCCAACGCCGACTATATGGCAGAAAACCTGGCAAAATATGGCTGGGAGTATGTAGTGGTGGACATCCGCTGGTTCGTGGAGAACGACAAGGCCGGCGGCTACAACCAGACCGATCCCCGATATGTGATCGACGAGTGGGGCCGCTACCAGCCTGCAGTCAACCGCTTCCCGTCAGCCGCTGACGGCAAAGGCTTCAAGGAGCTTGCCGACTATGTCCACGGTAAGGGCCTGAAGTTCGGAATCCACATAATGCGCGGCATCCCCAGGATTGCAGTAGATGCCAAGATGCCTGTCAAGGGCACGAACGGCATCACCGCCGACCAGATCTTCAACACCGAGCACCTCTGTATGTGGCTGCGAGACAACTATACCGTCGACGCCACCAAGCCCGGCGCGCAGGAATACTACAACTCGATCTTCGACCTGTATGCCAGCTGGGGCGTTGACTACATCAAGATCGACGATCTGTCAGCCCCGTTCTACCACGAGGACGAAATCGATATGATCCGCAAGGCCATCGACCAGTGCGGTCGCCCCATCGTGCTCAGCACTTCTCCTGGAGCCACTCCGGTTGCAGCAGCCCAGCACGTCAGCACCCACGCCAACCTTTGGCGTATGGTCAACGACGTATGGGACATCTGGAGAGATGTGACCCATCTGATGAGAGTTGCCAAAGACTGGTATCCCTACATCGGCGACGGCACCTGGCCCGACTGCGATATGATTCCGCTCGGACACATCTCCATCCGCGGAGAGAGGGGAGCGGAGCGCGACACCCGCCTCACAAAGGACGAGCAGTACAGCCTGATGACCTTCTTCACCATCTTCCGCAGTCCCCTGATGTTCGGAGGCGACCTGCCGAGCAACGACGAGTTCACTCTCTCGCTGCTGACCAATGAGGAAGTTCTGAAGATGCACCGCGAAGGCACTGGCGTGCACGAAGTGTCTGACGAGAACGGCATCCTGGCCGTCAGCTCGAAAAACAGCCGTACCGGCGAGGTCTATCTGGCCGTGTTCAACAAGAACAACGAGCAGGCGCCGTTCAGCTTCAGCCTCGAAGATGCCCTCGCCCTCAAAGGCGCGCACAAGGTCGTGACTATGTGGGACGGGCAGAAGGTAGGCAAAGTTCGCGAACTTTCCGGCACCCTGCAGCCCCACGCCTGCGTTCTTTACAAGATCAGCAAGTAATTGTTTTATTGAGCCATCAGCGTCTCGAGGACGGTGCGGCATTCGCGGTCAGGATCGTTCTTGACCTCGCAGACATCGTTGAGCACCATCACTTCTCCGTTCTCTGCAGTGTATTTCGGCCAGGCCGGAAGAGATTTGCAGTTCGGGTCGCCGGTACGCATAAATGCGAGCAGTGCGTCGGACATCTTGTCTGACAGTGCCATAGGCCTCGGACCACCGCCGGTATGGGTGATCATCGTGTCTGTGTTGTGCAGCCAGAAGCAGATGTCCAGGCAGTGGAAGGCACGCATACGGCCGTCGAACAGAGGCGGCTGCCAGCCGAACCAGGCCATATATACCGGAGATTTCTGCTGAAGCTTGGTGTTGGCTGCGCGGATGACGTTGCTGCGGACTCCGGTCAGCAGCGCCCAGATCTCGATGGGACGGCAGTCGGGAAAGGTCTTGGCGTAGGCTTCGACTATCTGCCGGGTGTTGGCACCGTAACGCGAGCTCAGCTGCTGCACTACGCCGTCCATCGTGATGTTTTCAAGCGAAGCGTCGGTGCGGTTGGGGTTGCTCTCCTGGAACACAGTGCAGTAGAGCATCGGGATGTCGGGAACGTTCGGGTCGTTGGGGTCGAAGAAGTTGAAAGGAAGGTCGATGCCGTCGGAAACCGGGCTGAAACCGGCACGCATTCCTGTCTCAGCTGCCATACGGCGGGAAGCGCGGTTGGCAAGGGCATAATATTCTTCCCAGGGCATCTCCTGCAGTTTGTCGATCTGCGAGGCCTTGAGCCCTGCTTCCTTGAGGATGTATTCACCGAGTTTTTCGGCAGAAGCCTTGTCAGCGCCGCGGACAGAGTTGCCTGAGAGGGCTACGCCTTTGTGCACAAGACCCTTGGCTGCGGGCATTGCAGCGATGATGCTGACTTTCGATCCGCCGCCTGACTGGCCGATGACAGTCACGTTGCCCGGGTCGCCGCCGAAGTTGGCGATATTGTCGTGTATCCACTGCAGTGCGGCCACGATGTCCAGCATTCCGACATTGCCGGAGTGTTTGTATTTCTCACCGCCGACGGCAGCGAAATCAGAGAAGCCGAAGGCGTTCAGACGGTGGTTGACAGAGCAGAAGACAATGTCGCCATAGCGAGAAAGGTTCTCTCCGCCGTAGCCGTCCTGCTCAATGGCGTTGCCGCTGGAGAATCCGCCTCCGTGCAGCCAGACGATCACAGGCCTCTTGCCGGCGTCGAGATTGGGAGTCCAGACGTTCAGGCGGAGGCAGTCTTCGCCGATGAGGTCATAGTTCCAGTTGTCTACGAGATATGCGGCAGATTCGGGCTCACGGGGATAGCCGACCACCTGGGGAGCAGACTCGGCATAGTTGTAGGCGTTGCGGATGCCGTCCCAGGGCTCTGGTTTCTGGGGAGGCATGAAGCGGTTCTTTCCACCGGTCGGAGCGCCGTAGGGAATGCCTTTGAACTGATAGATGCCGTCGAGGATGTATCCCCGGACTTTGCCGTATTGGGTCTGGGCGACAGCTATGTCGTCGCCGATGAACAGTCGCTGGCCGTCATTCGCAGCCCCCTTCTGTGAGGGAGAGCCGCAGGCCGCAGCAGCAAGCACGACGGCTGCAAGAAGCAGAATCTTTTTCATATCGTATAGTTTAAGTTTATGATAGAATAACCGTTCCGAAGGAAGTATCAGTAAATTTAATGAAAAGTGATATTCTTTCTACATTCGTTAAGATGTAATTATGAATTAATACAAGTAAATTTGCAGCGGGTATGAAAAGAATACTGACACTTTTCCTCATTATTATTGCTGCGGCGATGGTGACATCCTGCAGTAAGGATTTGTTTACGCCGGACGGTTTTCTCATCGACAAGTCGTTGGTTGCCAAAACCACGATACAGCCAAAAGGCTCGATCCAATCAGGTCAGGAAGAGTTTAAGACCACAATTGTTGATTTCAGCGACGGAACCGTCCAACGGACCTCCGAGGTGGAAGGGCAGTCATTGCTTATGGCGCACAGTACGGGCATAATGGTTTACGATGCCTTCTGGCTCAGCGCGTATTTCGACTGCATCGACAATATGAAAGACGGAGATGTTCTGAAACCTTCCACTTGCTGTTTCTCATTGATCTTATCTAGTTCCAGCAGTACCTGGGCCTTCTCTTATGCCGGAAAGATAACCCTGGCCGCAAAGGGTGACGACTATGTCGTATTTTACTTCGACAAAGTCACATTCAAGACAGACTGCTATGAATATGTAATGGACGGGTATCTCCGCTGCGAACTTAATTGAATTGGCTGCTGCTATCTTCGCAAGTCTGTGGAACGTCTTCTTCATGTGCGCGTGTGCGTGCAAACCGAAAAAATACGAAATTTCTTGTAGCGAGGAAAACAATCGAAGGCGATACGGGCAATTGCATAATAAAGATATTCTTCTTATATTGAAGAAAATTACGCACATACCATGACTTTTATCATGATTATTGAGCTGCTGATTGTTCTGGCAGCACTATACGTAGGATCCCGCTACGGATCCCTGGCACTCGGCGCCATCTCCGGCATCGGCTTGGCAATCCTGGTTTTCGGCTTCGGTCTCAAGCCCGGCACTCCGCCCACCGACGTTATCTACATAATCATCGCAGCCGTTACCTGCGCTGGCACCCTGCAGGCTTCAGGCGGCATGGACTGGATGATTCAGATAGCAGAAAAGATGCTGCGCAAGCATCCTGACCACATCACGTTCCTCGGCCCGCTGGTGACATTCTTCCTCACCGTGCTGGTGGGAACCGGCCACGTGGTATATACCGTGATGCCGATTATCTGCGATATCTCCCTCAAGAAAAATATCCGTCCCGAACGGCCTTGCGGCGTGTCCTCCATCGCATCGCAGGTGGGTATCACATGCTCGCCCATCGCAGCGGCGGTCGTGGCGTTCGTGACCATCTCCAATGCCAATGGATATATGGTCACCATACCGCAGGTGCTGATGGTCACCATCCCGGCTTGCCTCTGCGGCCTGATGTGCGCTGCCGCCGCTTCCTTCAAGCGGGGCAAAGATCTTGACAAGGATCAAGAATTCCTCAGCCGTAAAGCCGATGCCGAACAGTACCAATACATGTACGGCAATACAGCCACAACCCTTAATAAGGTTATCACCAAAGAGGCGAAGGCTTCTGTGTTCGTGTTCCTGGGTTCGCTGCTGGTCATCGTCGGCTTTGCCTTCTGCCAGATGTTCCACACTGCTGGCGGACAGACAGTGGCCGAGGCGATTTCGCTGCCCAAGATGAACATCTGCATCCAGATCATCATGTTGATGGCTGCCGCATGCAACATTATGTTCTGCAAGGCCTCTCCCAAGAAAGCAGTGTCCGGCGCTGTTTGGCAGAGCGGAATGGTGGCTGTTGTCGCCATCTATGGCATCGCGTGGCTGGCCGATACGTATTTCGGCAATTACATGGATCAGATGAAGGAGATGCTCTCCAGCCTGGTCTCCAATTATCCCTGGGCCATAGCCTTCGTGTTTTTTGTAGTGTCGGTGCTTATCAATTCACAGGGCGCGGTTGTGGTGGCCATGCTGCCGCTGGCCTATGAACTTGGCATCGCCGGACCGGTACTGCTGGGCGTTCTTCCCAGCGTATACGGGTATTTCTTCATTCCCAACTACCCTTCAGACATCGCCACGGTCAACTTTGACCGCAGCGGCACGACTGTCATCGGAAAATACCTGCTCAACCACAGTTTCATGATGCCGGGCCTGATTTGCGTCGGTGTATCCACCATCATTGGTTACCTGCTGACCAATGTAGTGTTTGCCGGCTATTTCGCAAGTTTCATTCGCTGAGTTATATCAGAAACGCACGTAATACTCGAACCAGATTTCGTTGAACTTCTGGCCGGTGGGCTTGTTGTCGTTGTAGCGGTATTCAAGCTGGAACATCAGGTTCTTGTGGAGGCGGAACTGGGGAGCGATGGAATAGATGACGGATTGACTGTCCGTAGTGGCGTTGTCACGATACGCGTCATATTTGAGGAATACCTTAAACCAGTCGACCACGGGCACACCGACAGTTGCATAGTATGCATCTGCGATACCGGAATCGGTTGCAGTTGGATATAACTTGCCGGTCGACGGGTCGATTGAAGAAGCCTTATATCCCTTTGAGTGGACATATTCGGCCCTGGCAGACCAGTTGTTGTGTTCGTACTTTGCGCCGAAGGCATAACGCTTGCGGTCGACCGTTACCTTGCCGTCCGACCAGTCACCATCCCATGCAAAAGCGCCTATATAGAGATCTTTTATCGGTTGAATCTGGATTGTTCCGATAATGTCTTTCCTGGCATTATTGTCGGCCCTGTTGATACCGTTACCGTTATATAAGCCCAGCTGGTAGTGGATAAGCCTATGCTGGTCCTCTCCTACAGGGAACAGGTCTCCTTGTATTTGAATGCCCAAGTCACGCCCTCCCATGGAAGCCTCTCCGCAGCGGTCCCCCATTCCGGCCAACTTCTTGATGGCCTGGGAGTAATCACCGACGCCCACGTCCCAGGGATTCATGGGGTTCTCAAAGGTGAAGGCACGCTTGAATTCACCCATCTTGATGCTGAATTCCTTGTATCTGGCCCATTCCAGATAAAAATCCTTGACGTGCGGGGTACCGTTGATTTCAAACTGAATACGATAGTTGAAATCGCGCAGGACGGTTCCGTCGACATAAGTACGGATAAGCCGTACGCCCAGGCCCGGGCCGTTGTTTGCGCCTTCTTGGCTTGAATACTTGTATGACCCGATGATAAAGGCACCGAATTTAGGCTTGCTCGCAAAATCCGTCAACTTATAGCCATATTGGGGAGAAAAATCCTCTTCCTCTTGGGCGAATGCGGTGAATGACAGCAACAAAGAGCCAATCAATAATAAAAATCTCTTCATCTTCATTGGAAATAGTATAAGTGGCAGACAATCAATATACCATTACAAATATAAGATATTCAGATTATTTCACCATAGGTCAGGGGAATGGTCTCACTATTTGCCGGAACACCCCACTCTGAACAAAAATTCCTAAATTTGTGACAATGGAAGTCCGCGAAAAAGTCGAATATCTGCCTCATTCCCCGGGTTTTACCGTTTCCTCAACGAGGAAGGGACGGTGATTTATGTGGGAAAGGCGAAGGACCTCAAGCGCCGCGTGTCGCAGTATTTCCGGCCGCCTGAGTCGCTGGACATTCCTGCTTGAAAATAACCTTATCAAGGAGCTTCAGCCTCGCTACAATATCCTCCTGAATGAAAACTGCGGGCAAATAAAAACGGAAGCGCCAACCTCATAATCGAGGCTGCGTAAAATTTTCTTAAATGTTACGCAGTATTTCCGACTTCTTGTCGTTATATAATAAATGACCGAGCAGGAACTGGCCAGCAGATGTGCGCGAGGAGATGATGCAGCACGCAAGGAACTGTATATGACATACAGTCCCCGACTGCTTTCGCTTTGCAGGCGCTATGCAGACAACGCTGCCGAGGCCGAAGATATGATGCAGGACGCCTTCATCAAAATCTTCAGCGTCATAGGAAGGTTTGTGTGGACCCGCCCGGGGTCTCTCTATTCCTGGATGGCCAGAGTGACACTCAACCAGGCCTTTGACTCCGCAAGGAAACGGCGCAGGCTGGCCCGCGAGATGATGGATATAGAAGTTCTGCCCGATGTCCAGTCAGACGAACCGGATTATGACGAGGCGGCCGCCGTTCCTATCGATGAACTGCAGAAGATGATCGCCGCTTTGCCTGAAGGCTGCCAGACCATTTTCAAACTCTATTGCATTGATGGCTTGTCACACAAGGAGATCGCATCCTTGCTCGATATTAAAGAGAAAAGTTCTTCCTCTGGCCTGGCAAGGGCACGAGCCTTACTTGCACGGGCCATTCGTAAATATCTTGATAAATAAGCAGTATTTTAATAATTTGACGTTATAAATATGTAAGTAGTGCAATGGAACTAAAACCTAATAAAGACTGGACCGATGCCATCCGTGAGAAATATCTCTCGGAACTTCCCGAAAGCACACCTGCCGTCGGGTGGGAGGCAATAGGACGTCGCCTGCACCGCAGAACTGTGCTTCGCCGCAGCGCAGTAGCCGCAGCCATCCTGTTGCCTTTCACTGCGCTGCTCATCTGGAGTCCCTGGCACAACGCAGTCCCTGCACTGGAAAGCCCTGTCGCAATTGTGGAAGAGGCCCCCTCAGTTCCGGATGCTGATGAGGAACCAACTGTTGCCCCCGATTCAACGGCAATCCGTAATGCGCTCCAGCAAGCAGAAAAGCCTGTGTTCATCGCTCAGCCAGAGCAGTCCCCAGTTGCTGACGATCTGTCCCATGAGCAGCAGCTGCCCACTATCCCTTCTGCCGATACTGAAACCGCAATCCCTGACTCTTCTGCCACAAACACTCAGGGCCCCTCAGAGCAACCCGCACCTCGCCAGATCCGGGAACTCGTGCCGGATGACCTTCTGGCCTTCGCCGAGCCTGAACCCAGGCAGAAGAGGAAAGTATCATTGGGCATAAGTGCCGGCTCTGCCACCATCCAGCGAGATAATAGGTTCAACTCCATCTCGGCACCTTATTTTGCCAAATTGGCCTATATCAACCTGGACCCGGAAATCAGACAACAGGGCAAGATCAATATTGCAAACATCAACAATCATTTTAATGATTTCCTGCTGACCAAAGCCTCCAAGTCATCCTTTATGCCGAACCCTTCCACCCCATCGGATGTTTATTACCGGCACGACCTTCCCCTCACATTCGGCTTGTTGGCAAAAGTCGGTCTGCTTCCCTGGCTGGGTGTCGAGAGCGGTGTGGAATATACATACCTGCACTCGGTCGCCGATTCGTATACCGGCACCTTGGACCAGCGGCTCCATTTTATCGGCGTTCCTGTCAGGCTCGATGCCCGAATCTGGTCAAACCAGTCTTTAGAAATCTATGCTGCACTTGGAGGCAAGGCAGAAAAGTGTGTTTCGGCAACCCTTGGGCAGATACAATGTGACGAACCCAGGCTTCAATGGGCAGCAGAATTGGCCGGTAGGGTACGATACAATGTCTGGGACAATGTAAGTATTTATATTCAGCCAGAGTGTTCCTGGTATTTTACGCAGACAGACCTTCTGACCTGCCGTACCGATAATCCGCTGAGTTTCTCCCTGAACGCCGGATTCAGCTTTGATTTGTAAGGAGTATGAAAGTTGTAAGATATATGATATGTTTTGCTCTTGCTGCGTTCCTGCTGTCAAGTTGCACAAATGAGATTGAGGAGCATGATCCAGGCCCGCAGATTCCCGGCTTGGATGTCTACCGCATCAACATCAGTTTCAAGGACCCTGCAGGCCGTGATTTGCTGGAACAGTTTGCTTACTACAGATCTGACCCGACCAATCCGAAATACCTGGGAGAAGTGGATCCCGAAAAATATAATCTCAGAATAGTGTCCTCATACCATTATTCATATGAATACTATAATTTCACTATGGCGAAATTCGATGAACTTCACAGCTGGATGCGTACAGACAAGAATGGAGTATATCCCAACAGGGGAACCTGGTACTTCTCAAACGATTTCGTCATTAAGACAAAGAATAATGGGGCTCCGTACAGTCCATTGAGATACCAAATCAATTGTCTGGATCTATTTGGAGCAAATTATCATGAAATCGTCACCTGGTGGGAAGAAGGAACAGTAGATAAGGAAACAGGTCAACACTTCCCCAAATGTGTAAAAGCCACTTTTAACGGTAAGGAAGTAAAAGTAGTCCAAGGCATCACCTTCAACGAGAAGGCTGAACTCTATTATGTAGGATACTTTCTGGACATAGTTATTTCCGGGTCATTATATCGATGAATTTTAATTACGAAGACTCTTATTCGGCTTTATTTCTGTTTGGTGCTGGTTTTATTGCTTGTTTGGGGCTGTTCTGAGAAGTGGAATGGTGTCGTATCCCACATCAGAGACGATAATGAAAGCCGTAAAAGGCGAGAAAGGGGCATATCCATACTTCTCAATCATCTACGCTGCAATCCGCTCCGACGAATCCGACAACTCCCTTTCAAGGCAGATCTACAAGTGGCTCTCTACCCCCAGGGCAAAGGATATCATCGACGAGAGCGGATATATCTCCATAAGGTAATTTTATGATTTTTGATGCAGTATTTCGCAAATCGATGCGTTATATAGGTAGAATCATTAATAAACATTGTTATGAAAACACTTATTAAATTTATCCTTGTGGCTGCGCTCGTCTTTACTGCTTCGTGCTCGAAGGATAACTTAGATTTATCTCAACAATCTGACTACCTGTCAGCCATTGTTGCCCTTGCCAAAGCATCTGATGAGTCTACAGAGTATGATCCTTCTGAGTCTACAGAGTATGATCCTTCAGCTCCTTTTACTGTAGATGATGTGTTGGATCATATTTTTAATTCATCGAATCAGGTAAGGACATATAGAATTGCTTTTAATTTTAAAGATGCCGACGGTAACGAGCTGTCCGAACCTTTCGTAGAAGAGCAGTGGATAAGAAAAGGCGACAGCCGCTGGTGGGGAGAAATCAATCCTGATAAATACAAGTTGGACTTTATATTGCCCAATCCTCCTGCTTGGTGGGACAATACGATTTACAATCACAGAGCCGCCCCTGGTTTTATCCCTGACGTCAATCGTCCAAGACTGTCGATGTGTAGATTTGATGATAAAGGTGTAATGAGTGACAATACCCTCGTCGCCGAGGAAAATGATAATTGCAGTTGGTATTTATGCAACGAATTTGGCTACATGATAGATGATTTCGCGTTGCAGGAGACCATAAAGTACCAATTAACTTGCCCGACTATTTTCGGTGACAATGCAGTTCACGAGTTTATAACTTACTGGAAGGAAGATGAGGATTTAAATCCTGATGCTGCCCAACGATTTGCCACTTGCACCAAAGTAGAATATGACGGCAAGGAAATTACCCCCATAAAAGGAGTAACTATCATGCATTACGAATTCCCCGATCCTTACGAAGACGTGGATGTCAGATATGTCCATTATCTGGTCGACATCGTCGTAGACAAGTAATCGGAACTAACACAAAAAAGGGAAGCATCAAACGATGCTTCCCTTTTTCATTTATGCGAAACAGGTTATTCTGCCCTGCGTGAATCACGACGCTGGCCACCCCTGCGCTCGCCGCCACGACGGTCACCGCCACGACGCTCACGACGCTCGCCGCCACGGTCGGCAGAAACTGCAGATGCAGAAACGCCTGCGTTGGGGCTGAGGTCACGCTTGCCGTAGACTTCGCCGTTGCAGATCCAAACTTTCACGCCGAGAACGCCGACTTTGGTGTGAGCCTCAGCCAGTGCGTAGTCGATGTCAGCGCGGAAAGTGTGAAGAGGAGTACGACCCTCTTTGTAGAGTTCGCTGCGAGCCATTTCGGCGCCGCCCAGACGACCGCTGATGAGAACCTTGATGCCTTCTGCACCTACCCTCATGGTAGAAGCGATGGCCATCTTGATGGCGCGACGGTATGAAACGCGGCCTTCAACCTGACCGGCAATGTTGTTGGCAACGATGTTGGCGTCAACCTCGGGGCGCTTAACCTCGAAGATGTTGATCTGGACATCCTTACCGCAAACCTTGCGGAGTTCTTCTTTCAGCTTGTCAACTTCCTGACCACCCTTGCCGATGATGAAACCGGGGCGGGCGGTATGGATAGTAACAGTGATGACCTTCAAAGTGCGCTCGATGACGATCTTGCTCAGGCTGGCCTTTGCGAGACGGGCATTCAGATATTCGCGGATCTTTGCGTCATCCTGGATTCTTTCAGGGTAATTACCACACCAGTTGGAGTCCCAACCACGGATAATACCAATACGGTTGCTGATAGGATTAGTTTTCTGTCCCATAATTATTATTCTTCCTCCTTAACTGGTTGTTTCTTGGTGTCGAGAACGATGGTGACGTGGTTGCTGCGCTTGCGGATGCGTGCTGCACGACCCTGGGGGGCGGTGCGGATGCGCTTCAGAGTGCGGCCTTCATTGACCATGATGGTCTTGATGTATACGTTGCCATTCTCAAGTTCTTTACGGCTTTCTTCGTTCTTGGCCTCCCAGTTGGCGATGGCGCTGCGCAGGAGTTTGCCCATACGGTTAGAAGCCTCTTTCTTAGAGTACTTGAGCACATCGAGAGCGTGGTTGACTTCCATTCCACGGACCATGTCAGCTACAAGGCGTGACTTGCGCGGAGAGGTCGGAACGTTGTTCAACTTCGCGATGGCTGTCTGTTTCTTTATTGCTTTCTGCCTTTCGGCCATTTCTCTTTTTCTTGCTCCCATGGTAGTCAATTATTAACGGTTACCACTATGACCTCTGAAAGTACGTGTAGGAGCAAACTCGCCGAGTTTGTGACCGACCATGTTTTCAGTTACATATACCGGAATAAATCTGTTACCGTTATGAACTGCGATAGTATGGCCGACAAAGTCAGGTGAAATCATGCTAGCACGTGACCAGGTCTTGATTACTTCTTTTTTCATTGTACCCTCATTCATGGCAAGTACTCGTTTTTCGAGAGCTTCCTGGATGTAGGGACCTTTTCTAAGTGAACGACTCATAATTTCTCAAAAAATTTATTCCGTTATTTCTTTCTTCTTTCGATGATGAACTTGTTGCTGGTCTTCTTAGGATTACGAGTCTTGTAGCCCTTAGCAGGGAGGCCCTTGCGGCTGCGAGGATGTCCACCAGATGCGCGGCCTTCACCACCACCCATAGGGTGATCAACAGGGTTCATAACAACACCACGGTTGTGAGGACGACGGCCGAGCCAGCGGCGGCGACCTGCCTTACCGTGAGATTCGAGGTTGTGTTCAGTATTGGATACGATGCCGACTGTAGCACGGCAAGAAACCAGCACCATGCGGGTCTCGCCTGAAGGGAGACGGAGGATAGCGTGGTTGCCTTCACGTGCGGTGAGCTGTGCGTAAGCACCGGCTGAACGTGCCATTGCAGCACCTGTGCCGGGACGGAGCTCGATGCAGTGTACGAGGGTACCCAGAGGAATTTCACCGAGAGGAAGAGAGTTTCCGATTTCGGGAGCGACACCGCTTCCTGAAGAAATCTTCTGACCTACTTTCAGTCCGTTCGGAGCAATGATATAACGTTTCTCGCCATCTTCATACTGTACCAGAGCGATACGTGCTGTACGGTTCGGGTCGTACTCGATGGTTTTCACTGTTGCAGAATATTTGTCTTTGTCGCGAAGGAAATCGACTACGCGGTACATCTGCTTGTGGCCACCGCCGATATAGCGGACGGTCATCTTACCCTGGTTGTTGCGGCCACCGCTCTTGCGGAGGGGCTTCAGAAGGGATTTTTCGGGAGTCGTGCAAGTGATGTCATCATATGCACTGATAACTTTATTTCTCTGACCGGGAGTTACCGGTTTGAATTTACGAACTGCCATGACCTTAAATGTTACTGTAGAAATCTATTTTATCATCTGCGGCCAAAGTCACGAAAGCTTTCTTGTAGTTATTAGTGCGGCCTGTCAACATACCTGCTTTTGTATAGCGGCTTTTTACTTTACCATGGTATCTTACGGTATTGACTGACAATACAGAGACACCATACATCTGCTCGACCGCTTTCTTGATCTCCACCTTGTTGGCGTCGCGGTCAACTATAAAACCGTAACGGTTCATCTTATCGCCTAGAACCGTCATCTTTTCAGTTACAACTGGCTTAATTAATATTCCCATCGCTCAAATTATTTGCGTCTTTCAACAAGGATATCCTGAACGCCGTCAACCATTACCAGATGATTTGCATTCATGATGGTGTAGGTGTTGATTTCGTCAACAGTGATGACCTTGACCTCAGGAAGATTGCGAGACGATAAGTAAATGTTGTTTGAATTTGCAGGGAGCACCACGAGGGTCTTGCGGCCGTTGGCCTTGATTGCATCGAGAATCTTGATGAAATCCTTGGTCTTCGGGGCTTCCATTGCGAAAGGTTCAACCATAGTGATGGCATTTTCCTGAGCCTTGTATGACAAAGCTGAGAAACGTGCGAGCTGTTTAACCTTCTTGTTGAGCTTGAAGCTGTAATCACGGGGTTTGGGACCGAACACGCGGCCACCGCCTACGTAGATGTTAGCCTTGATGCTGCCGTGACGAGCACCGCCGCCGCCTTTCTGGCGACCCATTTTCTTGGTGCTGTACGATACTTCCCAGCGCTCTTTTGACTTGTGAGTGCCCTGACGCTGGTCAGCGAGGTATTGTTTCACGTCCAGATAGATGGCGTGATCGTTGGGTTCAATCGCGAAGATTGAATCATCAAGGATGGCTTCCTTTCCAGAAGCTGATCCGTCGATTTTGTATACTGCCAATTTCATAGACGTTAATCCTCCACAATTACATATGAACCTTTAGCACCGGGAACAGAACCCTTCAAAATGAGAAGGTTGCTTTCAGGAACGACTTTCATTACCTGAAGATTCTGCACCTTGACGCGGTCGCCACCCATGTGGCCACCCATCCTCATACCAGGGAATACCCTTGACGGCCAAGAAGATGCACCCAGAGAACCCGGCTTGCGGAGTCTGTTGTGCTGACCGTGGGTAACACCGCCGACACCCTGGAAACCGTGACGCTTCACAACGCCCTGGAATCCCTTGCCTTTGGAGATACCTGTTACGTCAACCCAGTCGATTTCCCCGTCGTTAAGATCGAGGTCACCAACGGTGATAGTGTCACCCAAATTCACCTTAGTCATGTCAAAACCCTTGAACTCGACAAGTTTGCGTTTGGGAGTGGTTCCTGCCTTTTTGAAATGGCCCTGGAGGGCCTTGCTGGCGTGTTTCTCTGAAATTTCGTCATAGGCAAGTTGTACAGCGGCATAACCATCTTTTTCTACTGTACGAATCTGCGTAACAACACACGGTCCAGCCTCAATGACGGTGCAGGGGATGTTTTTTCCGTCTGCATCGAAGAACGAAGTCATTCCGACTTTCTTTCCAATTAATCCAGGCATAGATAAATTGTTATATATTAATTAATTAAGTAGCCCGCGCATTTTTGCGGGGCTGCAAATGTACAATAATATTAACAAATAGCAAAAATAATTGTTGATTATCCTACCACCCAGACCATCACGTGGTTCTCGAAGACCATATATTCGAGCTCGAATTCGTCTTCTGTGCCGTCCTTGTGGTAGAATGTGGCCTCAAGCCAGCCTTCGTCGTGAACCCTGAACTTGTCCACTTCGATCTGCTCTGCGAAGTCCACTTCCATAAGTGACATCCTCTTGAACAGGGCTTCCTTGGTGCACCAGTATATGGCCAGCTGGATGTTGCGCTTGTTGTCGGCCAGGTCGTCGATCTCATCCTCCGAAAGGGCCTTCGCCTCTACTGCGGAGAAATCCCTGTCCAGGCATTCGATGTCGATGCCCAGGTCTTCGCTTGGATGGGTGATGATGGCCACGAAACGGCGGCTGTGGGTGATGCTGATCTCCCTGAGGGAATTCTGGAGGAAAGGCTTGCCGTTGTCGTGATGGCCGAGATAGACCTTGTCTTCGAAAATGGTGTTGAGCAGCGCCCTTTCAGCCAGTTTCTCCTTGCGTCTTGATTCGCTGCGTATCAGACTGAGCTCTTCCAGCTCTTCGCTCGGGATGGAACCCATTGCAAGAAGTTCCTCCTCGGTCTCAGTGATGTCCCACACGTAAATCGATGCGCCGTTGTCAAGGTCTTTTGTAAGGAATAGAGCCATATAGTTAAATGTGTTGAGATACGAGGATTCGAACCTCGACAGACAGAACCAAAATCTGTAGTGCTACCATTACACCATATCTCAGTGCCGCGGCAAATATACAAAGAATTTGATATTTGCTATGAATCTGAAACTATCTTTTCTCTTTGAAGAAATTGGTAACTAGGGCGCTGCACTCTTCCTGAAGCACGCCTTTGTGCGTCTGTGTCTTGGGATGCAGCAGCGACGGAGTGAAGAGGGTGAAGCCCCTTTTCGGGTCGTCGGCTCCCCACACGAGCCTTCCAAGCTGGGCCCAGGCGAGGGCGGCCGCGCACATCGGGCAGGGTTCTATGGTCACATAGAGGGTGCAGTCGTTGAGATAGCGGCCTCCGAGGTAGTCGCAAGCCATCGTGATAGCCTGCATTTCGGCGTGGGCCGTAGGGTCGTGGAGGGGCAGGGTCAGGTTGTGTGCCCGGGCTATCACTCTTCCGTCGCATACCACCACGCAGCCGATGGGCACTTCGTTGCACTCGCGGGCGGCGCGAGCCTGGTCGAGCGCGAGTTTCATATATTTTATGTCGTCGTCCATAACAAACAAAAAAAAGGGCCGATCCTCTGCCAGAATCGAGCCCCTTCTCGTGTACTAAAACCTAAACCTGTAATAATGATGCAAGACTCGACCGAAACGTTGCAGCGGCAACCGAAAAAAATTGATTTTTACAGAGATTTTATTTCAATCTCCGCTCCTTCCGGAGTTACCAGCTGGCAACCCACGTCCGGCTGGCACAGATGTCCGATCACATCATAGGTCTGGATCTCGCGGCTGAGCACCTCGTGCTTGTCGATGGGAATGGTGAAAAGCATACGGTAGTCGTCTCCTCCGTTCAGCACTGCGGTGAACACATCCATATTGATTTCTTCGGCCATATCGAAGGTGTGTGACGAGATGGGGATTTTGTCAACGTATATCTTGGCTCCCAGTCCGGTGGCGGCGCTGAGCCTCTTGACGGCCTCGGCCAGCCCCTTGGTGACGAAAGCACCCGCCGACGGAACGATGTCCTGCTCGAGGAAGCGGTCGATGGTGTTGGCCTGGACTTCGGGGCAGAGGTACTGCGCAAGTATATATTTGTATTTGCTCAGGTCGGGCTGCTTGGCATTGGGGGCGTCGACGAACGAAGATTTCTCCCTCTCAAGCACGTGCTGTCCCATATAGGCGGCACCGACGTTGCCGGAAAGGCAGATCAGGTCCATCGACTTGGGCTGCGGGCGCGAGTCCAGCACTTTCTTCTTCTGGCTGCCGAAGGCTCCGAGGCTTATGCTCAGGCCGTTTACTGAAGGGTTGAGCTCCAGCGACAGGTTTTTCAGGGAGTGCTCCTTTGCCGCTGCGACCATTCCGGCCCAGAGCTCGGCGATGTCCTCCAGGCAGAAGCGCGCCGAGATTCCGAGCACCACGGAAAGGGCCGTCGGCCTGTAGAATGCCGCATACACCTCTCCGAGGACATTCAGCACGGCCTTGTAGCCGAGATGGCGCAGGGGATTGTAGACCAGGTCGAAATCGACGCCTTCGCTCATCACCTTGTGGGCGAAGAATTCCCCGCTCTTGAGGTCGGCGGGCTTGTTGTCGAAGCCGCTGTCCTTGAAAAGGGCCTCGATAGCAGCCGCTCTGCCTATTTCCGAAAATTCAGTGCGCTTTTTGTCCTTGCCAGCCATAGAAGTCATTTTTTACAAAAATAATGGAAAACGATTAACTTTGCCCCTCTATGGGTAAAAATCAGCAGATAATAAACGACTTCACCCGGAAGGATTATGCCGAGGGTTTCGAGACCGACATAGAGCAGCATTTGCTCGAAAAAGGCCTGAACGAGGACATAATCCGTCAGCTCTCCGCCCTCAAGGAAGAGCCGCAGTGGTTGCTGGACTTCCGTCTGGAAGCCTTCCATAAGTGGCAGAAGATGAAGATGCCGCACTGGGCCCACCTGCAGATTCCGCCCATCGACTTCCAGGACATCATCTATTTCGCGGCCCCCCGCAAGCCCAAGAGCCGCGACGAGATCGATCCTGAGCTCTACAAGACCTTCGACAAACTGGGCATTCCCCTACACGAAAGGGACGTGCTGAGCGGCGTGGCCGTCGACGCGGTGTTCGACTCCGTGTCGGTGAAAACCACCTTCAAGAAGACACTTGCCGAGAAAGGCATCATCTTCTGCTCGTTCAGCGAGGCTGTGCGTGACTGCCCCGAGCTCGTGCGCAAGTATCTGGCAAGCGTGGTGCCTTCGGGCGACAACTTCTACGCCGCCCTGAACTCCGCAGTCTTCAGCGACGGTTCGTTCTGCTACATCCCCAAGGGCGTACGCTGCCCGATGGAGCTTTCGAGCTATTTCCGCATCAACGCCCGCGGCACCGGCCAGTTCGAGCGCACGCTGATCGTGGCCGACGAGGGCTCGTACGTGAGCTACCTCGAGGGCTGCACCGCCCCGA
>JAEEGI010008191.1_pt1 | contig 23162 bp, 11 predicted proteins | sample 8958751 | NCBI WGS metagenome assembly JAEEGI01 (sample SAMN16246545, study PRJNA631951) | gut metagenome | biome: gut microbiome; feature: rumen; material: KS-attached | host: Bos | place: Iran: Karaj | collected 2018-10 | reverse complement strand
CCGCAATGCTCTGGTAGTAAGCATCGCGCTCTTCCATGCTGCTGCGGGCCATCTTCTCTGCCGATGGCAAGGCAGGCAACTGGCGCATCAGTTCGGCAGCCGTCGATGCCGTGCTCGGTGTTATCACGCCGTCCCATATTATTGTTGAGGTGTGGCGCTTCGGCACGATGTCAGAACCCTGCGGCACGTTTATATCCTGACTGTTGGCAGCCTGCGCACTACTTGAGTATTCCGCTTCATCCTCGGCAGCCTGCTGGGCATTGGCACCCATCGCTCCGCCCATTGCAGCCTCTGCCTTCTGCTTCAGTTTCTTCAGGAAACCCTGTGCATTGACTTCCGTGGCGCCTATCGTTGCCAGCGCCATTGTTGCAATTATTATCTTTCTCATAATCCCCTCCTCTTTATTTCTTTATAAACTCTACGCGGCGGTTCTTTGCCCTGCCGGCATCAGTCTTGTTGTCAGCCACAGGCTCATGGCTTCCCTTGCCCACAGCACGCAGGTTGAAGCCGTCGCAGCCTAAGCCTTCAAGAGCTTTCACCACTGCCTCGGCACGTTGCTGTGACAGAGGGTCGTTAACGGCGTCAGAACCCTGGTTGTCGGTATGTCCCTGCACCTCAAAGCGCACTGAAGGATTCTTCTTCATATAGTCTGCCACCTTCTGTATCTCAGCCATCGACTCAGGCTTCAGCGTTGCCTTGCCAGTCTCAAAAAGTATGTTGTTGGTAACGAACTTGCCAGTCTCCATGATAGCCTTCTCAACTGCGCTGAGGTCTGTGGTCGTACGCTCGTAAAGATCCACTGCACCTGCGGCAAGAACAAGATTGGTAAATCCTTTGTATTTGTAGTCGCCACTACAGAAGAATTCGAAACGGTCAGGGGCCGCTACGTTAGGCTGGCTGATTATGCGTACACCATTGATATAAACCTTCAGTGCACGTTTGTTAAACGATACAGCGAAATGGTTCCACTGTCCCAATTTTAGTATTTTACTAAGGATATTCCAATCATAATCATTGTACACCTCGCTGTCGGAATTAGCCTTCATGAATGCGGCATTTCCATAATAATCTGGATTCCAAGGACGGAAAGTAAGTGTGATATGACCCACGCGGGTTGTTCCCGCATATGTGTTCAGTTCCAACTCTGACTGTCCGTAATCTCCCTGCTTGCTGCAAAAAACATCCCATTCCAATGTGAAGACATCAGGCAGATACTTGTTCATGTTCTTCATCAATGGCTGAATGGAATTATAGTCTGTAGAGAAATTCAGATACTTCTTGCCGTTGAGAACCGCAGTTTCAGCATTGCCGTCACTGACTACATCCCACTTTGATGGAAACTCGCCCATCTGCTCACTTGAGAAATCGTCCTCAAAAAGAATTGTGCTGCCACGCACGAAGTCGCTCTTAGCGTTTACGGCTGTTGCGTCAGGAGTATTGTCAACAGCTTCCGTATTCTCGCTTCTGCTGCTTCTGCTGTTATCGTCAGATGAATTGTTGTCGTTGGATGAGTCACTCTCTCCCTTTCCGTCAAGTATGGCGTCCATGGCCTCGTCGGTAACGCGGGCAGCCTTGTTCTCTACCTTATATTCCACGCTACGCTTTGCAGCATCCACCGCACGGTCCTTCAGGCGTTTCAGGAAACCCTGTGCGTCGGCTTCCGCTGCCACCATTACAGCGATTATTGATAGGATAGCTAATTTCTTCATAATGTTCTTGATTAATTTACGGGTTTATAGATTAGTTTAAAAATATTGTCTAAGAAAGAATATGTCTTTCTCGCAAAGTTACAATATTTAACGATATACACTGCATATATCCCCTCATGTTTAATTTTCTTTAACAAAACATGCTATATATTAAGTAATTTTATTATATCAATGTGAGTTCTATGAAAACAAGCACTGCGTTTGGCAACACAAACTCATATCCTACTAAAAAAACGAAAATCAGCGACGTGAAACCAGTCATTTTACAGGGGCGTTGTAAAAGCTATCATATTACCATGTAAAAGCTATCACTTTACATTGTAAAAGCTATCATATTACCGTGTAAAAGCTATCAAATTACAGAGCCCGTATTTACTTTTTGGGGCAAAGTTTCATTTTGTAAGAAAAATATTGTTTAGAAATTACAAAATGTAAGCAAACAGTATAACAAACATTACAAATCGTAAGTTTGGTCAAAATCAAAAATAAAAAGTGATAAAATACTAATGTATAAGTTTACAAATTGTATTAATTTTGCAGTCGGAAACTTTCAAAATGACAGAAAATAAAGATTAAAACTGTCAAAAAGGAGACGCAACACAAACAAAAATTGAAAAAGTGACACAAGGAGACACAACACAGACACACAGAATACGCAGGATACACTTTACTAAAATGCATGGTTGCGGAAACAACTATATTTATGTGTACCTGCCTGACAATCCCATTGCAGACCTTAGGCAGGCTTCGATAGACTGGAGCCGCCAAGGTTTTGGTATTGGCAGTGACGGACTGATTACCATTGAACGCAGCGAAGTGGCAGACTTCCGCATGCGGATTTTCAACAGTGACGGTTCGGAGGCCATGATGTGTGGTAATGGCGTAAGGTGCTGCGGAAAGTTCGTGCGCGACCATCACCTTACTAATAATAAGGTGGTGACGTTTGAGACCCTGGCTGGCATCAAGACCCTGTGGCTGCAGGAGGACGAAAAAGGCGTGGTAACGGGTGCGAAGGTTGACATGGGCGAACCCGTGGCACAGGATACGCAGTTCACAGTCAACAGCTGCGGCAGAGAGTTTCAGGGCGTAAGGGTATCGATGGGCAATCCGCACTTCGTGATATTCCTTGACGAGAAAGAAGATATAGAGACCTTCGACGTGACGAAGTATGGCAGCATACTGGAGCACCATGAGGCTTTCCCCGACGGCTGCAACATAGAGTTTGCCCAGAAGAAGGGCGACGTGATACGCATGAGGGTATGGGAGCGCGGTTCGGGCATCACGATGGCATGCGGCACCGGAGCCTGTGCCACCAGCGTGGCAGCAACGCTTACACAGGAGACGACACACACAAACACTATACAGATGGACGGCGGATGCCTTACCATAGAATGGTGCAAGGAGGACGGCCACATATACATGACCGGACCTGCCGCAAGGGTGTATGAAGGAGTCGTTGAGAGATGATGGTTGAAAGATGAAAGTTGAGAGTTGAGAGTTGAAAGTTGAGGATTGAGAGTTGAGAGTAATTCGAAATGCAAAAGAAAGGTAATCATAACCTTCTACTCTCAGTTTAAAAAGATAATTAACAATCAATAATAGGAAATGGAACAAGACATTCATGGACTTTATAGCCCACAGTATGAGCATGATGCATGCGGCGTGGGTATGGTGGTCAACATTCACGGCGGAAAGAGCCATGACTTGGTTGACAATGCACTGCGTGTGCTTGAAAACATGGAGCACCGCGGTGCTGAAACGCGTGACAAGACTGGTGACGGTGCCGGCATATTGGTACAGATACCACATGAGTTTATATTGCTTCAGGGCATACCAGTGCCCGAGAAGGGCAGGTATGGCACCGGCCTCGTATTCTTTCCGAAGGATGAGACACGCCAGAAAGCTATACTGTCGGTAATGATTGAAGAGATAGAGCGCGAGGGACTTACATTGATGCACCTGCGCGCCGTGCCTACATGCCCCGAGGCTTTGGGCGAGGGAGCGCGCAGTGTGGAACCTGACATCAAGCAGGTGTTCATCACTGGCATTAACGAAGAACGTCTGGAGGAGTTTGAGCGCATATTATATAAGGTACGCAAGAAGATAGAAAACCGCATTGACGACGAAGACTTCTACGTTTGTTCGCTCAGCACGAAGGAGATAATATATAAAGGTATGCTGACCAGCGGACAACTGCGTCGCTATTTCCCCGACCTCTCAAATGAGTATTTCACCAGCGGACTGGCATTGGTTCACTCTCGCTTCTCAACCAACACCTTCCCTAAGTGGAAGCTGGCTCAGCCATTCCGCTATCTGTGTCATAACGGTGAGATTAACACCGTGCGCGGCAACCGCGGATGGATGCAGGCAAGAGAGAGTGTACTGTCATCACCTGCACTGGGCGACATCAAGGAGATACGTCCGATATTGCAGAAAGACATGTCTGACTCTGCATCGCTCGACAACGTGTTTGAGTTCCTTGTGATGAGCGGACTGTCATTGCCACATGCCATGGCGATACTCGTGCCAGAGTCATTCAACGACAAAAACCCTATCAGCGAAGACCTCAAGGCATTCTATGAATACCACTCAATCTTGATGGAACCATGGGACGGACCGGCAGCGCTGATGTTCAGCGACGGACGCTTTGCCGGTGGTATGCTTGACCGTAACGGACTGCGCCCAAGCCGCTACACCATCACCAAGAACGGCATGATGGTAGTGGCAAGTGAGGTCGGCGTAATGGACTTCGAGCCAGCCGACGTCGTTTCAAAAGGAAGGTTGCAGCCAGGCAAGATACTTCTTGTTGACACACAGGAAGGCAAGATATACTATGATGGTGAGATAAAGGCACAGCTCGCCAGCGAGCATCCTTACCGCCAGTGGCTCTCTACCAACCGCATACAGCTGGAGAAGCTGAAGAGCGGACGTAAGGTTGAGAACAGCGTTGGGAACTATGAGCGCAAGCTGCGCTGCTTTGGTTTCGGTCAGGAAGACATCGACAAGACCGTGGTGCCTATGGCAACGGCAGGCCAGGAGCCTGTGGCTGCAATGGGTAACGATACTCCGCTTGCCGTCATCAGCGACAAACCGCAGATTTTCTTCAACTACTTCCGTCAGCAGTTTGCGCAGGTTACCAACCCTGCCATCGACCCTATACGTGAGGAACTCGTGATGTCGCTCACAGAGTATATCGGTGCGGTGGGAACAAACATCCTGACGCCTGACGAGACAAACTGCAAGATGGTGCGCCTGCCACAGCCAGTGCTTACCAACACCGAGCTCGACCTGCTCTGTAACATCCGCTACAAGGGCTTCAAGACCATAAAGCTGCCTATGCTGTTTGAGGCAGGCACACTGTGTGGAGACAGCTTGCGCCAGGCTATCGACAAACTGTGTAAGGATGCAGAGAAAGCCGTTGACGAGGGCTACAACTACATCATACTCAGTGACCGCGACATAGACGAGAAGCATGTGGCAATACCATCATTGCTGGCTGTAAGTGCAGTGCACCACTATCTCATCAGTGTGCAGAAGCGAGTGCAGACGGCGCTCATCGTAGAATCGGGCGAGATACGCGAGGTGATGCACGCAGCATTGTTGCTGGGCTATGGCGCAAGTGCACTGTGTCCTTACATGACCTTTGCCGTACTTGACGACCTCGTGAAGAAACACAAGATACAGGAGGAGTATGCAACAGCTGAGAAGAACTATATCAAGGCCGTTGACAAGGGACTGAAGAAGATCATGTCGAAGATGGGCATATCAACCATACGCTCTTATCGCGGTGCAAAGATATTTGAAAGCATCGGACTGGGCGAGGAACTGCTGCGCCAGTATTTCGGCACAGAGATCAGCACCATCGGCGGCATAGGTCTTAACGAGATTGCACGTGATGCCATGAGCCTGCACAAGGAGGCCTTCAAGCCGGCAGAGATAAACGAGTTCCTGCCTAACAACGGACTCTTCTCTTACCGCAAGGACGGCATCAGTCACGCATGGAACCCTGACACCATTGCCAACCTGCAGATAGCAACACGCGTTGGCTCATATAAGAAGTTCAAGGAGTGGGAACAGATGGTTGACGCCAAGGAGAAACCTATCTTCCTGCGCGACTTCATGGGATTCAAGAAGGCATCCAAGCCTACACCAATCGATGAGGTGGAGCCAGTGGAGTCAATAGTGAAGCACTTCGTTACCGGTGCCATGTCATTCGGTGCACTGTCAATAGAGGCTCACGAGGCTTTGGCACTTGCCATGAACAAGCTCGGCGCACGCAGTAATACCGGTGAGGGTGGCGAGGATAACGCACGCTATCATCAGGAGGTTGACGGCGTTAGTCTGTCAAGTAAGACTAAGCAGATTGCCAGCGGACGCTTTGGCGTAACGGCAGAATACCTTGTAAACGCAGAGGAGATACAGATCAAGGTGGCTCAGGGAGCAAAGCCTGGTGAGGGCGGACAGCTGCCAGGCTTTAAGGTCAACGAGGTCATTGCCAAGACACGTAACGCCATCCCTGGCATATCACTCATATCACCTCCGCCACATCATGACATATACAGTATCGAAGACCTTGCACAGCTGATCTTCGACCTGAAGAACATCAACCCAACGGCTGCCGTAAGCGTGAAGCTCGTAGCAGAGAGTGGTGTAGGCACTATCGCTGCCGGTGTGGCTAAGGCTAAGGCTGACCTTATCGTAATAAGCGGTGCAGAGGGCGGAACGGGTGCCAGTCCGGCATCATCAATGCGCTTCGCAGGTATCAGCCCGGAGATAGGACTGGCTGAGACTCAGCAGACTCTCGTAATGAACGGACTGCGTAACCAGGTACGCCTGCAGACCGACGGACAGCTGAAGACGGCAAAGGACGTGGTAATCATGGCTATGCTCGGTGCAGACGAGTTCTCTTTCGGCACATTGCCGCTGATAGTATTGGGCTGCGTGATGATGCGTAAGTGTAACACCAACACCTGTCCGGTGGGTGTGGCAACGCAGGATGAAAGACTTCGTGCACGCTTCATGGGCCGCGCAGAGTATGTAGTGAATTTCTTCACCTTCCTTGCAGAGCAGGTGCGCGAGTATCTCAGCGAGATGGGAGTGAAGAGCCTGAAGGAAATCATTGGCCGCACAGACCTTATAGAGGTGCTTACCGACGATGCCACAGACAAGCAGAAGACCATTGACTTTGCACGACTGCTTCACAGCCCTGCCACCGACAAGCCACTCTATTGGGACCGTGGTGAGTTTACAAAGGTAAGCAGTGTGAAGGATGAAGAGATAATACTCGCCGCCGCTGCTGCCATAGAGCGCAAGGATGAGGTGAGCCTCGACTATACGATAAAGAACACTGACCGTGCCGCCTGCACCATGCTCAGCGGTGTGATAGCCAAGAAGTATGGTGAGAAGGGATTGCCTGACGGAACTGTAAATATCAAGTTTAAGGGCTCTGCAGGCCAGTCATTCGGTGCATTCGCCGTCAGCGGTCTGAACATCAAACTCGAAGGTGAGGCTAATGACTACTTCGGCAAAGGCCTTTCAGGTGGTCGCATCAGCATTATGCCACCGTCACGCTCAGGTTCTGACTTCATACCAGAGGACAACATCATTGCCGGCAACACCGGTTTGTATGGTGCCACCACCGGCGAACTGTATGTAAACGGCCGTGTGGGCGAACGCTTTGCTGTGCGTAACAGCGGTGCCACGGCGGTAGTGGAAGGCGCAGGCGACCATTGCTGCGAATACATGACCGGCGGTCGCGTAGTGGTACTGGGCAAGACCGGCAGGAACTTCGCTGCAGGTATGAGTGGCGGTGTGGCTTATGTATATGACAAAGACCATACGTTTGACTATTTCTGCAACATGGACATGGTTGAGATAAACCTTGTTGAGGAGGCTGCCTACCGCAAGGAGCTGAAGGAGCTGATACGCAAGCACTATCTCTATACAGGTTCTCCGCTTGCAGGACGCATGCTCGATGACTGGAGTCGCTATGTGGAAGACTTCATTCAGGTAGTACCTATAGAATACAAACGCGTACTTGAAGAAGAGAAGATGCAGCGCCTGCAAAAGAAAATTGCCGACATGCAGAGAGATTATTAACAAGTAAGTTATGAGTTATGGGTTATGAGTTAGGAGCTTCTGGTGATTAACCTTATAGCTTGAGACTCATAACTCATAACTCAAAACTTGCGAGGCTCAGCCTCGCCATAACTTTTTTTCATAGAAAAAACGATGGGAAACCCAAAAGCATTTCTTACCATACCTCGCAAAGAGGCTGGATACAGACCGATAAACGACCGAATACATGACTTCGGTGAAGTAGAGCAGACGCTCAACACAAAGGACAGACAAGAGCAGGCAAGTCGCTGCATGGATTGCGGCGTACCTTTCTGCCACTGGGCTTGTCCGCTGGGCAACAAAGACCCTGAATGGAATGATGCCTTGTATCATGGAGATTGGGAAAAGGCATATAAGATACTGAAGAAGACTAACGACTTCCCTGAGTTTACAGGCAGGATATGCCCTGCTCTGTGTGAGAAGGCGTGCGTACTCTATCACACTACTGGCGAAGCTGTGACAAACCGTGAGAACGAGTGTGCCATTGCCGAGCGCGCTTTCCTTGAGGGATACGTTACCATAGAGCATCCTGAGCGTAACGGCAAGAAGGTGGCAGTGATTGGTGCAGGCCCTGCAGGTCTTGCCGTTGCCAACCAACTCAACTACCGCGGCTATGAGGTTACGGTGTTTGAGAAGAATGAAGCCGCTGGCGGATTGCTGCGTTATGGTATTCCTAACTTCAAGCTTAACAAGAAAATCATTGACCGTCGCATCAACGTGATGGAGCAGGAGGGCGTGACTTTCCGCTATAACGAGACCGTTGACAATGACGTGATACAACAGCTTTCACAGCAATATGACGCCGTGGTGATAGCTACCGGTACTCCTACTGCACGCGACCTGAAAGTGCCGGGTCGTGAACTCAAGGGCGTACACCTTGCCCTCGAACTGCTCAGCCAGCAGAACCGCGTGCTTGCCGGCATGGAGTTTGGCAAGGATGAGCGCGTAACGGCAAAGGGTAAGAACGTACTTGTCATCGGTGGTGGTGACACAGGTAGTGACTGTATAGGTACTGCCCATCGTCAAGGTGCAAAGAGCGTCACTCAGATTGAGATTATGCCAAAGCCACCTGTAGGTCATAACGACAAGACTCCGTGGCCTAACTGGCCAGTGATACTCAAGACTACCTCGTCACATGAGGAAGGTTGTGAGCGTCGTTGGAACATCAACACCCTTGAGTTCCTTGGCAAGGATGGCAAGCTTACGGGTGTAAAGGTACAGCCAATAGACTGGAAACCGAATCCAGAGGGAGGCCGTCCGATAATGGTTGAAGCCGGCGACGTAGAGGTTATCAAAGCCGAGATAGTATTCCTCGCAATGGGATTCCTCAAGCCTGACCACCAGCAGTATCCTGACAACGTGTTCGTATGTGGTGATGCCGCTAACGGTGCCAGTCTCGTAGTGAGAGCCATCGCCAGCGGAAGGAAAACTGCGGAGGCAATAGATAAATTCATAATGCATAATTTATAATGCATAATTCATAATTATTAACTCAAAACTCACTTAACGCTCCCTCCCTCACAGGGAGGGCTGGGGTGGGTCTGTAATTCATAATTATTAACTCATAACTCACTTAGCACTCCCTCCCTCACAGGGAGGGCAGGGGTGGGTCAGTAACTCATAACTCTTAACTCATAACTTACGAAGTTACCGTGTGTGGAATAGCAATGATACGTTTGCTCAAGCCTCTTGAGAATTACAAAAGGAAATACGGCACTGAGAAGTATGGCCTCAACAACCTCTATCTGATGATGGAGAAACAACATAACCGTGGCCAGGAAGGTGCCGGACTGGCATGCGTGAAGCTCGGCATGCCTCCTGGCAACGAGTATATGTTTCGTGAGAAGGCTGAGGGTAAGGATGCCATTACGAAGGTTTTTGAAAGTGTTTCGCAACACATCGACGCCTTCGAGGGGGAGATGTATATGGGACACCTGCGCTATTCCACTACAGGTAAGAGTGGACTGAAGTATGTGCATCCCTTCCTGCGCCGCAACAACTGGCGCGCCAAGAACCTCTGTCTGTGCGGCAATTTCAACATGACAAACATTGACGAGGTGTTCCGTTATCTTACAGACCAGGGACAGGCGCCGCGTGTATATAGCGACACCTACATCATGCTTGAGCTCATGGGCCACCGCCTTGACCGCGAGGCTGAGCGCAACTATGAGGAGGCACGCAGCATGGGACTGACGGGCACTGGGATAACCGAATACATTGACTCTCACGTTGACATGGCAAACGTACTTGCCACCACCATGCCACACTTTGACGGAGGCTATTGTGTGTGCGGACTTACCGGCAGCGGTGAGTTCTTTGCCATGCGCGATCCCAACGGCATACGTCCGGCTTTCTATTATGCCGACGACGAGATAGTGGCTGTGGCGAGTGAGCGTCCCGTAATACAGACCACCTTCAACCTGCATACTGATGACATACAGGAGATAAAGCCGGGCGAGGCACTGATGGTCAATGCCGCCGGACAGTTCAGGCTGAAGCAGATAATGGAGCCGCGCGAATACCTGCCATGTTCTTTTGAGCGCATCTATTTCTCACGAGGCAACGACTGCGACATATACCAAGAGCGCAAGCGCCTTGGTCAGCAGTTGGCAGAGCCTGTGCTCAAAGCCATTGACAATGACGTGGAGAACACCGTATTCTCATACATCCCCAACACGGCAGAGATAGCCTACTACGGTTTGCTTGAGGGCATTCGTGAGCGTTGCGGCATGGTAAGGGCAGAGAAGGTTGTCAGCAAGGACATTAAGCTGCGCACCTTTATTACCGAGGGTGACTCGCGCAAGGACCTTGCCGCGCATGTATATGACATAACATACGGTTCGCTGCGACCGTTTAAGGATAACCTGGTGGTGATAGACGACTCCATAGTGCGCGGCACCACCCTGCGCGAGAGCATCATAAAGATACTTGACCGCCTGCATCCCAAGAAGCTCGTCATAGTATCGTCAGCGCCGCAGATACGCTATCCTGACTTCTATGGCATCGACATGAGCCGCATAGAGGATTTCATAGCTTACCAGGCTTGCGTGGAGCTGAAGAAAGAGAGAGCGAAGATTTCGGAGTACTCAGATTACTCGGAATACTCAGATTACTCCGATTATTCCGATAACTCCGATAATTCCGAACAATCCCTTTACCCCTTCACTGTTGAAGAGCTTAATCGCAAGATGGTTGAGTTGTTGCGCCCAGAGGGTGTCACCACACCTATCGAACTGGTATTCCAGAGTATCGAGGGACTGCACAAGGCTATTCCCAACCATCCCGGTGACTGGTATTTCACCGGACGCTATCCCACACCAGGCGGACAAAAGCTTTTTCAGCAGTCAATCCGTAACAATTCATAGTTCTCAGTAACAATAATAATTGTCACCTTTCACATTATACCTTTCACCTTTCACATTAAAACATCGTCATGCCAAAATACATCTTCGTAACGGGCGGCGTCGTGTCGTCGCTGGGCAAGGGTATCATCTCTGCCTCAATAGGAAAATTGCTGCAGGCGCGTGGCTACAAAGTCACCATACAGAAGTTTGACCCGTATATCAATATCGATCCCGGCACGCTCAATCCCTATGAGCATGGCGAGTGTTATGTTACCGACGACGGCATGGAGACCGACCTCGACCTTGGTCACTATGAACGCTTCACAGGCATACACACCACGCGCAACAACTCTGTCACGACAGGGCGCATATACAAGGCTGTGATAGACCGTGAGCGCAGGGGCGACTACCTGGGCAAGACCATACAGGTGGTGCCACACATCACCGACGAGATAAAGCGCCGAATGCTGAGACTGAAGGAAATGGAAGGTGAGAAGTCCTCCGTTTCTCCATACGATTTCATCATCACCGAGGTGGGCGGCACCATAGGCGACATTGAGAGTGCACCGTTCATGGAGGCCATACGCCAGTTGCGCTGGGAACTGGGCAAGGATGCCGTCTGCGTACACCTTACCTACGTGCCTTACCTGCGTGCTGCCGGCGAACTGAAGACCAAGCCTACGCAGCACTCCGTAAAGGAACTGCAGGGCATGGGCATACAGCCCGACATACTGGTGTTGCGCACCGAGCAGCACCTTGACGACGCATTGCGCCAGAAGGTGGCATCGTTCTGTAACGTTGACCTTGAGTGTGTGGTACAGAGTGAGGACATGCCGAGCATCTATGAGGTGCCGGTCAATATGCAGCGACAGGGCCTTGACGCTGCCATACTGCGCAAGACGGGCATCCCGGTGGGCGAGACGCCTGCCATGAAGCCATGGCGCAGCTTCCTTGAGAAACAGCGCAACGCAACGCGTGAGGTACATGTGGCGCTCGTGGGCAAGTACGACCTGCAGGATGCCTACAAGTCAATACGCGAGAGCCTTAACCTTGCGGGCATATATAACGACGTGAAGGTAAGGATGCACTTCGTCAATTCCGAGGAACTCACCGCCGCCAACGTGGCTGAGCAGCTTGAGGGCATGGCAGGCGTGATAATATGTCCGGGCTTCGGACAGCGTGGCACCGAGGGCAAGATTACCGCCATTCAGCATACGCGTACTCACGACATACCTACCTTCGGCATCTGCCTGGGCATGCAGATGATGGTCATCGAGTATGCCCGCAACGTGCTTGGCCTTGCCGATGCTAACAGCACCGAGATGACGCCCGACACGCAGCACCCCGTCATTGACCTCATGGAGGAACAGAAGACCGTCAAGGGCATGGGCGGCACCATGCGTCTGGGCGCCTACGACTGTCAGCTGACAGAGGGCAGCAAGGTTCTTGAGATATACGGCGAGCGCCACGTCAGCGAGCGCCACCGCCATCGCTATGAGTTTAACAACACCTACATGGACCAGTTTGAGGGCCACGGCATGCATTGTGTGGGTCACAACCCGGACGGCAATCTCGTTGAGATAGTCGAGATACCTGCCCACCGCTGGTTTATCGGCACACAGTTTCACCCAGAATACAGCAGCACCGTGCTTCATCCCCACCCACTGTTCATGGACTTCATCAAGACCATAGCTAACAACTAGGCAATCTGCATTTTGTTTATCACATAAAGGCTCCTGGTCTCAACCGTCTTGGTTGAGACTTTTTTATTGTTTTTAAACCTTTTTATGGGTAAAAATGCGCCATTCGTAGGGTGAAAATGTTTAAAAAACAATAAATCAAGGTGTAAAATGCAAGAAAATGATTTATTTTTCATAACTTTGTTTCCAAATTTGCTTTAATATATTAGTTTGCTTTAATATATTAAAAACAAATCAACGATACGTTATCAAAGACTTTCAATCAGACAAATCCTATAGATTCATTCTACCATAGACTATCACAAATTAGATTCGCACATATCATTAAACATAATAATTACTTAATAATTACTAACTAAAAGTTTTAACAACATGACCAAAAACTACTTCAGACTGTTTGTCTGGTCGCTCCTGGCTATGCTTGGCGTGACACAAAGTGCGTTTGCCGAGGTCGTTACCGCTCAGTGGGATTGGCAGAACAACGTGCCTTCTGGCATCAGGGAGTTCACCACTCTCGAGGGTAACAACGGTGTTGGCTCGTTGGCTTCCGACGTAGAGGGTATAGATCTCTATGTTGATGCTACCAAAGGTAAGCTGGCTCCTAACGGTAACGGCAGCAACGTACAGTTCAATGCAGGTACCATCCTGCATGTTCCTGTCATCTCTACGAAAGACGTAGTAACCGTGACAGGTTATCCCAACTTGTCAAACTACTGCTTTGACGGTGGCGAGGCACTGCAGAACACCAACACCTACACGGCAAACTCTTTCGATGTTAACCGTGGCTATGTAGAGGTTATCTCTACCACAGGTGGCGGCTATCTCCTTGGTGTAAAAGTAGAGCAGGACAAAGAAGCTGCTGCAACGGCTTTCAAGAATTTCGCGGTTGATCTCACCAATGGTAATCTTCTTGAGGACAGTGAGAAAACGCAGTGGAATGCAGTAGGTCCTTTCGGTATAGCTGTGGCAACCGATGGTACCATAAGTCGCGTGGCAGCTGATGCCGCTAATGCAGCGTGCGTCGTAAGTGGCAAATGGCACTCTACCAACTATGGTTGGAATGGTTTAGTTGTTACAGTTCCAGTAGATGGTCCGACGAAGATTACCTACGGACTTGGTGACTTCAGTGATAATGTCACAGTCAAGGATGCTGGAGGTAATGTTGTTGGTACAATGAATATCAAGGGTACTACATATACCACAGGGTCAGAGAATGTGGCTTCAGTGAATTATACAGGTGAAGCTACAACTCTTACAATTAGTGGTGGTGGCTATCAGACATATTTCGCTCTTGAGGCTGTTGATCCAGCTACGTTGGTTGGCGAGGCTACCGTTAGCTTCGCTGCCGGTGAGGCTACAGGTGCTATCGTACCTGCTTCACAAAAGAAAGAGGTAGGCAAGACTATCACCCTGCCTACCAACTACACTATGTATGTAGAAGGTAAGACTCTTACAGGATGGAGCGACGGCACCAATACCTATGCACCAGGTGCAAACTTTACTGTGCCTGAGTCAGACATTGAACTCACTCCTGTATTCACAGAAAACACTGTCAGCCTTGCTGACCGCACGGAGCCAGTGACTGTAAAGTTCAATTTCCGTCGCGATGAGGGTGCCCCTATCGTAGCATGGCAGAACGTAAACGGAAATGTATGGGTTGCACAGGCTGTTATCGGTAATGATGTGATTGATGTGCCAATGATAGTAAATACAAATCCTGGCAAGTTCAACAATTCCAACAATACCGACTGGATTCAGGCAAACAACGGAACAATCTTCACCATTCCATCATGTAAGGGTGCTACTGTTTCAATGGAAGCCTTCAATGTTATCACCACAACTACTATCGATGGTCAGAGCGACTACATTCAGGCTAAGACTATAAGCTACGAGATAGCAAATACAGCTGACAACATTGACATCGTAATTGGCGATGGTTCTTACTATCGCTATGTACAGGTCGTACTTCCTGTCGTTGCACAGACTGGCGGTAAGACTTATGACAATGAGACAGCTACAGTAGTATGGAAAATGACTGACACGACAAATCCTGGTGACAATACTGCTACCCCTCAGGAGGTGTTCTCTACCATAGCATTTGATTATGGAACAGCGACAATTACAGGCACTTCAAGCATTACAAATGAAGCTGCAGAATCTGTTACCACGGGTATTAAATTCAAGCCTAAAAACGGTGCTTCTGACTTACTGAAGTGGAACGTTAAGCCAGCAGCAGGTCTTACATTTACTCCTACTAAGCTTAGCGGATATGTAAACAGATGTGGAACTGATGCAGAGAATGGTATTACAGTCTCTGTGTATGTAGAAGGTGCATCCGAAGCTACAAAACTTGGTACATGGACAGCACTTCGTTCTGGTAAGACAAGTGCACAAAAGCCATACGATGCTACAGCAATCTACAAATATGAAATAGAGCTCACAGAAGACCAACAGAAAGCTTTGACATCTGCAGATGGTTTCTACCTGACTTCTACTATTGGTGTCGGCAATGCAAAAGAAGGTGCCTTCGGTGAAGTAACCATTGAAGGAAAAATCAATGGTACCGCTGCAAATGTAAACAAATATACTCTCAACATTGCACCTAATGAGGAGGTTGCTGGTTCTGTCAGCGCTTATCCTGTGTCTGAAACATACGAAGAAGGTACAGAGGTGCGCCTTACCGCAACAGAGAATTTCGGTTACGATTTCGTGAACTGGACAAATGCTGCAGGAGAAGTGTTGTCAACGGAGCCAGTGTTCACACTCACTGTAACAGCTGATTCTACTGTCAAAGCAAACTTTGCACAGGTTAACACTTACGAGTTGAAGCTTAACGTTGACGGTACTAACGACTATATGGTGAAGATTAATCCTGCACCAACAGTTGTTGATGGTAAATATATGTATGAGGAAGGCACTGGTGTACAGCTCACGGCAGAAGGCTACGAAGGACTCGTGACATTCAGCAGTTGGAGCGACGGTCAGACTAACTCTAACAAGACAGTCTCTATGACAGAGGATGTAGAGCTCACTGCTTACTATGACCATGCTGATATCATAGCAGGCTGGGACTTCTATCTGGCAGGCAACAGTGGTCGTAAGGCAGATTTCTCATCAGAGGATAACGAGAGTGCTACACTGACGCTTGTTAACAGTTCTAAAGCTTCTGACGTGAGGGGATGGCTTGACAAGAGTACTATTGCTGCAGGTGGCTATGAGACATTCAAGGGTGCTGCCGTTAACTGGTCCGTTGGCGCAAGCAGCGGTGACGTAGGTCACTATCACTGGCAGACAAAGGTGAATGCTGCTTCCTTCAAGGATATCAACGTTCAGTTCCAGATGATGTATAACTATAATGCTTATCAAAGGTATAATGCAGAATACTCTCTTGATGGTACTACATGGACTAACTTTGGTTCTATCAATATGGCTGGTGTCAAGGCTGCGGCTTCGTTCAGCGAGACACTGCCATCAGCGGCTAACAACCAAGAGAACCTCTATATCCGCATGATTGCCGACAATACTTCAGCTATTGATGGAACTGCATCTGCAAATGATGGTAATACATTGGCAATGTTCTTCATCACGGGTACTGAGGAACTGCAGAATGACGGCATAGCTCCTGTACTTGTATCTCAGGTTCCTACCGATGGTGCAGAAGGTGCTTCTGCTACCGGTAAGATTGTCCTGACATTCGATGAGAAGGTCAAGGTGGCTGATGGTGCTGTTGCTCAGCTCAATGACATGAAGCTTACACCTGTCGTAAGCGGCAAGACTGTCACATTCGAGTATAAGGGTCTGGAGTATTCTACCAACTATACCTTCACTCTCGCAGGTAACTCTATTGCTGACCTTACGGATAATTACGTGGCAGGAGATATCTCTTTCAACTTCACCACGATGACACGTCCTGTCGTTGCAAAGAAGATGTACGATGCAGTGGTTGACAATGTTGACGACTTGCTTGCTGCCATCAACGCAGCACAGTCTCGCTCAGACAAGAACGTGCGCTACCGCATCTTCGTCAAGAATGGTGAATACACAATACCTCTGAAGGGTACTATGAAGTCAGGTGCAGATAATCCTGACGGTTCTGGTAAATTTGAGGTAGAAGAGTGTATCACATTCATCAATACACAGAACCTGTCGTTGGTAGGTGAGAGTCGTGACGGCGTTATTATTACCAATGGCATCCCTGCCGACGCGACCTTTGCGGGAAAGTACGGCCTGACAAGTAAGTATGACGGTATCGGCAACAGTGATGTGTTCCAGATTAGCGGAAGCGATTACTACTTCCAGGACCTGACCATCGAGACAGGTATGCAGGATGCTACAGGTCGTGACCTCGCCGTACATGACAAATCTACACGTACCATATATAAGAATACTGCGCTGCGTGGTTTCCAGGATACCTGGACATCAAACAACGGTAACGGTATCTTCTACTTCGAAGGAGGTTACCTGCGCGGACGCACTGACTATATGTGTGGTAAGGGCGATGCTTACTTCAACGGTGTAGAGCTGCGCCAGATTGCAGGTGGATATGCAGCAGTACCTTCTACTCCTAAGTCTATAGGATGGGTTTATAAGGATTGCGTCATCAATGGCGAGGCATCTGTAATAAATGCTGCTACACAGGAAACAGCAACAGCTGAGTCTGCTAATGGTAACTACACCCTTGGTCGTCCATGGGGCAGCGGTACTCCAGTTGCAGTGTTCATTGATACGAAGATGAACATAACACCTTCAGCTACAGGCTGGAACGAGATGAGCGGCGGTTGGCCAGCACGTTTTGCTGAATACAACTCACAGACCACTACCGGCAACACTGTTGACCTGTCTTCTCGTAAGACTATCTTCGCTGAAACTCACGAGAACAATCCAGTATTGACAGCCGAGGAGGCACTCTACTACGGCAACATGAGCAATATGTTCGGCGACTGGGATCCTACGCTCCTCACAGAGCAGGCTCCTGCAGTTAAGAATGTTGTACTTGACGGCACCAACCTCACATGGGATGACAGCAACTATGCTCTGCTCTATGCTATCGTGAAGAACGGCGACGTAGTGGCATTCACCACAGAGAACAGCTTCGACATCTCTACACTCAGTTCAACTTTACCTCTATCAGCCAAGGCTGCCGGCGCTTCTGCAAATGCAGCAGCACCAGTATGGGCTGTACGTGCCGCCAACGAGATGGGTGGTCTTAATGAGGCTGTTGAGGCGACTCAGGCCGACGCTGTAAGCGAGGTTAAGGCTGAGGAAGTTGTCAAGGCTTCAAATGGTAAGATTTACAACGTTGCCGGTCAGGAGGTTTCTGCTTCTTACAAGGGCATCGTAATCATCGACGGCAAGAAGGTGATTAAGTAAATACTGACACGATATCTAACTACATAAAAAAGTCCCGCTTCACATTCGCTGTGGAGCGGGATTTTTTTAATTATACCCTTGTCTCAGGTTCCTTTGTCAGGGAATGCAGAAAACTGATTCTGCAATACCAGACACAAGTATCAATAACTCTTCTGCGGAATTATCAAGGCAAGTATTATGTAGAGTATCAAGCCAGGGAAGGCAACAGAAAAGAGTGACATCACAACATACGCCACGCGTATTATGGTTGGGTCAACATCCAGATACTCGGCAATACCGCCACACACGCCACACAACATCCTGTCGCTGACAGATCTTGTAAGTTTCTTGTTCATCGTTATAAATTTATAAGTTATACATTTTCTTTTACCATTCATCATCGTCACTGTCGGTGGCACCGCCCCACAGGTCTATCGCCACGCTGTCGGTAAGTTCATCCATCTCTCCCGTATTGTCGGTCATTTGCGGGTCTGTAGTATCGTCAGACTGATTGTAATCGTCTGTCGTGATACTGATATTCTTAGCCTTCAGCTGATCAAATCCCTCTATAACCGATACAACCGTCCAACCTAACATCAGCAACCATACCACAAGCGATATGCACGTAGTGGCAGCACCAAACCTACCTGTGCGAAGCTTCTTCACTATCAGCATTACAGGTATGGCAAACACGAGGACGACCGCTACTATAGCCGATATGAACATCCAACCTTCATTGGCAAATAGGTAGCCCATGTTACTTCTGAGGGTCTGCAACATTCCGTCACCAAACCACAAACCATTTGCAAGCACGAAGGCTATCAGCAGCATAATCAGCGGGAAGAGGAACACTACGAGGACACATACCAACAGTATGGTAAGACATCCGCTGCCATTACTTGTCTGCACCACCTTTTGCTTCTTCTCCGACGTCTCACGAAGTATCTCCTCGTTGATGTTCTCCGGTGTCACCTCGCAACCTTTCATACGCAGGTTGTCTTCCGGTGTCTTTGCCAAAGGAACGACAAGGGCAAGCAACAGGTAGGTTATGAAGAACAAACCGAAGGCAGTACTCCCTGAGAAACCTATCATACTTAACACCGCATCAAGTGCAAAGGGCAGGAACACGAAGGCAAGGCGCCACAAGGTAGAGTCTCCCATGCCTGTATATTCTGCCAGTCCGGAGCACACGCCAGCAATCTTCTTATCGTCGCCGTTGCGGTACAGTCTGCGTCCTCTCACGTTATTCCTTACCTTTTCGGCAAAGCTTTCATGCGTCTCGGTCTTCACCTCCTCATATTCAGCATCCTGGGGTTCGCCACTCTCGGCAGTGCTGCCAGCATCCGCTGCATCGTCTATCTCCTGCGGATTACCTATCTTGGCAATTATCTCCTTCACGGTCTCGATATCGACCGCCACCATACCCTCGTTTTTCTTCTGCCACAGCAGTTCTGCCACGCGGTGCTCTATGTCGTCGGCAATCTCCTCGCCACCATCCTGGTGAGCGAAATATCTTTTCATGCTGTCCAGATAGCGCTCCAGCAGCATATAGGCATCATCGTCTATGTTATACAACGTACCGAAAAGGTTTATCTGTATGTTCTTTTTCATCGCTTATAATACTTTTTTTAATGCATAATGCATAATGCATAATTCATAATTTTTAATGCATCGCTCTTAATTCTTAACTCTTAACTCTTAATTCTCAATTCTCAATTCGTCAGATACATTCCCTTCAGCTTATCCACCGTATTGGTCAGTTCGTTCCAGCTTGCATCCATCTGCCTCAGTGCCTCCTCACCGTCCATTGTCAGCGCATAGTACTTTCGCGGCGGTCCCTGCGTACTCTCCTTCCACTCATACTTCAGCAGCATATCCTTCTTCAGGCGATTCAACAAGGGATAGAGCGTGCCCTCAACCACTATCATGTCTGCCATCTTCAGACGCGTTATTATATCGTTGGCATAACACGGGCAATGCCTGAGCAGCAGCATGACGCAATACTCCAGCATGCCTTTCCTCATTTGCGATTTAGAATTGTCAGTGTTCATTTTCTGTTTCTTTTAAATGGATGATTTATCATTATCACGGTGCAAAGATAAATATATTTATAGTACCATGCAATACAAGTTACTATAAAAATGATATTATTTTACAATATTTAACTTTTACGGCGTATATCCGTGCACTATGGGCATTTGGGCAAAAACTGTAATTTGTATCAAGTGGGCACAAAAAAAGCCCCTTTGCAACGCTTTTACTCTCAATGCGTTGCAAAGGGGAGTGTAATCTGATAGCTTTTAGGCTGTAATTTGATAGCTTTTACCGTGTAAAAGCTATCAAATTACAAGGTAAAATGAATGATATTACGCTGCAAAATCAGCCAACTGTAAAATTGTACCTTTACGTCATTACTCATTGACCACTCCTATGCAGCATGTGTGGTGCATGAAGAAGTCGGCACTTACGAGGCACGTTCCGTTCTTGCCCCACCCTTTTCCGTAAGAGTTACGGCAGAGGAAGCGCGGATATCCTTCCTTGCTCTTCGTTATGCCGATGATAGCCATGGCATGGTCGGAGTTCACACCGCCGGCGGCAGGATTCTTCTTCTTGCCATACTCCCAATATACGGGATGGCCCTTGCGCAGCGACCTGACGGTCTTGTGCAGCAGCGAGTCCATAGGCAGGTTGGTATATTCGTGTCCGTTCTGGTTATCGGGCACCTCAAGGGCTATGCGTTCTCCCCACTTGTGATAGTTCACGCTGGAGTAGAACTGCCAATTCTGGTCATACATTATGCTCTCGGCAAACTGCAACGGTGTATAGCGCATGGAGAGGTAATAGAAGCCACTATTGACGTCGGCAAACAGTGACTCGTCTGTCGGCACACCTTCCTTAGTAGTGGCTACAGGCCTTGAGATGGTGAAGTGTGGCATACACTCATACATGCTGTCGTGCAGCGACTGCAGCGACGTAGCGGTCTTTGCCAGCATGGTGAGTTTTCTCGTCAGTACGCTGCCCGATGCTATGTAGGAGCGCTCATGGCTATATGGCACGAGGCCGTAGATGCTGATAAGGCGTAGTGCCTCCGGACCAACTCCTCGTATGCTGAATCCTTCACGAGGATCAGCAGTCGGCGATGCCACGTCGCCGCCATCTTTCATCTTCATATACAGACGCAGTGTCTGTTCCTGCATGGCATGCGACAAGAGCCAATGGCGTGACAACGCCACGCTGTCGCCCTTCAGCATCTGTTCCTGCTCTATGCAGACACACATGGCATAGATCCAACAACTCGATGTCTGCCCCTGGTCATACAGCGACGCATTGTCGCTGCCCGTATCAGCCAGGGCAGGCACATCGTCGTTGCCATTACGCGTGCAGGCTGTAATCAGCAACAGACAAAATAATATTTCTGCTAAGTGTCTCGTATTGTGGGTAACTATAAAACAGTAAACTACAAACAGTAAACTATCAACTGTGCACCAGCTTCAGCAGTTCCTCGCCGGTGAGCTTATAGCTCATGTCGGTGCTCTCGAGGATGTTCTCAACGAGTTCGCGCTTCTGCTCATGCATGCGCTGTATCTTTTCCTCTATAGTGGCCTCGGCAATGAGGTGATATACGGTGACGTTCTGCTTCTGGCCTATGCGGTGTGCACGATCGGTGGCCTGCGCCTCTATGGCTGGATTCCACCATGGGTCCATGTGTACCACGTAGTTGGCTCGCGTGAGGTTCAGTCCTAATCCGCCTGCCTTCAGCGATATCAGGAACACCGGGCATTCGCCTGCCTGGAATTTCTCCACGAGCTTCTGACGCTCCTTAATAGGCACTGCGCCGTCTATATATAGATAAGGTATTGAAGCCTCGTCGAGTGCTTTCTTTATGAGCGAGAGGTATGAGGTGAATTGTGAGAATACCAGAGCGGCGGCATTACCTTCGAGGATGGTCTGCAGCAGTTCTACCAACGCTATGATTTTTGAGCCTTGACGCTGGCTCTTGTTGTTCTTGCCTTCCTCTACCAAGCGTATGTCACATGCACACTGCCTGAGTCGTGTTATCTCTGCCAGCGTACTCATTGATACCTTTCCGCCTGGCTCATCAAGGAGCATCTGCTCGGCACGGCGGCGCATGGCCTCGTAGATGAGCAGTTCCTCATCGCTGAGGTCAACGTGCTGGTATATCTCTTCCTTCTCAGGCAGTTCCTTTGCCACCTTGTCCTTGGTGCGCCTGAGCATGAATGGCTTTATCAGGCGGTCAAGGTTTTCCTGTGCCTGCTTGTCGCCGTTCTGCTCTATAGGTATGATGAAGCGGCGGTTGAAGTCTTCGAATGAGCCTAACAGTCCCGGGTTGACAAACTGGAACAGGTTCCACAGCTCGCCCAGATGGTTCTGCACCGGCGTACCGGTCAGCATGACGCGGTTCTGGCTCTTCAGCTGCATGGCCACGGCAGAGGTCTTTGCGCCGCGGTTTTTTATGATGTGTGCCTCGTCAAGGCATATCGTCGTCCATGTCTTTTTGGTGATATAGTCCTTGACGCTCAGCAGCAGTCCGTAGGTTGTAACCACCACGTCGCCTGCCTTTGCATTCTTGATGACCTCGCGGCGGTCGGGCGAGAAGTTGAGCATGGTGACGTTGAGCGACGGTGCAAACTTGCTGAACTCCGTCTTCCAGTTTGGTGCCACTGATGCCGGTGCTATGACGAGCGACGGTCCTTCGTCTTTCTTTGACAGCAGGAAGGTGATGGTCTGTATGGTCTTACCCAGACCCATGTCGTCGGCAAGCAGTGCGCCGGCACCCCAGTTGTTGAGTCGCGACATCCACTGGTAGCCGTCTTTCTGGTATTTTCGCAGTGTGGCGTTCAGCTCTGCCGGCACTTCTGGTGAGTATCGGCTTGCCGACTTTATCTTCTTGCGTATCTGCTTTACCTCTTCGTCTTCGGTAA
>JAEEGI010008190.1_pt1 | contig 23163 bp, 18 predicted proteins | sample 8958751 | NCBI WGS metagenome assembly JAEEGI01 (sample SAMN16246545, study PRJNA631951) | gut metagenome | biome: gut microbiome; feature: rumen; material: KS-attached | host: Bos | place: Iran: Karaj | collected 2018-10 | reverse complement strand
AAGTGATGTAACGCTCGCCGTTGCTACCCTTGAAGTGGTAGGTGATACCAGCCTCAAGCTCTACAGCAGCGTGGTTAGCGTTCATCTGGCTCTTACCGTTGCGGGGCTCACCCTCCCAAGTCAGACGAGCGGGCAGGTTGTAACGATAAGGAATCATGATGTCACCATTCATGTCCCAAACAACAGCGGGCTTCAGACTGAAGGTCCAAGCGCGGCTCTCACCAAAGTTGAAGTTCAGGTTAGCACCTGCCTTGGTGTACCAGCTGTTGTAGTCGTTGCCATAGAAGTTGGCCGACTCAGTGCGGTGGAAGGCGTGCAGCCAACCAGCACCGATAACACCCTCGAGCTCGAATACGCGGGGCTTGCCAGCGTAGCCTGCGAACAGGTTGCTCAAGTTAACAGTACCAAACAGACCGGCCAGAGTGTGGTCGATGATGTTCGGGCTCTTCGGACCCCAGAAGTTGGGTTCCTTCTCCCAGCTGGTGGTGTTGATGGTGGCCTCACCCTCAACGCCCAAGCCAAAGACCGGAGTCAGCTGCTTCTTGATCTCCATACCGAAGATGCCACGAGCGCTGGGCCAGAAGGCATAACCCTGGAAGGGCATGATAGCACCACCCTTCAAGGTTACCGAAATGTTGTCAAAGAACTTGTTCTGCTCCAGAGACTGAGCCTGAGCAGCACACACACCCATAAGAAGGGCTAAAGTCAAGATAATCTTTTTCATTTTAACAAAAATTTAAAAACTATATTAGACAAAATTTGTGGCAAAAGTAATACAATTTTCTATTCCAACCAAAAATTAACGTTCCTTAAGAAAGAAAAAACTGCTTTTTAGGCATTTTAAAGCGAAAAATAGAACACTTTCACCCCAAAAAGCCCTAAAAGGAGCCATTTCTCCAATCTGTCGCAAATATAAGACAAAAAATCAGATTAAACAAATTTTAAACGGATTTCTTTCATTTCATCAACTTTGAATGACTTCAATCACCTTATTGACATCGGGAATGTTGACCTCGCCGTCGCCATTCACATCGGCCTTCAATATCAGTTCCGGAGTCTCGTCAAGGCCCAAAATCACGTTGATGATGGCATTGATGTCGGCGATGCTGACCTCACCGTCGCCATTGACGTCGGCACGATTGCCGCAAGTGGTCTTGATTTCCCTGATGATACCGCAGTTGCTGACGATGGATTTCCAAGCGACGAAGCGCAGCCGTGCGTGTTGAATGGAGCGTGGCACAGTGAGCGACATGTTCAGGTGATTGGTCCGGCTGACCGGATCAGGGATGCACGTAACCGAATCTACCGTCATGCCGTTCTCATCGAGCAGTGCAGCAGTAAGGGCCACCCACTCCACCAAGAAGTTCTCGTTTTGCCACTGCGGGGTGATCCACTGGACTTCCATGTCAATATACTCCCCCATCTGGCAGGCGAAAGTCGGCGAGGTGAGCGATAGCACCAGGCCATTGGAGACGACGTACAGGGCAATCTTGTTGTTGATGATGGTATTCTGCTCAAGGGGGATGTTTGGGTTATTATAAATCCACCCATCATACTCTGAGGAAGAGAACTGGGGAACCTGGGCACAACACAGTATCGCCGTGAATAGAGCTAAGACAAGAAGTAAACGCTGTTTCATATGCATTCCGGTTACTTGATTCGATGCACAAAGGTAGCAAAAAATCATCTATCTTTAATGGAATAGACAAAAAAGACAGGCAGAAGCATGTCAATCCATGCCTCTACCTGCAATAATGGTGTTATCGGGCCCTTACTTGAGCAGGCCGATGGAGCGTTTCAAGAAGCGGTCCAGACCCTCGCCCTTGAGCATGTTGTTGCTCAACAGGGCAATGTCGATGAGCTGGTGCACACGGCTCTCGCCGGCAGCATAGGCCGTGATGATGCCTTTCTTCTTGTTGCGCAGCTCGTCCAGCTGCTTCTCGTTGTCCTCAAGGTCTTTCTTCTTGTCCTCGGGCAACTCCTTGTTGTCCTTCTTGAGGTCGCGCAGGGCATTGATCACGTTTTGCGTGGCATTGATGTCCTCGTTGACGGGCTTGAGTTCGGCATCCAGGGCTTTCTCGGCCAGATCGACGATCTTCTGGATGAGCGGGTGCTTGGTGTTGAGCACCAGACTGTACATGTCAGGCATCTCGCCATAGAAGCTCATGCCGGGCTGGAATCGCGCCATCTCCTTCATACGGCGCATGTATTCGGCCTGGGTGATGACCACAGGCTTGTCGTCGGGCGACATGGCGGCGAAGCTGACCATGAACTCAGTTTTCTCGACGGGCGGTATCTGGGAGTGGAACAGCGTCTGGGCCATTTCCTGCTGCTCGGGCGTGAATTGCGGCTTGTTGTCATCCTGCTTGCGGATGAGGTTGTCAAGCACGTCGCTGTCGACGCGCACAAAGCGCATCTTTTCCTGCTTCTGCTCCAACATCCCCACAAAGGGCACATCGAGCTCGCCGTTCATCAGCAGCACGTCATAGCCCTTGTCGGTAGCCGCCTTGATGTAGGCATACTGTGCCTCCTTGTCGGTAGCGTACAGGCAGATGAGGTTGCCCTCCTTGTCGGTCTGCTCGCCCTCGATGAGCTTGCGGTAGTCCTCAATCTTGAAGTACTTGCCGTCGCAGTTCTCGAGCAGGGCGAACTTGAGGCCCGACTCACAGAACTTCTCGTCGCTCAGCATGCCGTACTCGATGAAGATCTTGATGTCGTTCCACTTCTTCTCGAACTCGTCGGGCTGGTTCTTGGCGATTTCCTCGAGACGGGCAGCCACCTTCTTGGTGATGTAGTTCGAAATCTTTTTCACCGCACGGTCGCTCTGCAGGTAGCTGCGCGACACGTTCAGCGGGATGTCAGGGCTGTCGATGACGCCCTGCAGCAACATCAGCCAGTCGGGCACGACGCCCTCGACGCTGTCGGTCACATAGACCTGGTTGCAATAGAGCTGGATGCGGTCTTTGCGGATGTCCAGGTTGTTCTTGATCTTGGGGAAGTAGAGGATACCCGTCAGCGTGAACGGATAATCCACGTTCAGATGGATCCAGAACAAGGGGTCGTCCTGCATCGTCTCGATGGCGTGGTAGAACTTCAGGTAGTCTTCGTCCTTGAGGTCGGCAGGCATGCGCGACCACAGGGGCTCCACGTCGTTGATGACCTTGTCCTTGTCGGTATCCTGGTATTTGCCGTCTTTCCACTCCTGCTCCTTGCCGAAGATGATGGGCACGGGCAGGAAGCGGCAATACTTCTTCAGCAGGCCCTCGATGCGGGCGGTCTCGAGAAATTCCTTCTCATCGTCGTCGAGGGTGAGGATGATGTCGGTACCGCGCTCGGCCTTGTCACACTCTTCCATCTCAAATTCGGGCGAACCGTCGCAGGTCCAGCTGACGGCCTTGGCGCCCTCCTGCCAGCTCAGGGTGCGTATTTCCACCTTCTTGGCCACCATGAAGGCTGAATAGAAGCCCAGGCCGAAGTGGCCGATGATGGCATTGGCAGTGTCCTTGTATTTCTCGAGAAATTCCTCGGCACCCGAGAAGGCGATCTGGTTGATGTACTTGTCGATTTCCTCGGCAGTCATGCCGATGCCGCTGTCGCTCACGGTGAGCGTGCCGGCCTCCATATCGACGCTGATGTTGACCTTCAGGCCCTCGGTCGAACCCTTGAACTCGCCGGCTCCCTGCAGGGTTTTCAGTTTCTGCGTGGCGTCAACAGCGTTGCTCACGAGCTCACGCAGGAAAATCTCGTGGTCACTGTACAAAAATTTCTTGATAACGGGGAAGATGTTGTTAGTCGTTACCCCAATAGTTCCTTTTGGCATAGTATTTTAGTTGTTAGTCCTTAGTTTTTAGTTTTTTAGTTGTTAGTGGACTTGCGTCACACATAAAACAGTCGTGGAGGGAGGCCACTGCCCCACTCCACCTCAAATAATATGCCATTTCCTTATAATGTGACAAATCGTCACCCCCATCTGCCAACGCTTCACTCCTTTACCCAATAATCCCAAAATAACCAAATGCAAACGGCTACTCTATTGTTGTATTATTCCGACTTCTCGCTATTCTCCACCACAACTCTCGTCCAAAAAATATCCGGCAATGTTGTGACAGACGGCTAGAGGACGGGGATCGGTTGATCATGACGAGGTTGGGCAATTTCTTGGTCTTGACTGACAAAAAATCGGGAATTATTCCTAAATTTGTGCCAAAATACCAAAAAATACCCGCTCTGTCTAATGTCCACAACAAGATTATTCACACTATTGGCAGCTGTGCTGCTGGCCATATCCACCTCGGCACAAGTGCGCTTCAACGGCCAGAAGGCCGCTGTTGATAGTTTAACAGGCACCTGGTTGCTTTCTATTCCCCGGGCCGCTTTCGGTAGCGATTACACTGCTGACGTGCTCCTTGAAGCATCGGTAACTTACTGTTCCATTGACGGGCAGGAAGTGACGGACAGCTACACCTTCAGTAACGTGCAGCCTGGTGCAACCTATCGTCTGCTAGCGCTAACTGGAAGTGACACAGTCCAAGCGAACATCCAGTTCACTTATTGGCCAGTGATCCAAATATATGGCACTTTTGCCAAGAGGCCCTACTCAGGTGGAACCGTTATCATCACAGACCCCGATTCCTGTGGACAGGAGCCCATCAGTGCCCGTGTTCGTTGGGCCGGCAGTTCAACAGCTGAGACCAATCGCAAGAAGCATAATTTTCATTTGAAGTTCTACAACAAGGACGGCAGCAAAAAGGAAATGTCTTTTTTTGGGCTGCGCAGTGATTTTCACTGGCGGCTGGATGCCGGGCAAGTTGATTTCGCTCGTGTTCGCAACCGCGTCGCAAAAGACATCTGGGCAGCGTTTGCCTCCACACCTTATTACGCCTCTTATGAGCCCAAGACACCTCGCAACTATGTGCGCGGTGATTTTGTCGAAGTCTTTCTCAATGACAAATACATGGGCATCTACAGCCTGAATGAACACATGGATCGTCAGCAACTCAAACTCAAACCTTACGATTACGACAATGGTGTGTTTCATGGTGGATTATGGAAACCCATGAAATGGAGCAACGCCACGATTTTCGGCTCTCTGCCTACGATAACCCCTAATCAAAAGACGTGGGACCAGTTCTATGTGAAATACCCTAATATTGATGATGTAAAACCCACCAATTTCCAAACGCTTTATGACGCAGTGAATTTCACGTGCAACTCGACCGTTCAAGCATTTAGTGATAGCGCGAAATATTACTTCGACATCCCGGTATTTCGTGACTACTATCTTTTTACGATACTGCTGCAAGCGCCTGATAATGTCGGCAAGAACGTCTATTACGCATGCTATGATGTCCAAGCAGACAAGCGCTTGACTATAGCCATTTGGGACCTGGACTGCACCCAAGGACAGTACTGGAGCAATGATGGCAACTACTATCACCATTCCAGCGTGGGGCCAGAGGTGGATTTCAGAAGCACATTGAAAAACCACAAAGTATTCAAACGCCTGTGCCAGGTCGATCCATCATTCCATGGCATGGCGACCGAGCGCTATTGGTCGCTGAGAGCAACAACGTTCAACCCCGACAGCATTGTCGCTCGCTACAAAGCCTATTTTGATGAAATGAAAAGTTGCGGCGCCGACAACAGGGAGATCACGCGCTGGAGCGGCAGTACCGACTTGGGGAAACGCATTCTGAATTTCGAAGACGAACTCGTCTACCTGCATGACTGGTGGACACGTCACATTGCTTTTCTAGACGAAAACGTGTTCATACCCTATCCTGAGGGGGATGTGAACTTCGATTACGAGGTCAATATCAAGGATGTAACATTGCTCATCGACTATCTGCTGTTACCACGAGAAGGTATCATTAATGAAAAGCGGGCAGACTGCGACAATAATGGCCACATTAACATCGCCGACGTCACACATGTCATTGATGTGATTTTGAGTCAGCACATAGACTTGCAGTGACCATTCACTCGGTGAGCAGGCGGACGTAGGCAAATAGGCCCCGCTGGCGGTTGATGAGGCTGTAGTGCGTGGGCTCGTCTATCACCTCACATTGAGTGTGGCCTACAGCGCCCACAATCTCATCGCGCAGCTCGGCAAACTTGTCTTGTGCCTGCTGCTCGTCACGGTAGTTGTACACGTCGCTCATCGCTCCGTCTTCGCTCTGAAACTCAAAAACCACCCGATACTGCATGATACAACAAAGTTCTTAATGCCATTTGACCGTGCTGACGCACGGGAAATTCATCAAATTATTATTAAAATTTGTACAATTTCCCGCCTGAAAGTCGGTATTAAAATCTGTCGTTTATTGCCTGAGGACTTTAGCGGTTGCCGTACATTTCCTCGTAGTAACGCTGGTAGTCGCCGCTGGTGACGCTGTTGACCCAGGGCTGGTGGTCGAGGTTCCAGCGGATGGTCTTCTCGATGCCCTCGGTGAAGGGGGTCTCGGGGTACCAGCCTAGCTCACGGGCAATCTTGCTGGGATCAATGGCATAGCGCATGTCGTGTCCCGGGCGGTCGGTTACGAACTCGATGAGGTCGTTGTTGATGACCTCTAGGTCGCACTTGAGCAGCTGCTGGTATTCGGGCTCCTCGCGCATGATGCGGGCGATGATGGCAATGACTTGCTTGACGATGTTGATGTTGCTCTCCTCGTTGAAGCCGCCGATGTTGTACACCTCGCCGACGGTGCCCTGACGCAGCACCAGGTCGATGCCCTTGCAGTGGTCCTCGACGTAGAGCCAGTCGCGCACGTTCTCGCCCTTGCCATAGACGGGCAGTTTCTTGCCCTCGAGAATATTCTTGATGATCAGCGGAATGAGCTTCTCGGGGAAGTGGTAGGGGCCGTAGTTGTTGCTGCAGCGGGTGATGTTGACGGGCAGGCCATAGGTCTCGTGATAAGCCATCGTGATGAGGTCGGCACTGGTCTTGCTGGCCGAATAGGGCGAGCGGGGCGCCAGCGGAGTCTCCTCGGTGAAGAAATGGCGACCAAAGGTCTTCAGGTCGGTGCGGCCCTCAATCACCTCGCGCACGTCGTCGCTCACCTCGAGCGGCTGCGGCTCGTCAAAGTCTTTGCTGAGCGAACCATAGACCTCGTCGGTCGAAATTTGAAGGTATTTCTTGCCGGGGGCATAGGTGTTGCGGCCCTGTGTGTCCTTGCCGGTGAACCATGCTTCGCGGGCGCAGTCAAGCATATTCTGGGTGCCCAGGATATTGACCTCGAGGAACAGGCGCGGGTTGGTGATGCTGCGGTCCACATGGCTCTCGGCGGCAAAGTTGACGATGTAGTCCACATCGTTGTCGCGCAGGATATCCTGCACCAGTTCGCGGTCGCGCACATCGCCACGGATGAAGGTCACGTTGGGGCGCTCGATTTCCTCCTTGATGGAAGCGAGATTGCCTGCATAGGTCAAGGCGTCAAGAATAATGACCTCGATATTGTCGCCATACTTGTCGAGGATGTATTTCACAAAGTTTGAGCCAATAAAACCTGCGGCTCCAGTCACGAGATAGGTCTTCATAATTCAGTAAAGGTTTGATTTCATCTACAAAGGTAGCAATAATAGCGGGAAAAAACGTAATTTTGCCTAAAATAATGATAACAGGCAATGAAAAAATTTATCATATCACTCATCATGCTGCTGGCAATCACAAGCTTGGCTGCCCAGCCAGCAGATAACAGGAACCGTAAAAAAGTGGCCGTCGTGCTGTGTGGCGGCGGAGCAATGGGCACCATCCACATCGGTGCCCTCAAGGTGCTTGAAGAGGCCGGCATCCCCATCGACATGGTGACCGGCACATCGATGGGCAGCATCATCGGTGGCATGTATGCCGTGGGCTATGATGCTGCTGATATCGAGACCATTGTCAACAGCATGGACTGGGGCGACATCCTGCGCGACCGCCTGTCGATGAGAAACCAGACGCTTGCCGAACGCGAGAAGCAGAACATCTACCTGTTTGACTACCGCCTGTTCCTGGACAAGAGCCAGGACACGCTGGCGGGAGGCTTCATCCGCGGCATCAACGTCGAGAAAACGCTGCGCCACTACCTGCGCCAGCCCGAGGACATCGACTTCAAGAAGTTGCCGCGCCCCTTTGGCTGCATTGCCACCGACCTGGTTACCGACAGCGAGGTGGTGCTTGACCACGGCTCGCTGCCACGGTCCATCAGGGCGAGCATGGCCGTTCCCGGCGTTTTCGCTCCCGTGAGAATGGATCCTTATATCCTGGTCGATGGCGGCACCAAGAACAACTTTCCTGCCGACCTGGCGCGCAGGATGGGTGCAGACATCGTCATCGGCGTCAGGACCGATTTGGGGCTGAACGACAAATACTACTCAACGTCCGATATCCTGGAGCGCTCGGTGGGAGCCGACATCCACAACCGCAGCGACGAGAACGACAAGTATTGCGACCTCATCATCCGCGTGCCTGTGAGGGGGTATTCTGCGGCCCATTTCTACCGCTCGGCCATCAAGGAGCTGATCAAGCGCGGCGAGGAGGCCACTAGGGCCCAAATGGACTCTATCTTGATTCTCAAGCGAATGGCTGGCGTGCCCGACGACTACAAGCCCGATTACAGCATCATCAGCCTGAGCGACGTCGACAACACCACGGCGGGCAAACTCGTGAACGAGGAAAATGCCAAAAACTCCATCAAGGCGAGCGTGGGCCTGCGCTATGACAACGAGGAACTGGTAGCGGCACAAGTGGGTGCGACCTATTACTTCGGCAACAAGCTCGACAAGACGCTGGACCTCACCCTCAGGCTGGGTAAGCGCACCATGGGCCGCCTGGCATGGAACATGATACCCAAGCCTCACCGCAAAATAGGCTTGTCCTATGAGATCTGGCACGAGGACATCGACCTGTACCAGGGCAAGCATCGCTCTGACGCCATAAAATTCATCTATCAGAAGGCCAATGCCACCCTGTTCTCGTTTGATGCGCTCAACCTGAACGTTGACCTGGGCATCGCCTGGGAACATTACCACCACTATGATGTGCTGAACAGCGCCTACAGTGTCAGCGAATTCCTGAAAAACGAGTACTATTTCAACTACCACGCCCGCGCCCAGTACAACAGCGAGGACCACTGGTACTTTACCCACACGGGTATGCGAGCCGAGGCCTTATATGCCTACTATACCGACAATTTCGCCCAGTGGAAAGACCATGCCGGCTTCAGCGAGGTGAGTGCCCGTTGGCGCATGACCATGCCGTTGACCAGCACAACCCATCTGCAGCCCATGATCTACGGCCGCATGCTGTTCGGCAAAGACATTCCCGCTACAGCCATGAACATGTTAGGCGGCAACCGCGGTGGCATCTATTACGCCCAGCAACTGCCGTTCTCGGGCTTCGGGCACTGCCATGTCATGGACAAGAATGTGCTTGTGGCAGGCCTCAAGGTGCAGCAGCGCCTGTTCAAGGAGCACTATATCATGGTCAAGGGCCACGTCGCCCAACAAAACAACAAACTGGGTGACATCTTTGACGGCAAGCCCATCTGGGGCACCCAGATCGGCTATGCCTATAACAGTATCCTCGGCCCCCTGGGCGGCTCGCTGAGTTGGAGCAACTTCACCAAGCAAGTCTCGATCTACATCAACCTGGGTTTCGAGTTCTAACGCCCGTCAGAGGACAAGACAATAACAATGAGGGGCTGTGCCATCGACATGACATAGCCCCTCATTGGGTTTACTTGTCTTCAGTTAGGATTTTCTCATGAGCTCGACGATGCGGCTCATCTGGTTGGGGATGCGGATCTGTTGCGGGCACTTCGACAGGCAGGCTTCGCAATCGACGCACTGGTTGGCACGGGCCTCGGCAGGGATGGCCTGGCGATAGCCGGTGAGGAAACGCTCCTTGCGCTCGGCATAATCAGGCTCAGAGGGCACCGGCAGGGGTAGGATGTGCTGGTTGATAGCCTCGTTATAGAAGCTGAAGTTGCCGGGAATGTCCACACCATAGGGGCACGGCATGCAGTAGGCGCATGCGGTGCAAGGGATAACGGGCATGCCCGCCATGCCGTCGGCGATTTTCTCAAGCAGGGCATTTTCGGCATCGGTGCACAGGTCGAGCGGTGAAAAAGTGGTCACGTTCTGCTCCAGGTGCTCCATCTGGTTCATTCCGCTCAGGGTGGTCAGGATGTTGGGATGTGATCCCACCCAACGGAAGGCCCACTCGGCCGGCAAGGCATCGGGACGCATGGCCCGCAGCTGGCTGGCATACTCATCAGGCATGTTGGCCAGCGAACCGCCACGCAAGGGCTCCATCACCACGACCTGAATACCCGCCTTCTCAAGTTTATCGTAAAGATACTCGGCATCGGCATCCTTCTTCCTGCCGCTCTTGTTGAGCGATGCATGGCGCCAGTCGAGGAAATTCATCTGAATCTGCACGAAATCCCAATGGTACTTGTCGTTGTTGTCGATGAGCCAGTCGAACACACTGACGTCGCCATGATAGGAGAATCCAAGATGGCGGATGCGGCCTGCCTCGCGCTCGCCGAGGAGGAAATCGAGCAGTCCGTTGTTGATGAAACGGCCGTTCAGGCTGTCCATGCCGCCCTGCCCCACGCCGTGCAGCAGGTAATAGTCGATGTAATCGACGCGCAGTTTCTCGAAAGAGCTCTCATACATCTTCTTGGCCTCGTCAAGTGCCCACAAGCTCTCGTTGTAGTTCGACATCTTGGTGGCCACATAGTATTTCTCGCGGGGATGACGGCTCAAGGCGGCACCGGTGATGCCCTCGTTAAGTCCGCCGCCATACATGGGCGCGGTGTCGAAGTAGTTCACTCCATGGGCTATGGCATAGTCCACGAGCTGGTTGACTAGCTCCTGGTTGTCGCGGGGCAGGCGCATCATGCCGAAGCCCAACAGCGACACCTGCTCGCCCGTGCCTCGTTGCACACGGTAGGTCATGCGTGTGGCGCGGTCGGGGGCAGTGCCCAAGGATTGCTGACTGCTGGCCGTGCCAGCCCATGTGCTGAACGGCTCCAGAGCCGCCAACGCTGCCGCCGAGCCCGCGGTAATACCGAGGCGGCGCAGGAATTCACGTCTATTAATGTCCATAGTTATAAAGATTAGGTGAATCGAATTTAGAAGCGTATTCCCACCAGTGTCGTGAACTCGAGCAACGAGCTGACCAATCGGCTGTTGCTGGACTTGTAGCGGTGATGGTCGGCATAACCCTGGAATCCCATGAAAAACTGCCTGTGGTTGTACACGGCTCCCAAACGAGCCCGACAGTTGAGCGAGAAGTTGGTGGCCTTGTCATACTCGTTAGGGAAATGGTTATAACGATAGCCGATGTAGGGGGTGATGGTAAAGTTCAGTAGCCACTTGGAGCTCAACACCCAGTTGTGGCCATAGCCGAAGAGCAGACAATAATCGTTATAGAGTATGCGGGGTGCCTCGGCCTGGGTGGGGAAGATAGGCCGCACATCAGGGGAGAGCTGCTCCACATCGATGGTGACGTCGTAGTGCTGCAGGCTGAAGCCCGCCAGCCACGAACCGGCATTGCGCCGCTGGTACTTCGAGAAACAGTAGGCGGCCGCCTGTGCATAGCGGCGATTGTTGAAGAAATAGTAGGCCGTCAAACCCATCGCCTTGCGGGTGACACCCGACTGCCTGATTTTGTGCCTGACGTTATCCAAACTCTTGATGCGATAAGTCGCATTGATATCGTTCTTGTTCTCCCAGTAGTAGGCATCGGCGGCAAAGCGGGCACATGTGAACGAGAAATCGACCTTGTTAGAGACGTTATCGCCGTGAATCAGGTTGCTCACGCCCACCGAGTAGCCCACGCTGACGGCCATGAACGACAGCGAGAGACCGATGTTGGACACCAGGTTGCTGATGATAATCTGGTTCACATCCTTGACCGGATGGCCGATGTAAGAGTCCACCCAGTTGTTGCTCTTGAGGATAAGTTTCCAGTTCTTACCAGTAGCTTTCACATAGGCGCTGTCGTAACTGTTGAAGGCCCGATCACCCCACACGTAGGTCCTGTAGCAGAACATCACAAACTTGGAATAGCCCATCGTGCTGTCCTTGAAGTTCACATGGCCGTGCTTGAGGGCGCGCCACCAATAGCCCTTGTTGCGGGTTGTGTCATAGGGCTCGTTGAGTTTCTCCTCAAGGCGTTGATTGAACCGCTGCTTGGCCTGCTGGATCCTGCTCAAGCGTTGAACGGTATCAACCGCTTGTTGCAGGCTGTCTTGCTGCAGAGCAACAAGCGGCTCCGACACTTGTCCCCAGGACAGCATCGCAGCAGTGAGCATGAATGACAATATCAGAATGTAACGTCTCATTATCGACTGCAAAGATAATGAGAATAAATGAATCTTGCTTTAGAAGTCGCTGAAGAAATTCGGACGGATCAACAAGCCGATGCGCAGGCGGCAGTGGTACTTGTTGTAGTCGAGCAGGTTCTCGCCGTAGCCGTCATAGAAGTGCAGCATCAGGTACTGGTTGTCCCTCTTGCTGAAGCGGAATCCCACATTCAGGATTGTGTTGAAGTTGAGGTTCCATCCCTGGCGTTTCACAAAGGTGACATCGGCCACCCAACGCCTGTCGGCCGAGATAAACTGCGTACCTGTCTGGAAGATACCGCAGTACTTGAGAATATCTTTGTTCTGCTGACCGTCGATGATGGGAATCCATGTCTTGAAATACACCTCCAGCCGAGGGTCAATCACTGCAGCATAGCTGACCGAAACCTTGTTCCAACTGCGCGATGCCTCGCCGTCACGCCCGTTGGACTCATGTTCGAGCATGATCGTGCCATTACCCACAAGTTTACCATTATACACAACCAGTTTCTGAATACCGATGCCGGGATTGAAGTTCAGGTCGTGGAAAGGCAACGACTCCTCAAACACGTTCCAAATCGCCTTTTGTGAGTATTGCAAGAACAGGTGGCTGTGCAAGGGCAGGATGGACTTGGTGAGCCTGTGGCGGAAACTGATTTGGAACTTCACGTCGCTGTTGAATTCGGTGGGCTTGGTGTTCAATGCCGTTCCACCCACGAAGTAGGTGTCCTTATAGATGCCAAAGGCGGGTCGGCTGTCAAAGTCGTTAATAACGCTGTCTACATTGATTCTTTGTTGCTCCACGCCTTTTTTTGACGTAACAATCTGGCCCATTATCGGTAAGCCGACCATTAACAACACCGCAAGAAATATAGTTCTCCTGAATTTCATTGTCAATATGATTAAGATGTTATTATTACAATACTGTAAATCCTGATACTTGGATGTTATTATAGGTTTTGATCAGTTTGCCATTCAACCACAGGTGGGCGCGGGACTCATCAGTGGCGCCATAGTATTCTGTTGTGATCATATACACGTCATCACCATAGGCGAGGATTTCGAGGGCTTGTGAATTGGAGCATTCCCATCCCGACAGATAATGCGAGGGGACGCCATCGATCCACAAAGTGGCAATCATCTTATTGTCGTAATTAAATTCAAAGCCTGCTGCATAGATGTGGTCGTTACACTTTGTCACCGATTCCACTCGTCCAATAAAGTTCAGGTTGCCGAGCGTTTCCCGGGGATAAGTGACCGGATAAATTTCATATTGCTTTTCGACCCAGACGGCAGGCATGTCGTCGATTATGCCGCCGATAATGGTATGGTCACGGTCATAGGCATAAAGGGCATGACATTCTCCCTCCGTGGCACCCTCGGGCATGGGCAGGAACTCTTTCTTGTAATTGGTGTACAGCACAGGCTTATAATGACCATCTGGATCGATGTCACTAAAGCCGTAACCAATTACATAACACTTGCCCTCACTCACGGAGAGCGCATGATTGGCGGGTACGAAGTTTTGATTGTTCTCGAGGGGGAAAATACCGCTGTTTTTCAACACATTGGGGATGTCCAGCAGGTAGATGTAATAGTCCCACTTGCCAATGCCGTAGGTCCAGTGATCCACGTCATCGATGAAATCCACATGCAGGGTGTTCCACTTGCCGTTTTTCCAATAGCCCACACGCCCCTTGGACTGGACACCCGACACGAAGTAGTCGTCACCGTCCGAGATGATTTCGGCGGCAAAAGTACAATTCGGCAATTGCTGGACCAAGTCACCGTTCTGGTCATAAATCTCGCCGCTAGGGGTCACCAACAGCACCGTGCGATCCTCAAGCGGCTTGATGGGGTTGACAGGCTCATCGTGCTCACACGACGAGAGCGACGCCACGGCACAAGCCGCCAATAAGGTATATACAAAGTATCTCATTTTATCGTCTTTTTTGTCTTTTGTTCCTAATCCTCAGAAGCCACTTCTAACTCCTAACTTCTAACTCCTAACTCCTAACTATCGTGTGGCGCCGCCAAGGGCTATATAGAGTGCGATGATGCCCATGGCGCCGTTGTACATATTGGTGGCCTCATTGAGCTGGGCATTCAGCAGGGTTTCCTGAGCCGTGAGTACCTCCAGATAGCTGGCCTTGCCGTTGTCCATGAGTTCATCCTTGGGAATGTCAACTCCACAGGCATTCAAGATAGCTAATACCAACTAGTAGGCAAAAGCATTGCCACATTGTGTTCCTTTTCATAATGATATCATGTTTTTTTATTACCAAATACTCCTAATTGTCTTGATAAACCGCAAAGATAATTAAAATTCTATAAATCCGTGTAATTTTTAAAAAATTACCGACATCACCCATAGATAAACACATGCGGGAGCCGTTTGTAAGGGGCTCCCGCATGAAATGTGCGTGTATTTGTTAAGAATACAGTTTCTTAACTTATCATCTAAATTCGTTTAGCCGATGGGGTTGTTCTCGGCAAAGATGGCCATGCGCTCATCGAGGATGTCGTACTGGTGATCCTGGATGAACGAGGTGCACACGCGCAGACCTTCCTGCCATGAGCCGGTGGTGGCCAGGCAGATGGCGCTCACGCCGTAGTACATCAGTTCACGTGCCAACTGGCCGCTAGTCATGTTGCCGTAGCCGATGGTGAAGTAGAAACCGTCGGCAATGGGTTGGTCTCCGTCCATGCCGTAAACGATGCGGAAGCCATGGCGCGTGAAAATCTCCTTCAGCTTGTGGGCACGCTCGCCATAGACGATGACATCGTCACGGAAGTGGTACTCACCGTTGCTGGCAGCGTCCATGATGGCGGCAAGCGCATACTGGGCGCTGTGGCTCGTGCCCGATGAGAGGGCATAGAGCGTGCGGGTGATGAACACCTTGCCGAAGGGCAGACCGTCGTAGCGGGCCGACAAATCGGGATAGTGGCGGTTGAAGATGGCCGGGCTGATGCAGGTCATAGCGATGCGCTCGCCAGCATAGGAGAAGGCCTTGCTGCCACTGATGTGCATGATGTAGTTGTCGGTGTACTTGGCCACGCTGGGCTGGAAGGGCGGCTCAAAGGGCTTGCTGATGTCCAGGCGGAAGTCCATGGCGAAGTAGGCCAGGTCTTCGAGCACAATCACGTCATACTTGGTAGCCAGCTCACCGATGTCACGCAACTCATCGTCGGTCAGGCAAATCCAAGCGGGGTTGTTGGGGTTGCTGTAGATCAGGCAGCAAACGTCGCCCTTGGCCATATATTCCTCGAGCTTGGCACGCAGCTTCTTGCCGCGGAACTCGTAGATGTCGAAGGTCTCGTAAGGCACATCCTGAATCTCCAGCTGGAGTTTCTGCACGGGGAAACCGGGGTCGATAAACAGGGCCTTGTTCTTCTTCTTGTTGCTCTGGGTGATGGTGAGCAACGAGGCAAAGGTACCCTGCATCGAGCCGACAGTGGGAATGCAGCACTCGGCGGGGATGTCAATGTCGATGAATGCCTTGATGAAACGCGAGGTAGCGTCCTTGATCATCGGCTCACCGGGCAAGGCGGGATACAGGCGGGCGCAGCCGTTCTGCAGGGCCTTGATCTGTGCCTCGACACCGATCTTGGCTGCGGGCAGGCCGGGAATACCCATTTCCATCTTGATGAACTCCTGTCCCGACTCACGCTCGGCACGCTCGGCGATGGCCTTCACCTCACGGATGGTGGCGTTGGCATAGTCGATGATGCCATACTCGTCAATCGCGCGGTCGATAATCTCGCGGCTAATGGGAGTGGGTCTCATCGCTGGGCCTCCTTTCCGATGGCAAGTGCCTTGAGGTTGGCATCTACCACGGCGTCGCCCTTGCGGCCAAAGACGCGGCGGATGGCGTTCTCCAGTTTCTCATACTCGATGCCGAGGGCCTTCTGGGCAGCACCCAGCAGAATGACGTTGGCCGAACGGGGAATCTCGTTATCCTTGGCCAACTGCTCGATGTCGAGGATGATGACGTTCTTCACCTTGGCCAGATCGGCCATCACGGTGTCCACCTCGGGGTAGTTGGGGATGTTGACAAAGGGTTTGCTGGAAGTGATGATCCAGCCCTCCTTGCTCAAGAAAGGCAGGTAGCGCAGGGCCTCCATCGGCTCCATCGAGATGATGACGTCGGCCGATCCCTTAGCGATCAGGTCGCTGTGGATGGGGTTGCTGCTGATGCGCAGGTTGGACTGCACGTCACCGCCACGCTGCGACATACCGTGAACCTCGGCCTGCTTGATATAAAGATTCTCGTGCATGGCTGCTTCGCCAATCACGGTAGCGATGGAGAGGATACCTTGTCCACCCACGCCGCACAAAATGATATCGGTTTTCATTGCTTTGCCTCCTGTGCTTTCTTTTGTTTGAGATGACGTTGTAATGTTTGCATGCACTCGCGGCGCGGGATAATCACGCTGGTGCCGCGATAGTTGATCTCGTCACGCAACACTTGCGTGATTTCGGGCATGTTCTTGGGCAGGGGGACAACCACCTTGAGGTGCTCGTCGGTCATACCCAAGCCACGGCAGATGGCCTCAAACTTGTTGGTGCCTGCCGAGTCCTGACCACCCGTCATGCCGGTGGTGAGGTTGTCGCTGATGATGACGGTGATGTTGGCATTCTCGTTGATGGCATCGAGCAGACCCGTCATACCCGAGTGGGTGAAGGTGGAGTCACCGATGATGGCAACTGCGGGCCACTGGCCGGCATCGGCGGCACCCTTGGCCATGGTGATGCTGGCGCCCATGTCAACACACGAATGGATGGCCTTGAAGGGAGGCATGAAGCCCAAAGTGTAGCAACCGATGTCGCCAAACACACGGGCGTTGGGATACTCCTTCAACACCTCGTTGAGGGCGGTGTAAACGTCGCGGTGACCGCAGCCCTGGCACAATGCGGGGGGACGCGGAGCAACATTCTCACAGCTGGGATAACCCTCGCTCACGGGCAGACCCAGAGCCTTCTTCAATGCGTCGGGATTCAGCTCGCCAGTACGGGGCAGTTCGCCGGTGAGGCGTCCCTTGATCACGGCATTGCCGGGCATCACGCCACGCACCAGGTCCTCGACGAAGGGCTGGCCTTCCTCGGCGATGAGGACGGCATCACACTCGGCGGTCATGCGGCGGATGAGCTCCTTGGGCATGGGATACTGGCTGATCTTGAGCACGGGATAGGGGCAACCGTCGGGATAGCATTCCATCAGGTAGTTATAAGCGATACCGGTGGCGATGACACCCATCGAGTGGTCGGCACCGTCGATGTACTTGTTGTACTCGCTCTTGACGGCGCGCTCCTCGAGCTCGGCCTGCTGGCCGGTGACCGTGATGTTGCGCTTGATGGCGTTGCCGGGGAGCAGTACCCAGTGGCTGGCCTTGGCGTCATAGTTCAATTCGTTCTCGGCACGCGGAGTTTCCTTCACCTCGACAACGGCACGGCTGTGGGCCATGCGGGTGGTCACGCGCATGAGCACGGGGAGGCAAACCTCCTCGCTCAGCTCGTAGGCCTTCTCCATCATGTCATAGGCCTCCTGCTGGGTGCTGGGCTCCAGCGTGGGAATCATCGCGAACTTGCCATAGAAGCGGCTGTCCTGCTCGTCCTGGGAGGAGTGCATCGAGGGGTCGTCGGCCACGAGGACCACCAGACCGCCGTTCACACCCGTCATGCCCGAGTTAACGAACGGGTCGGCGCACACGTTCAAGCCCACATGCTTCATGCAGACCAGGGCGCGCTTGCCCATGAAGGACATGCCGAGGGCAGCCTCCATCGCCGTCTTTTCGTTGGTACACCAGCGGCGATGAACGTTGCGTTCCACCGCTAACTTGGAATTCTGAATGTACTCCGTGATCTCGGTCGAGGGAGTACCTGGATAGGCATACACGCCACTCAGGCCCGCGTCAAGCGCACCCTGGGCGATAGCCTCATCACCTAAGAGTAACTTTCTCATTATTATAAGGTTTAACTAGTATTATCTCTCTTAAAAAATGTATTAGAAGTTTCTTTGAAGTCACAAAGTTACACATATAATCCTCACCCTACAAATTTTTTAAGCATTTTTGACCAAATAACCGAATTATCTCCCAGCCGTCAACGGTTTGTCGATTATTTTAATTACCTTTGCGCCTGAATTAAGGGAAACGACCATAAACCAAGGACTAACAACTTAAAACTAACAACTATAAAAATGATTAACCAGCAATTACTGAATCCTAAGAGTATTGTCGTCATTGGCGGCAGCAACAACGAGCAGAAGCCCGGTGGCGCTATCGTGCGCAACTTGAAGCAGGGCGGTTTCAAGGGTGACCTCTACGTCCTTAACCCCAAAGAGGACGTGGTGCAAGGCATCCAGGCCCATCACGACATGAAGGACCTGCCAAACGCCGACCTGGCCATCCTGGTGGTGGCAGCCAAGTACTGCCCCGAGTATGTCGACTACCTGACCGAGAATAAGGGCGTACGCGCGTTCATCATTATCAGTGCAGGCTTCGGCGAGGAGACCCACGAGGGTGCCCTGCTCGAACAGCACATCCTGGACACTTGCGAGAAGTACGGTGCCGCGCTCATCGGCCCCAACTGCATCGGCTTGTTGACCACCAACCACCACAGCGTGTTCACGCTGCCCATCCCCGCCCTGAGCCCCAAGGGAGCCGACTTTATCAGCGGCTCGGGCGCCACGGCCGTGTTCATCATCGACTCGGGTGTGAGCAAGGGCCTGCAGTTCAACAGCGTATGGTCGATCGGTAACGGCAAGCAAATCGGCATCGAGGACGTGCTGGAATACATGGACGAACATTTTGACCCCGAGCGCGACTCCAAGGTCAAGCTGCTCTATATCGAGAACATCTCTCACCCCGAGCGCCTGCTCAAGCATGCCCGCTCGCTCATCAGCAAGGGTTGCCGCATCGCCGCCGTCAAGTCGGGTTCCAGCGAGAGTGGTAGCCGTGCCGCATCGAGCCACACCGGCGCCATAGCATCGAGTGACACCGCCGTCGATGCCCTGTTCCGCAAGGCAGGCATCGTGCGTTGCTACTCGCGCGACCAGTTGACCACCATCGGCTGTGTGCTCACCTTGCCCGAGATGACCGGCAAGAACGTGGCCATCGTCACCCACGCCGGCGGTCCTGGCGTGATGCTGACCGACGCCCTCTCTAAGGGCGGCATGAACGTGCCCCTGCTCGATGCCAAGATCGGCGAGGAACTTAAAGCACAGCTCTATCCCGGCTCATCGGTAGCCAATCCCATCGACTTCCTGGCAACAGGTACTCCCGAGCACTTGGGCATCTGCATCGACTTCTGCGAGAAGCGCTACGACAACGTGGACGCCATCGTGGTCATCTTTGGCACGCCGGGCCTGGTTCCCTGCGACGACGCCTACAACGTGCTGCACGAGAAGATGCTCACCTGCAAGAAGCCCATCTTCCCCGTCCTGCCGTGCCTGAACATCGCCGGCCGCGAGGTGAAAGAGTTCATTGACAAGGGTCATGTGAACTTTGCCGATGAGGTGGCTCTGGCCGAAGCACTCATCCGCGTGAGCGATACGCCCAAGCCCGCTACCGCCGACAACCTGTGCCCCGAAGTTGATGTCAAGGCCGTGCGTGCCATCATCGACGGCATCAAGGAAGACGGCTACATCGCTCCCGACGACGTGCGTGCCCTGCTGCAGGCTGCCGCTATCCCCGTCGTTCCCGAGAAGGTATCGGCCAACCGTGACGAACTGGTTGCCGCAGCGCGCGAGATGGGTTATCCCATCGTGGTCAAGGTCGTTGGTCCCGTGCACAAGAGCGACGTGGGCGGCGTGACGCTCAACGTCAAGGACGACGCCCAGCTCGAGGCCGAGTTCGACCGCATGATGCAGATCCCCGACGCCACCGCCGTGATGATTCAGAAGATGATCAGCGGTACCGAGCTGTTCATCGGTGCCAAGTTCGAGCCCACCTTCGGCCACAACGTGCTGTGCGGTCTGGGCGGCATCTTCGTTGAGGTGCTCAAGGACGTGCAGTTCGGTCTTGCACCGCTTTCACAGCCCGAGGCCGAGCACATGGTGCGCTCCCTCAAGGGTTACAAGATCATCCAGGGTACCCGTGGCAAGCAAGGTCTCGACGAGGCAACTTACGTGAAGATCATCTGCCGCCTCTCGACCATGCTCCACTACGCTCCCGAAATTAAGGAGATGGACATCAACCCGCTGCTGGCCGGTCCCGACCACGTCACCGCCGTTGACGCCCGCATCCGCGTCGAGAAGTAATATCACCACCAGGCCAGAGCCCTGGCCCACGGGACACCACTGCAATGCCGTGTCCCGTGGGCCGGGGCTAAGCCCCGGTTAAAAGGAAAAACCATGGCCCTGAGCGAGAACAAGAGGCGCTGGCTGGCCGCCCACCCCGAGCTGGGGCGGCACCAGTCGATGAAGCGGCGGCATGACCACCACGACTACCAGTCGCCCTGCATCTACATGATCACGCTCGCAATCAAAGGACGGCACCCGTTATTGGGTGCCGTTTGCTGTCCTGACGACAGCCATCCCCAGCCCTGGTTCAAGCCTTCCCCACTGGGTGAACGCATCGCCGCATGCTGGCGCGAGATACCCCAATATTATCCCCAGGTCAGGCTGCTGGCTCTGCAACTCATGCCCGACCACCTGCACGGCATCATTCACGTCACCGAGCGGCTCCCACGCCACCTGGGCCATGTGCTCAACGGCTTCAAAATCGGATGCAATCGGGTCGCCCGAGAATTGTCATTATCTCCCCTTTGGGAAGAGGGCTACAATGACCGTATCCTGCAAGGAAAAGGGCAACTCAACGCCATGTTCCGTTACCTGGAAGACAACCCGCGCCGCTTGTGGACAAAGCGCAACCACCCTGAATTCTTCAAAGCACAACAAGACATTATCATCGGTGGCCAAAACGTTACCGTTATGGGCAACCGGTTCCTGCTAGACAATCCCAACAAGGTTACCGTGAAATGTTCCCGCAAGATGACTGACGAGGAACTAGAGCACACCATGACCCGTTGCCTGATGATGGCACAACGCGGCGCTGTGCTCGTGTCGCCCCGCATCAGTCCCGGTGAGAAAGCCGTGATGGACATGGTTCATGAAGCAGGCTTTCCTTTCATCCAATTACTCGAAAACGGTTTCTCGCCCATGTGGAAACCAGGCGGAGAGATGTTCAATGCCTGCGCCAGCGGGCAAGTGCTGCTTGTCGCTCCCTGGCCCTACCACAGCGACCGACACACCATCACCCGCGATCAGTGCATCCGCCTCAACGACCTGGCCGCCCTCATCTGCACAATGTGACCAGGGCAGAGCCCTGGCCCACGGGACAAGTCACGGTCGTCGTGTCCCGTAAAAAAAATTGGGGCAAGAATGGGCGACTGAGGATGAAAACCGAAGGAAAAGAAGAAGACCGACTGTTAATTAATCTTAAAATAAGTAAAATCGTGATGTTTTTTGGCCAGTTGATTGGGCAAAAGAGGAAAATGTTTTGGTGGGGAAAATGAAAAGCAGTACCTTTGCGCGCCGATTATATCCAAAGTAAGAGCCCATTAGGGCAATGTCGTGTGGGATTTGGCCGTCCTGCAGGATGTTGCTTGGGCAATTAACTAACTATTAATTAGGATTTTATAAAGTGGATACTTTAAGTTACAAAACCATTTCGGCTAATGCCGAAACCGTACAAAAGGAATGGGTGGTAGTGGATGCTACCGACCAGATCTTGGGTCGCTTGTGCTCGAAGGTGGCAAAGTTGCTGCGTGGCAAGTACAAACCCAACTACACTCCCCACGTTGACTGTGGCGACAATGTAATCATCATCAATGCCGACAAGTGCAAGATGACTGGCAAGAAGTGGACCGAGCACCAGTACGTGCGCTACACGGGCTATCCCGGTGGCCAGCGTTTCTCTACTCCCGCCCTGCTTCAGGCCAAGAGCGAGAAGAAGAAAGACCTGCGCAAGGGTATGCACCCCCTGTACATGCAAGTTATCAAGGGCATGCTGCCCAAGAACCGTCTGGGCGCTAAGCTGTTGAAGAACGTTCACGTTTACAATGGCCCCGAGCATCCCCACGAGGCACAGAATCCCAAAGTTATTGACATTAACAAACTGAAATAAGAAGCATGGAACAGATTAATGCAGTAGGTCGCCGTAAAGCCGCTATCGCTCGCGTGTATGTGAAGGAAGGCAATGGCGAAATCACAATCAACAAACGCCCGTTGGCAGACTACTTCCCCAACCCCATCCTGCAATTCATCGTTAAGCAGCCGCTTAGCACGCTGGATGCCGCTGAGAAGTATGACATCAAGGTTAACCTGGTTGGTGGCGGTTACAAAGGACAGGCCGAGGCCCTGCGCCTGGCTATCGCCCGCGCCCTGGTAAAGATCAACCCCGAGGACAAGAGCGCGCTGCGCAAGGAGGGTTTCATGACCCGCGACCCGCGTGCTGTAGAGCGCAAGAAACCCGGTCAGCCCAAGGCTCGCAAGAGATTCCAGTTCAGCAAGCGCTAATCGCCGCATGACGACGCACCGCGGCATGATGCCGTGGGCGATGCTTGCTCTACATTATATAATAGTGACCGTCCCACGGGTTGGGGCAAGGCTATTGAAGAGTTTAGTATCCAAATCGCATAGACTCACACTGGGAACTGCGGTGGCTACTATGCGATTGATTTAGTCGAACGTAAACATTTTTAAAAAACAAAACAAACAATGCAGACACCTAATTTTGACCAACTGCTTGAGGCTACTTGCCACTTTGGTCACCTGAAACGCAAATGGAACCCCGCTATGGCGCCCTACATCTTCATGGAGCGTAA
>JAEEGI010008184.1_pt1 | contig 23176 bp, 16 predicted proteins | sample 8958751 | NCBI WGS metagenome assembly JAEEGI01 (sample SAMN16246545, study PRJNA631951) | gut metagenome | biome: gut microbiome; feature: rumen; material: KS-attached | host: Bos | place: Iran: Karaj | collected 2018-10 | reverse complement strand
CGAGGCGGCAGGACATGGGTTCGGATATGTCATTCGCGATCTAGACGGCGTTTCAGGCGCGATAGTCTGCGGAGGCATGGGGCGCGAAACGAATCTGATAATCGACCCACCCTCCAAAGGGAGAACGCTAATTCCGGAAACAAACATCAAAGGGAAAATCAACAAAGATGGAATTCGGAAAATGACGCCGCGAGAGTGGGCGCGGCTCCAAGGATATCCTGAGAATTTCATGCTACCACTCGCCGACACGCATCTTTATAAGCAATTCGGCAATAGCGTGTCCGTCCCGGTCGTAACCGCAATAGCCCGAGCGATAGTGGCGCAATTGGGATTGGAGGTCTCCAATGGTTGATATCAACATTTCCAAAAACAAAGGGGAATGGAGCGAGGTCTACGCATTCCTAAAGCTCATAGCCGAGAGGCGCATTGTCGGCGCCAAGAACGACGCGCTCGATCCCGACAAGAATCAATGCCTTTCCATTCTCAAAGTCTCGCGAGACGACATTGTCGCCGTGCTTGAGGATATCGTCACCTTCAAATCGGCAACGACAGGTGCGAATATCGCGACATCTGACTATCCATCGGTTGCCCGTGAAGCAAAAAAGCTTCTCACCGCGATAAAGGCGGGGGACAAAGCGTCCTTCAGTCTGCCTGGCACGGCTGGATATTTGAATAAGCTGGGATTCTCTCATGTAGCTGCGTCAAATGCGGACAAAAGAGACATCAGCGTTGGGGTTTCCGATTATCATGTGGGCGGTGAATTCAACTATGGTTTCAGCATAAAATCGGACCTCGGTTGCGCACCGACCCTGCTGAACGCCTCCGGGGCTACAAACGTAATCTTCAGCCTTGTTCCAAGGACTGGGATGAACGTGGCTGCCGCAAATTCAATAAAGTCACGGACGAAAATTATGGATCGCTGCTCATACTTGAAAGAGGCGTGTTCTTCTATAAAATTCCATGGATATCAAAGCAATACCTTTTCAGACAACTTGCTGCTAATTGACGATGGCCTTCCACGCATAGTGGCCGCACTTGTCTTTGCGCGATACTTTGGCGGTTCCAACGATTATTCCTGTAAGAGCCTTCTTGAAATCGTCAAAAAGCAAAATCCATGCGGCTATCATGCGGCGGCGACGGGTTTCTATGAGTCAAAAGTCTCTCGGTTTCTTGAGGCTGTGGCGCTAGGAATGAAGCCATCACAGTCATGGGGTGGCGAAACGGATGCAACCGGCGGCTATCTCATAGTAAAGCGTGATGGGGATTTAATCGCATTTTACATATACAACCGGGACAGATTCAAACACTACCTTGTACACAATACATTCCTCGAAATAGCTTCATCAACCCGCCACGGCTTTATGGATGTATACCAAGATACTACAGGTCGAAACTTGATCAAACTAAACCTACAGATACGTTTCAAATGAAACGGCGAGACTCTCTTCTGTTTTGATAAGTGTTGATGTGCTGGGTGTCAGGCACCTGTACTGGGTGTCTGACACCGCATATGCATCCGTCTCCCATAATCCTGCCATTTGCGACCAAAAGGTATGCATGCACCCACACGGCATCACGGTTTTGAGTAAACGGAGCAAAAAATACACTCTTTAACTCATGAAAAGATGGGGAACGGCCAACATTTTTGCCATAAGCCCGCTTTTGGCGCACACCGCCACGCCCGAGCGGGGCTACCGCCGGGTTTTCGCATGGATTCCTGGTTTGTCCGAATGCGCGCGCCTCAGCCAACGCTGATTCTTCGTGGCTTGTGCGACGCGCAAATGGCGTCAGCCGCCGTGCCGATGTCCGTCACGAACGGTTTCGCGGGCCGTTTCCTCGCGTTGAACACCTGCGGGAAGCGGGCGTATGTCTCAAGGATGAAGCTTCTGCTCCCAATCGCCAGCGCCCGCCTGAAAATCGTGTCGTGTCCGGGGTTGTTTCCGGCAGGGGTGTCTGACACCACGTGGAGCAGCCAGCCGTAGCGCTCCTCGGCCTCGTCCCATGCAATTCCAGGAGTGTCGCGGAAAATGGCGGAGAGCGCCTTCTGTGCGGCCTCGCGGCCCGCATGCGCCTGGGCGTAGCCGCACCACTTATAGTCCTCGGGGCGGTCGACGATCCCCGCGCGGACCGCGTTGCAGTCAATGTAGTACGCGACCTGCGTGAGTACGGCGGCGGAATCCTCCAGGAGGCAGCTCCAGAAGCGATCCTCCCACAATGTTCCCGTGCGGCCGACCTTTTTGTTGTAGTCGCGCGAAATCCACTGTTTTAGCTCCTTCATGTAGATGCTGAGGTCCCCCATGCGACGGAGGAAGGCGTTTCGCTCCTCCTCCAGGCGCTGCATGGCCGCCTCGCCGCCGTCCCGGCGGTACGCGGCCCAAGTCTCACGGCAATCCTCTGCCTTCTCTTGGCCGTAGAGCGCCGCGACGCGCGAGGCGAGTTCGTCGTCCGTCAGCTCCCGTTTCGGCAGAACATGGAGCAGGATGTGGATGTGGTTGGTCATCACCGAGTAGGTGTTGACCTCCATGCCGCAGAACGCCGCCATCCTGCGTATCTGGTCGACGACGTGCGTCTTGTCCTCGTCGTCGAATCTGAAGGTCCTGTCCACGCAGCGGCTGCCGACGTGGTAGAAGCCCTCGCCATCGTTCTTCAGTCTCAACTTTCTCATGGTCTTGAATCTCCTTCCGGGGGTGGCGCCGGTCATTGCGCCGCTTTTCCCACATATATAAAGTCTTTTAAAAATCAAATTTCCGCGAGATTTTCACTAGAATGGCCACTGCCGACACCAGGCAATTGTTTCTGAACATTGCAGCGCAACTTACTGCCGACATGAATAAATATTTTAACTTCAATTCTACGGCAACACAAAATTGCCACTTTCAGCCCATTTCCAACGTATTTCTCGATCATGAATGAAAGTAATCATAGCCTGACACCCTATAGTAATCATAGCCTGACACCCTAGGGTAAAGCATGCGCATGGTGTCAGGCACCACCATGATGAAGTGTCTGACACCGGGAGGGGCCGAACAGGCTGTTCTCACCGTTTGGAGCGGGAGGCGTCAATGTCCGCGATCCGGCAAGCCGCGTAATCGGATTCCGTCTTTGAAAGACCCGCCAATTTGGCGAGTTGCCTCCCGATGTCACCCTTGAAGTCGATAAGCTGGCTGCGGCCGCGATAGTCGCCGATGTCCGGCACCTCCTTGGCAAGGGAGGTCAGCGCTTCGTCGGTCATCAGGAAGAGGAACCGCACAAGCGGCGTCTGGCAGTAGCGGAAGAAGTTTTCCGCCTCCTTCCGCGTGTCGAAGAGACCAAGGGCGACGCGGGCGCGCCCAAACGCCGAGTGATTGTCGAGGATTTCGAGTTGCCAGTCTCGCTTCTGCCCGCCGGCGTTGGCGCTGGAAACGACCACCTTCCACTTGCCTATCGCCTCCGGGTTGGCCTCTATCACGGAGCGTTTCGCCACGAACCACTTGGCGCGTCCAGCCTTTCCCGCCCTGTCGTTGGTGAAGAGTTTGATTTCTCGCTCCCAGTCGATGACTTCACCCTCTCGATAAGGGCGCACGGCTTTGGGGTTCTTTTCAACAAAGTCGCTTTCGATGCCGAACAGAGAGCGCGCCAGCACCCTGTCGGCAATGCTTTTCAGGCCGTGCTTGCTGCGGAATGAGCGGATCTTGGCAATGATCGAGGCGTCATTCGGATCGAGGGGCATTAGGCTTTCTCCCGGCGGCAGCATGGCGAGAACCTGGCGTCTGCCTCCCTTGTGGTAGATGTACTTGAAGCCCGACGCCGTCTTCCCCTTTTCCTTGACGACAATGGAAAGACCGTCGGCGATCTCCGCCGTCGGGAAGAGTTCACTCCAGTCCGGCCAGAAGTGAAGCGCGGCGAGCCTAGGGTCGTTAATCTGCCCTAGTCCGAACTCCTCCATGCCCTTTCCGGAGCGGTGAATCCACCTGCCGCCTGGATAGACGAGCGAGGTGCAGCCGCTCGTGACCTCGTCTGCCGCCATCTGGAAATACTGGAAGATGCTTTTCCGAACTGCCTGACCATTTGTCTCCGAGGCTTTCCTTGCGACCTCGACCTGATAGGGAGGGTTGCCGACAACGGCGTCAAACTTAAGCATTTTCATGGAGAACTCCTTGTTGTTCCAGGCGTTTCCGCCGCAAACACGGTCGCGGAATTTCCGCGGCGCTTCCGCGAGCATTTCGACGAGACCGGGGATATACTGGGCGTTGATTGTGGCCTTTGCGTCATAGCCCGCGAGGGTGCGGACGGTGATGGACCTTGCCATTGGGGTTTTGCAGACGACGAAGACTTGCTTCGCGAGAACATCGCGCCAGATGCGCGCCGTTTCGGCGGGCTTGACGGCCTCCTCGGGGACATCGCCAAGCCGCGCCCTGTAGAGCGAATAGGCGCAGTAGAGAGGATAAAGGCCCGACTTGGAGTTGATTTCCAGAATCTTCGCCCCGGACTTGAAGAAGACAGTCTCCGACGTGCCGCCGGCTTCTGAATCTTCGAACGCCACTTTCCTCGGCCCGTCCTCCAGCGGCTCTTCGGGGAAGTCGCGTCCGTAGAAACACCAGCCGCCAAGCGTTTCCGCCATGTGAAGGTTGACAACGCGCCACGGGGTGAGAACCGTCTCCTTGTCGGGATTCTTGAAATAGGAGAAGATACGGGCGATCTGCATGGCGCGTTTCGTTGGCGGGAGGGCGTCGGCGCTCTTGGCAAGACGCCGGATCTGGGTTCCCGCCTCTGCGAAGACATCGGCGTCGTAGTACTCGACGAAGCGGCGGAAGAGCGACTTTGTAACGCCCGGCGGCATGAACTCGGCCCATGACTCGTCATCGACGAGCGACGGGAAATCGGAGATGGAGATGACCTTCTCGACAGGGACATCGGCGCCGTAGATGAGGAGCGGCATCCTGATGGAGATGGCACGGAGGTTGGAGACTGCGGCGTCGCGTTCCTTCCGCCGCCGTTTCTGCTCCTCGCGTCTCGCCTTCTCCTCGTCCGTGAGCGGACGACGCGCAGGCGGCGCATCATCGCCGTCGGTCATTGTACCGTCACCATCGAACCCCTCCTTGTTCACCACCACCGATTCCGGGGCCTTTGTCTGCTTCGTGGAGCCGACGATGCGGTTGAGCGTCTCGAATTTCGCAAGATCGCTGTCCGTGAGCGCCATGAGCTTTCGCGTGTCGTAGATGGCGAGATCGTCGAATCCGTTGCGGATCGTGCGGACGATGAAGACCTGCTTTATGGCGGCCATGAGGCGTCGGACATCGTGCGCGACCATCTGCGAGCCGGTGAAGGAGATGACGGGGCAGAAGTCGAGGAACTCGCGGAGGCGCTGGCGCTGCGCCTCCTCCCCGTCCCCGACGGACGAGGCCGAGGGATTGACGGAGCGGCGGGTGAGGCGCACCGATTCAGCAACCACCTTGACGGTTCGGTCGGGGGAGAAGTCGAAGGCGTAGCAGTTGGTTTTCATGCGTCCGCCGAGGTCGCCTGGCGACTGGACGCGAAAGATTGTCTGCATGTATTGCGCCGCGGATGTCGTGGCGCCGCCGTAAAGCAGCATGACGCCCGTCCATTCGGGCACCGTGACGCCGGTGGTGAGCTTCCCGCAAGAGAGGGTGATCGTGTATTCGTTTTCGCGGATTTTCTTTTGGACGAGCGCAAGGGCGTTGTCAAAATGTTGCTCCTCGTAGTCGTCGCCCTCGCCGGCGACGTTGGCAATGGCGTATTTCGAGAAATACCGGTGGCCTTGCAGAAGCGCGGAGAGGGCCTTGGCGGCTGCGACGCCAGGGACAACCCAGAGCGTGTGGCGGAAGAGGTCGCGATGGCTCTGGGTGGCGAAAGGGAAGCGGCTGTCCAGGTCGTCTCCGGAAACGAGGTCGAGGAAACGGCGCACATCGTCCTCATGGACGAAACATCCTTGTGCCACGCCTTTGGGAAGTGGCGCTCCGTCAAGCAGCCTGTCCCCCGTCCAGGTGCGGAAGAATTCACGGAACTTGAAGAACTTGCCGTCGAAATCCTCTTCGAAGTAGTTGGCGAAGACTTCGCCGAGGCCGTAGACGAAGAGGTTGAGGCGTGGCAGCGCCGCATAGGGGTTCGGCACCTCCGGGCGCTCCTCCTCCCATTCCGCCTTGCGGCGCTGCTCCATGACATAGTCCCAGACGAAGGTCGAGTCGGCATCGTATTGCGAAAGGATGTTGAAGGGCGTGCCGGAGAGGGAGAGGACTTTCGTGTGTTTCTTGACGAGGAGCGCCCGCACTTCCCTGCCAAGATCGGTCTGCGTCCCCTCGTGCGCCTCGTCGACGATGAGAAGATCCCAGTCCATTGCGAAAACGCCCCGATTTTTGTCAAACTTGCCGCCGACCGCCTTTGAGCCGCGCAAATCCTGTATGGACGCGAAGTAGATGAAGCGCTCCCCGGATGCGTCGAGCGCGGCAAGGCGTTTGTCATTTTGGGACTCAAGCCGCCCCTCGAATTCGTAGTCGCCGCCGATGGAGCCTTTGACATAGAAGGTGTATCCGTCCTTTTTCGTGAAGAGCTTGTTGAAGTCCTCCTGCCAGCCGCCCCCAACCACCGGGCGGTGCGTTATGATGGCGACGCGCCGGAACTTCCCCTTCCCTTCTCGGACAAGCTGCAAGGCCGTAAGCGTCTTGCCAAAGCGCATCTTGGCATCCCAGAGCATTTCTCCCTTCTTCATCTCGAAGAAGCATTTGAGCGTCTTGCGAACGGCCTCCTTCTGCTCGTCGCGCAGTTCGATTGGGTCATCTCTCTCGATCCCGCCGCCAGAGATTACCGCGCGGAAATTCTTGACGGCGGCAATGGCGGCCTTGACGGTGGCCAGGTCGCACCCGAACCACTCCATCCCCTTGGCGTTGCCGATGAACTTGTGGGGAAAACCGGAGTTTTTCAGGACCGCGTGGACCTTTTTGTCGGTAAAATGTTCCGTCCGGCTGCGCCCCCCGCGCATCATGCGCGTCCTGACGGCAAGTTCCGTGTAAAGGAGACGGTAGTCGATGGCTGCGGCGCCAGTTTGCCCCTTGATGCGCTTGTGCGCCGCGTCATTGAGCGCCTTGCAGCACGGCGGCAGCTTCTCCGGAGGCAAAGACGAGGCGAGCGAAGTTTTGCCGACCTTGACCATCCCCCTGTGGGCCCTGTCGTCGATGGCGTACGCGTAGATCAGCTGGTATGCCGTGGTCTCGGCAAAGGTCTTCTTCTCGATTGTCGCAAGGTCTTCCTTTTTCATGGCTGGTCTCCGAGCAAATCCCTGAATGCCGCGCTTCGGCCCGTAGCCCAGTCCATCACGCGGCAATAGACGCCGTTGTGTCGCGCGTTGTCGCCTTTTTCGCATCCGGGACACTCTGAGACCAGAGTGACCGTCTCACCGCCGGATGTCTTAAATAGTCGCTTCTCAAGGTGGCAGCTCATCGGCGCGACGAATTTCAGACCGTCCATTTGCCAGATGTTCCACGAGACGATTTCCGCCAGTTCCAGCAGATAGAGACGCGAGAGTCGCGCACAGCCGTCATCCACGACGGTGTCGGCGGCAAAATCGAGTCCCAGGTCACCGCCTTCGTCCTCAATCGGCAGAAAGACGCGGAAGGACGCGAAGTCTGAAATCTCGCCTCCGCAAAAGACATGGGTAAAGGTTTCGATGACAGTCGCGACGATGTTCTCTCGCGCGAGAAGGACGTTGTCGCCCTGCCAGTCGAAGCCGTAGATGTTTTGGACGGCGCGTTTGGCGTAGTGTAGCCAGTCCTGCGGGTCTCGGACGTTTTCCGTGACGACACGAAGTTTCCGGTCCAAAAGGCCGACCCGGTCCGGCACGGAAATCTTTCTGCCCGAAACGGCGTCATAGCGGCTCGTGAGATAAGGCGCCTCGCCGCAGGCGACTTCAAGACGCGGGGCCAGGACATAGTCGAGCCAGGGCTTTTCCTTCGTGAACTTCACCGACGCAGGCGTGGTCTTCCAGCCGAGGCCTTCGTCCGGCGTTTCCGCATTGAATGGGCTGGAATCGTCTTTGTGCAAGCCGAACCAGACGGCATCGACCTGGTTGTTCTGGACATTGCAAAGCCATGAGGGTGTAAAGACCTCGGCTTTTTGCGTGACGCGACGCCGTTGCTCGTCGGGGGATTTGTCGATTCGCGGGCGAATGACGGCGTCACCGTCCCTGCGGATTCTGTCCGTCGTGATTTCGGAGGAAACACCAAAGCCGTCGCCACGCGCGGCGTAATCGTCCGTTGCCCAGATGATGTTTCTGCCCGTCGAATGGTCTTGAAGAAGAAGTGCGAGGAGATCGTCCGGCATTCCGGATTCAAGAATGTCTCGAACAAAGCCGGATTTGGTTTCGTTTTGGGGAGGCTCGGTTGTTTCCGGTTGTTTTTCCATCTCTCGCGATGCGTCTGCATCGCGAGCGGGGCAGGAAGAAATGCGCAAAAGAAAGAGCGCGTTCTCTTCATGCCCACCTCGGAGGCCCTTCCACAGGCCTGTGTGTATCGCACGATGGAGAACGCGCCCGGTGGGGCGCGTTCTGCTAGAGGATACACACATGGCCTATGAGGCCTGGTGTCGGTTAACGACGACGGGGGGAAGTGTGGAAGGTTTCCGAGGTGGCGTCGTTTAGCAGTTACGCTTGGTTAGTTGTCTAGTTGGTCAGTTGACGAGTTGGTTCGTTCTCCATTGGTGGCGGACGCTTCATGGAAGCGTCCCTACCGTGCGCGGCACTCACCGCACATGATAATAGTGTAGCAGAAATGGGGTAGTAAAAGCAAAAGTTAGGGCAAGGACACTTCTGTTTTGTTGTTGGAGAGGGCGGCGGAAAGGCGCTCCTGCAATTGTGGGAGAGGCGGAAGCCCTAAATCATAGATGGAGACTCCAACGGGTTTACGCAAACTATCGGAACGTCATTTCGACGCTTCCTTCGCCAATGGCCTCAACAAAGCCGTCGATGTTTTCCACTTTCCCAATGGGGGTCATGAACCCCGCCCGTTGGGATAAATGGAGAGAAAGGATGAGTCGATTCGGTTGCAAAAGGAAGAATTCGCCTATTTCGACGGTCCCCGCCGGAATGCTGATGGTTGGGAGATTGAAGTCCAAGTCGACATGGCGATCTACCACATAGTGCTTGTCCATGGTGAGCGTCAACGGGAACCGTTGCCGAAGTTGATTGGCCGCATCCGTCTTGGCGAGTTCAACGGAGAAAACATTCGTTCCGACCTGTAGCGAAACCACAGGGGGAAGGTCAGTCGCCACTTCGAGTCTGGCGAAGAAGGAGGATGGATTTTCAGGAAGTTTATCTGAGGCGACCCAGAGATTCTGATCGTACTTGTCGGGGAAGAATTCCACCCATTGCTTCTTGGGAAAGGAAAGGTCTGGACTTCCAAAGCAGCGGACGGTCACGTCCGAGCGGCGGACGTCTGGAATCCTGAGCACGGGATAAGTGCCGGATGCATCGATTTCCGGAACTGGTGGAATTCCGAATGGCCTTCCAAAAGCATATCGAACGAGGGCAGCCTCCCCTCCGGCGTCGGCGGCTGGATCTGGAACAAAACCGTTGCGGCGGCACCAACTGCGGAAACTGATGTTCGACAGGTCAATTGTGATGTCCGTGGAACTGGCCGGAACCAGAAACTTCGTTCCGTTTGCAAAGAATGACAATTGGTCCAAGTAAAACCAGAAATAAACGGCGCCTGTCTCGTCCGCGAAAACCGCGTTCGACCCATAATGGACGCCATAGGCTGAAAAATCGGCGACAACGGGATCGCCTGGCCTCCAATCGGGAGTTCGGAGAATGATCTTGCGGAGGCTACGGTAGTTCCTTTTCGGAGCATTGTTCACGACTTTCGCGTCCAGACTGCCACCAGTGACCGTTACCTGCATAACGCTCCCATAAGGTCCTCCTCCGACATCGTCACCGTTTTCGCCACCGCGCGCGACAACCGTTCCCCCTTCTAGGAGAAACTCCTGCATGGTTCCATCCAGTCCTCCGCCAATGCCTGCGGCGTTTTCCCCTCCTTGCGCTTCGATTCTACCGCCGGAAATTACAAGTGTTTTCACGCAGTTGTCGAGAGAGGCCCCACCAATTCCCGCGCCTTTAGGCCCGCCGATTGCAATGAGGCTGGCCGAAGGTTCGCCAGGTGCGTTGGTGATGACAACACGGTCGGCATTTCTTTCCAATTGGAGACCGGCGCAAAGCGGGCCTGCTTCCAGCCGGTTTTCGCCAGAAAGGGAAAGGATGACCTCGCGTCCTCCCGTAATTCTGAAAGGCGTTGAGTTCGATTCCTGGGTACGGAGTGAAAGGTCGCTGAGTCGTATATGCGCTTTCCCATTCACAAAAACCGAGATATCCCCGTCTAGGTTTTCTCCCGAGAGGGTGATCTCTTTGTCTTTCATCGCTTCGAAAACGGTCAGGACTCCGTCCTTGAACTGCCAGCCACTTCCTTTTTGAGCAGTTCCGTCGAGTTCCAATCCGTTGACGAACACACCTAGGCCAGCCCACGCGGATGAAGCCGCGAGAGCCATGGCGATAATCGCCGTCAATAGCCCATTGTTTGATTCGAATGCGAAGTTCACTCTTAATCCATGCCACCCAGAAGGGACTCCAGCAACTCCTCAGGCCTTCTGTCCATTATCTATTATCTGTTATCTATTATCTGTTATCTATTATCTGTTATCTATTATCTGTTATCTGCCCCGCCCCCGCGCCCAGGCGCGGGGCGGGGCATCGGCTACGCCTTCGCCCAGGAGTCCTTGAGCGTGACGGTGCGGTTGAGCACGGGCTTGCCAGGGACCGAGAGTCGGCTGTCGGCGCAGAAGTAGGCGAGGCGTTCGAGCTGGATGCGCTCCAGGGGCTTCAGCTCCGCGACGGCGGGTTCGCACCAGGCGGTGACGACCTTGCCGGAGTCGGGGTTGAGGAAGTCCGTGAAGGGACGTGTTTCGTCGGCCTCGGGGTCGGGCACCGTGAAGAGGCGGTCGTAGAGGCGCGCTTCGAGCTGCACGGCGTGCTTCGCGGAGACCCAGTGGATCGTGCCCTTGACCTTGCGTCCGTCGGGCGCGTTGCCGCCACGGGAGTCGGGATCCCAGGTTCCGTGAATGACCGTGACGTTGCCGTCGGCGTCCTTTTCGACGCCAGTGCACTTGAAGAGGCAGGCGTAGCGGAGGCGCACTTCGCGGTCCGGCGCGAGGCGGAAGAACTTCTTGGGCGGATCCTCCATGAAGTCGTCGCGCTCGATGAGAAGCTCGCGCGTGAAGGGAATCTTGCGCGTGCCGGCGTTTGGATCCTCAGGGTTGTTGACGGCGTCGAACCATTCGACGGCATCCTCGGGGAAGTTGTCGATCACCACGCGCACGGGGTTGAGGACGCCCATGCGGCGGAGGGCCGTGCGGTTGAGGTTGTCGCGGACGCAGGACTCGAGGAGGGCGAGTTCCGTGGCGCTCTTGTACTTGGAGACGCCGATTTTCTCGCAGAAGTCGCGGATGGCCTCGGCGGGGTAGCCGCGGCGGCGGAGACCGGAAACGGTCGGCATGCGCGGGTCGTCCCAGCCATCGACGAGCTTCTCCTGCACGAGCTGGAGGAGCTTGCGCTTCGACATGATCGTGTAGTCGAGCGAGAGGCGCGCGAACTCGCGCTGCTTCGGGCGGATCTTCTTGCCGTTGCGGACGACGAGGAGGCCCTGCTCGTCCATGCGGTCGACGACCCAGTCGTACAGCGGGCGGTGGACCTCGAACTCAAGCGTGCAGAGCGAGTGCGTGATGCCTTCGGAGGCGTCCTCGAAGGGGTGCGCGAAGTCGTAGGTCGGGTAGGCGGGCCACTTCGTGCCGGCGCGGTAGTGCGGCTCCTTCTTGATGCGGTAGATCACGGGGTCGCGGAAGTGGATGTTGGGCGAGGACATGTCGATCTTCGCGCGGAGGCAGCGGCTGCCCTCGTCGAACTCGCCCTTGCACATGCGCTCGAAGAGGTCGAGGTTCTCCTCGACGCTCCGGTCGCGGTAGGGGCTCGGGGTGCCGGGCTCGGTCGGGATGCCGCGGTACTTCTTCCACTCCTCCTGCGAGAGGTCGCAGACGTAGGCCTGGCCGTTGCGGATGAGGGCCTTCGCGAACTCGTACATGCGGTCGAGCAGGTCGGAGGCGTAGAAGAAGCCGTCGCCCCAGTCGAAGCCGAGCCAGCTCACGTCCTCCTTGATGGAGCGGACGTAGTCCTCGTCCTCCTTGGAGGGGTTGGTGTCGTCCATGCGGAGGTGGCAGGTGCCGTTGAAGAGCTTCGCCATGCCGAAGTCGATGCAGATGGCCTTGGCGTGGCCGATGTGGAGATAGCCGTTGGGTTCGGGCGGGAAGCGCGTGACGACGGTGCCGTCGTTGGCGCCGGCGGCGAGGTCGTCGGCTATGAACTGCTGGATGAAGTGGCCGCGGCCTTCGGTCGCCGCGGAGTCAGCTGCTGGATTTTCCATTGTTTTTCCTCAAAAAGACATTATAAAGTATAGCAAAAGGAGCGCGCCCTTTGCTTCCATCAGATATGCTCCTCGACGCCGCGGAACTCGACGTTCAGCTGGTGCATGGGGGCGATGAGCCTGCCGAGGGGGAGGTCCTTCACCAGGGCGGCGAGGGCGTTCACGTCCTTCGGGAAGCACTTGCCGCCGTATCCGTATTTGCCGTCGGGGCCGGGCACGAAGGTGTGCATGTCGTTGATGTAGCCGGAGAGGAGGCACCCGCGCTGGACGCGCTGGTAGTCGGCGCCGAGGCGCCGGCAGTAGTCCGCCACGCAGTTGAAATAAGTGACCTTGAGGGCGCCGAAGACATTGTGGGCGTACTTCGTGATTTCGGCCTCAAGGGGCGTCATCATGACGTGGTACTTGCCCTTGAAAATCTTGTTGAGCAACTCCTCCTCGCCGGTGAAGACCATCGGCTGGCGGCGGAAGTCCTCTATGTGCGTGCGCTCGGTGAGGAACTCGGGCATGAAGTAGACGCGGTGCCCCGTCTCGCGGGAGAGCATCTCCGAAGACCCCGGCAATATAGTGGTGCGGACGAAGACGGGCTTGTCGGGAAGCGCGGAAATGAGCTTCTTCATGAGCGTCAGGTCCTGCGAGCCGTCATCCTCGGTGGGGACGTGTATCTGGAGGAAGTAGACGTCCGCGCCGGAGATGTCGTCGTTCATTCCCTTGGGCGGGTCTGAGACGACGATCTTCACCTCGGGATTGTTCTCCTCGAGCCAAGTCTTCAGGGCGCCTCCCACGAACCCGCACCCTATAATGCCGACTGTAATCATGGCAGACTCCTTTGCTTTTGATCGACGAGTGGTGGAAACGCCGCCGAGGCCAAGGCCTGATTTGCCGGCGTCCGGCTAGCGGAACTTCGGCAGCCAGTCGCCGTGGGCGGCGATGAGGTCGTCGCAGAGCGCGCGGATCTGGTCGATTGTCAGCTCGCCGGCGGTGTGCGGGTCGAGCATGGCGGCCTGGTAGATGCACTCGCGGCTGCGCTTGAGGACGGCCTCGATCGTGAGGAGCTGGACGTTGATGTTCGTGCGGTTGTACGAGGCGCAGACCTCAGGGAGGTTGCCGACGTAGCAGCCCTGGACGCCGTTGCCGTCGACGAGGCAGGGCACTTCGACGCACGCCTCGGGCGGGAGGTTCGGGATGAGGCCGTGGTTGATGATGTTGCCGCCGATGCGCGTGGGCTTGTCCGTGACAATGGCCTCCATGATCCAGGAGGCGTATTCGCGGGAACGCTTGTGCGTGAGGTCGGGACTGTCGACGAGCTCCTTGCTCATCTTCTTCCAGTTGGCGATCTGGTTGATGCAGCGACGCGGGTATTCATCGAGCGGGATATTGAACTCGGGGACGAGTTCCGGCGCGGCGTTCTTGATGAAGTGGACGCAGTACTCGGAGAAGTGCTCGGAGCTTTCGGTGATGTAGTAGCCCGTTTGGAGCATCATCTCGAGGCGCACCATGTTGCCGCTCTTGTCCTTCGGGTCCTTCGCCTTGCGCCACTGCTTCAGCTTCTTCGCGGCCAGTTCCTTGATTTCGGGATAGAGGTCGCGCCCCTTGTGCTCGATCTTGAGGAGCCAAGCCATGTGGTTGATGCCGGCCGTGTACTGGACGACCTCGTCGATCGGGTACTTCTTGTCGAGGCCGAGCGACCAGAGCAGGCTTGAGGCGCAGACCTGCACCGAGTGGCAGAGACCGACGGTCTTGACGGACGAGCCGCGCAGCATGCCGCCCGTGAGCATGGCCATCGGGTTCGTGTAGTTGAGGAACCACGCGTCCGGCGCGACCTTTTCGATGTCGCGCGCGAAATCAAGCATGACGGGAAGCGTGCGGAGCGTGCGGAAGATGCCGCCGATGCCGAGCGTGTCGGCGATCGTCTGGCGCAAGCCGTACTTCTTGGGCACTTCAAAGTCGGTGATCGTGCAGGGGTCGTAGCCTCCGACCTGGATCGCGTTGACGACGAAGTCGGCGCCGTCGAGGGCCTTTTTGCGGTTTTCGACGCCGAGGAAGGCCTTGATCTTGGCGCGGCCCTTGTTGATGTTCTTGTTGAGGGTGTCGAGCATGCGCTTCGACTCGCGCAGGCGGGTGCGGTCGATGTCGTAGAGCGCGATATCGCTCGATGAAAGCGCTTCGCAGAGCATGGAGTCGCCAAGGACGTTCTTGGCGAAAACGGTGCTGCCGGCACCCATGAATGTGATTTTTGGCATGGTGGAATGTTCCTTCGTGGTGGTTAGTCGCCTAAGTCCACCATCGCGGTGGACCGCGGCTGGAGTTCAATGGTGAAGATGCCCTTGGCCGAAACGGCGATGGTGGCGCCTGAGATGCGCTCGACGGCCTGGCGGCGGACGGGGAAGTCGACGGTCACGCGCGTCTTCTGCGGCTTTGCTGTGTCATTGCAGAGCGTGAGGTAGCGGCGGCCGAAGCGCTCGACGAAGACGTTGCGGTTGGAGGAGCGGGCCAGGGTGACAGGCTCCCAGCCGGCCTCCGCGACTTCGCAGACGAGCGGGACGTACTTCTTGAAAAGGTCGCGGTCGCGGTCGTAGAGGTCCGGATTCTCCCAGTAGGGGTTCGAGGCGGCGTCGACGCTGAACATGCTCGGCTGCAGCCCGTAGAAAAGGACTCGCTCCATGTAGCGTTTGACCATGGAGTGGTCGAATTTGTGGAAGTCGGTGTTCTGAAGGAGCAGGTAGGGCTTCTGGCCGCTGAGCGTCCGCCACACGGCCATCTGCTCGTCCTTTTCGGGAGCGTATGAATCGTCTTTGCCGAGCCAGACCGTCTCGGTGCCCATGATGTCGAAGTTGGCGAGAAGCCAGGAAAAGCGGTACGGAACGCCGTTGCCGAAGAGCGACTTGTTGAGCCCGTGCATGTCGGAGGCGACCTTGCGCGTGAACTCGAAGACGGAAACGCCCTTGAAAATGCCGGGGCGCTTTGTTTTGGCGTCGAACGTGAGCGGCAGCGTCTCGTACTTGAAGGCGTTGCGGTCGAAGTTGAGTTCGGGCGTGGTGTAGCCCTCGACGGAGTCTATGTATTCGCCCGCGAGCTGAGTGCCGAAGCCGTGGCGCTTCGCGAGGCACGAGGCGTTCCAGTTGACGGTCGCGCCGTTGAATTCGCCGGGCTGGTTCGGGTTGGGGTTGAGAATCCAGCAGGCTCCGTCGCACCAGGGGAGGTTGAAGAACTGGACGAAGTACTTGCCGTCGGCCGTCTTCATGCCCGACGCCTTGAGAGCGAGGGCGTGGGCATGCTGGTAGGCGTCCGCCTTGTCGTCCGCCGCGTACTTCTCCATCATCGCAACGGCGTTCCCGTATGTACGTTCCATCCCCTTGGGCATGTTCATCCACCAGGTGAATGGCTCTGTGTAGTTGTAGGCGGCGATGCCGTTGCGGTTGTCGAAGTCGCTGCCCGTGCCGTGCATCTCGTGGAAGCGGAAGCCGAAGTCCTCCCATCCGCGCACCTTCTCGACCGCCGTGAAAGGCATCCAAAGGCCCTGTTTCCGCGTGCGCACCGCGAACTGCGCGGGGAAGAGCGCCATGTACTTCGCCCATGCGCCGCGGAAGCCCCATGCGGGATTGGAGCGGTAGACGCGGAAACTGAAGTCGGCGGCGCAGGGGAAGGCCTCGGTGTCTGACACCAATGCGAAATCGTAGCGGAGGACGAGTTCCCGGCGCGCGGCGTCGTAGCCGATGCGGAACTGTCCGGGCTGGGTCGGGTCGAGGGCAATCAAGAGGCAGAAGGGCGCGCCGTCCGCGTCCGTGCCGCCGACTGTGCCGACGGGGTAGACGCTCATCGCGCCGCTGCCGCAGGTCGCGGGGATGGTCTTCTCGTAGAGCCGCTTGCCGGTAACGCGTCGCGAGCGGCGGATGTCGTCGTGCCAGACGAGGTTTGATCCGTCGAGCGGCACGGCGAAGAAGAGCGAGATGGCGCGGTCCGCGCCCGTGGCGTCCGTGACGCGCCCCCTGACGGCGATATCGTCGCCGTCGTACGCGAACATGGCGGAGAGCGCGAGGCCGAGCGGTTCGCAGGTGTAGTCGCGGCGGCAGTCGCTTCCGCCATTCGAGGGCATGAAATCAAGACGCGTCTTGCCGCGCGCCTTCATGTCGATCGCTGAGAAGGAGAAGTCCATGGCCTTTTCAAAGAGTGGTTACTTGGTCCAGTCAAATTGGACGGTCGGGAACGGGCCGCCGGCGGCAAGGCGGCTGTAGACGGCGGGGGCCTCGGAAACCGGGTGGACCTCCTCGACGAAGCCGTCGAGTGAAATGCGGCCACCGGCGACGAGGCGAAGGAAGGCGAGGGCGTCGTCGCGCTCCGTCCACCACCCGGGCGAGGAGTCGCCCCTGGGGCGCGCCATTGTGTGCGCGCCGACAAGTGTGACGCCGCGTCCGTGAACCTTGCGGTAATAGTCTATGGCGAAAGTGGAGTGGCGGGTACATCCCAGCAGGGCGACACGTCCGAAACGCGCAGTTGCGTCAAGGGCGTTGTCCAATGCGCGGTCGACGCCAGTCACCTCGACAACGACACGGGCTCCGCCGCCTGTCGCGTCCTTTGCCTGTTCGGCGAAATCCTGAGCCGACGGATCCAGAGCAATGTCGGCGCCGAGTTCAAGAGCCCTGTCCCGCTTTGCGGGGACGGGATCGGCCACTACCAAAGGGGCCGCTCCCGCGGCTCGGGCAAGTTTGACGGCAAGTTGACCCAGCACCCCCTGCCCCATGACGAGGACGCTTTCGCCGAACTCGAAGTGGCACTTCCGGAGCGCCGCCATCGGGAAGGTCGCTATGTGCGTCCATGCGGCGACCTCAAACGAAACGCCATCGGGAATCGAATAGACGAGAGTTTCAGAGGGCAGGAGATTGAAGGCCGCGTGCTTTGTCCAGCTGGCCGCGACCCTGTCGCCGGGCTTCACTGATCCGACGCCTTCGCCGACTTTCTCGACTACGCCCGAAATGCTGTAGCCCATCTGCCGCGGGAAAACGGCCTTCGCGCCATCCTTGACATTTGTCCCGATCATTGGGTCCCCAATTAGATTGGCGCGTTCCGTGCCGCTGGATATGCACGAACGGACGGTCTTCACCAGAACCTGGCCGGGGCCTGGTTCCGGAACGGGTTTGTCTACGACTTCCGCGACGTTGGGCGCGGTAAAGACGATGTTACGGTTTTGCATGGCATTTTCCTGCGAGGATTCCCCTGCTAAAGCGAGGCGATTTCCCCGGCGATCTTCGCGTTTGCGGCCTCAACCTTCTTCGCGAGCTTCCGTTTGTGCTCGCGGAACTTCTCCGCGAGGGCTTCGTCGGAAAGGGCGAGAATCTGAACCGCGAGAAGGGCGGCGTTGACGGGGCCGGCGCTTCCGAGGGCGACGGTGGCCACGGGGATGCCGGACGGCATCTGGAGGGTTGCGAGGAGTGCGTCCACGCCGTTCAAAGCGCCGCCGGCAACGGGAATTCCAATCACGGGGAGAATGGTGTGGGCGGCGAGGATGCCGCCGAGATGGGCGGCGCCGCCGGCCGCCGCAATGACCACCTTCAGTCCGCGATCGGCCGCCGTGGAGGCGTATTCCGCGGCCAATTCGGGCGTACGATGCGCCGAAATCACGCGAACCTCGGCCGCGACGCCGAAATCGCGCAGCGTGTCGAACGCCTTTTTGACGAGAGGCCAGTCCGAATCGCTGCCCATCACAATGCCGACCAATACCTTGTCCATGTCATGTCTCCAAATTAAAATCAACTCCTTCAAGTATAGCAAATATTCTTGAACCATACCCCGCAAAAAGTGTATTATTATATTAGTTGCTTTTTTAACCGACTCATAAACTTTTTCACCACTATGGATGCAGCATTAAGTCAGGGACTCGTAATCGCGGGCGGCATTGCGGCGCTCGGCCTCAGCGCACTTGGATCCGCACTTGGAACCGGTGCGGCCGGCAGCGCGGCGGTCGGCGCGTGGAAGAAGTGCTACGCCCAGGGCAAGATGGCCCCCTTCACACTTCTTTCGTTCGTGGGCGCCCCCCTCACGCAGACTCTTTACGGAATGATCCTCATGTTCGTCATGTTCGGCGAAAAGGTGCGCCAGGCGCCAGCCGCCGGCATTCCCTGCATAATAATCGGCCTCTTCGCCGGAATCGGCATCGGTTCCTCCGCCATAATGCAGGGCCGCTGCGCAGCCGCGGCCGCCGACGCGCAGGGAGAGACGGGAAAGGGATTCACCAACTATCTTGCCGCAATCGGCATCATTGAAACTGTAGCCATCTTCACGATGGTCTTCTCGCTTATCGGCGTCGTCAAGTTCGGCGCCTAGCTTTTTCAACCACCACCCACCACACTAACGGAGTAAACATGAGTTCAACATCCATTGCCAAGACTCTCGCGTTCGCGACCCTCGCCGCAACCTGCACGTGCGGTTCGCTTCGCGCCGAGGAGGCCGAAGACTATGCCCGCTGGTATTTCAGCCCTGGCATAGGATTCTACGTAACCGAAGGCGACCAGCCTTTGAAGGACGGCCTTGAAGCCGATTTCCGCATCGGCTACGACATTAACGAATGGTGGAGTCTGGAACTCGGCATCCTCTGGGCGCCCAAACTTGACGAGCAGTTCGACAAGAACCTCCACCGCGAAATCCCCAAGGGATCCGGCAACTGGGTCACCATCCCCCGTCCGACCTCCCACTCTCGCGGCAAGGACGAATACTTCGACCACACATGGATGCTCGAGCCCTACGCCGACCTCCTCTTCCACTTCACCCGCTGGGAGCGCCTCGACCCCTACATCGCCGGCGGCCTCGGCCTCAACATCTACGGCAAGGACGTCGTCAAGGACGGCACCTCGGAGTTCGTCTGGCGCGTCGGCCCCGGCCTCATGTACGGCTTGACGGACGAATGGGCCCTCCGCGCCGACTGGCGCGTTCTCCTCACCTCCGACAACACTGAGTTCAACTCCATCGTGGATGTCGGCCTGGTGTGGCACTGGGGCGCCGGCGACGAGCCCGCCATTCTCGCAATCGAAGGTCCAATCGATTCCGACGGCGACGGCCTTTCCGACGAATACGAGCTTAGGATCGGCACCGATCCGCACAATCCCGACACCGACGGCGATGGCCTGAGGGATGGCGAGGAAGTCCTCACCTACAAGACCAACCCGCTCAACCCCGATTCCGACTACGACATGCTCAAGGACGGCGAGGAAGTCAAGAAATACCTGACCAACCCGCTCGATCCCGACACCGACAAGGGCGGCGTACGCGATGGCCATGAAGTCCACGAGGATGGCACGGACCCGCTTGACGGCAGGGACGACTTCCTCCGCTTCGAACTCCACCTCCTCTTCGAGTATGACAAGGACATCATCAATCCCAAGGACTACCCGGACCTCGACAAGGTCGCAGCCGTCCTCCTTCGCAACCCGGAGGCCACCGCAGTCATCGAGGGCCATGCCGACCGCACGACCCGCTCAAAGCGCGCCTACAACATCGACCTTTCCACCCGCCGCGCCAACGCGGTCAAGCAGTACCTCCGCGCCAAGGGCATCGACGGCAGCCGCCTGCGTGCCGTTGGCTACGGCTTCGACCGGCCGCAGTACGAGCCCGACATGGTCAACGGCACCCCGCTCAACCGCCGTGTCGAGGTCTATGTGAAGGGCGTCACGGACAAGGACGTCTCGGACACGCTCAAGAAGCTCCGCTAGCATCCCCTTCGGGCCCTTTGCCTCGTCGGGCAAAGGGCCCGAAATGTTTTCATGAACATTCTCCAGAAATATGTCGCACGTAGCTACATCTCGGCTTTTCTGCTGGGAATGATAGTCCTTACGTTCGTGCTCTCCATCGGGCTCCTCGTCAAGGCGACGCAATTGGTGATCAAGGGGCTGGACCCCAAACTCATCCTCAATTTCCTTGCCGTCAGCATACCAGAATCGTTCTCGTTCACCATCCCGCTGGCGGTCCTGGTGAGCGCCTTGCTCGTCTTCGGCCGCCTGTCGACCGACGGCGAAATGAGCGCCATGAAAGCCTGCGGCATAAACCTCTGGAACGTCGTTTTCCCATTGGTTATCTTCGGCTTTTTCCTGGTGGCGATCTCCATCTTCGTGAACAGCTCCATCGCCCCGCGCGCTTATCTGTCGCGCCATCTCATCGCTTCCAGCGCCAAGGGAACTTCGGCGATCAAATTGCTTGAGCCGGGCCGTTTCATCGAGGAGTTCCCGAACATGACCTTCTGGTTCGCGCGCAAAGACGGCGACATCCTCCACAACGTCCTCATATACGACAAGTCCAAGCCCAATTTCACTCGCGAAATACGCGCACAGAAGGCCATCGTCACCGTCGAGGGAAAAGACATCTTCCTCGACATGTACAACGCACGCATAGACCCGTTCTCCGAGACCGAGCCCGGCGCAGCCGTCGTCGGACAGATGTTCTACACCATCCGCAACGCAGTAACTGAGTCCACGTATAGGCCCAGGGTCGGTGCCTTCAGCAATGAGGAACTGACGGCCGGCATTACGAATCTCACGACGGAAATCGACGCCGCCGAGCCGGAAATCCCCAAACGCCAGGAGGCTTCCAAAGAGGCGAAGTCGCGTCTGATGGCATGCGAAGCAGCCTTCAAGGACGCAGAAAATGAACTCTCCGTCGTTTCCAACAAGCTTGCAGCATCTGGCATTGCCCCGGAAGCGATTGGCGCCGATAAAGCGTTCACCAACGCAGTTGCCATTGTCAAAGCGGCGAAACTCGAGACCCGGAACGCCGCCAATCGCGCCCGCAATGCCGAAATAACGGCTGCACAGACTTTAGCCGAGCAACGCGAAAGGAAAAAAAGGCGCTCCGAAATGCGCGCCGAGCTCAGCCGCCGTTTCGCCCTCGGCATAGCCCCGGTCGTCTTCATGCTCTTCGGCATACCGCTTGGAATACGCACGAGCCGCCGCGAGTCAAACATCGGTGTGGCCATCAGCCTCTCCGTGATGATACTCTACTACGCCTTCCTTATCATCGCCAAAAGTCTTTCAAAGCGGCCCGAATTCTATCCGCATGTAATCATCTGGATCCCTTCCCTGGTATGCCTCGTCATCGCCGTCATTCTCATACGCAAGAACCAGTAACATGTCTTTCGCACAACTTCCAAGACCCTTCAAGCCCACACCATAACCAAGGAGTACTAACATGACAACAAAAACCTGTTTCGCCGTTCTTGCGGCGTCAACGCTCGCCATCGCAGCTTCGGCCGCGGAACCGGTCAAAGTCAAGGAAGGCGACAAGATAGCCTTCCTCGGCGACTCCATCACGCAGCTGGGCGACAGGCCGACAGGCTACGTGAACCTCGTTATGAAGGGGCTCGAAGTCGTCGGCGTCCCCGCCGTGAAGATAGCTGCTGGCATTTCCGGCCACAAGTCCGACAACATGCGCGGACGCCTCCAGAGGGACGTGCTCGACAAGCATCCGCAATGGATGACCCTCTCCTGCGGCGTGAACGATGTCTGGCACGGCGCCAGGGGCGTCCCTCTCGACGCATACAAGGCCAACATCTCGAACATCCTCGACCGCTGCGCCGAGGCCGGAATCAAGGTCGTCATCCTGACGGCCACCATGATTCACGAGAACCCCGACAACGACAACAACAAGAAGCTGGCCGCCTACAACGACTTCCTCCGCCAAGAGGCCGCCGCCCGCAAACTACCGCTTGCCGACCTCAACGCGCAGATGCAGGAGCTGCTCAAGACCTATCCGCCCGAAGTCAAGGGCAACAAGCTCACCGTCGACGGCGTTCACATGGCGTGGGATGGCAACCGCATGATGGCGCGCGGCATTCTTCTGGCTCTTGGCGTTCCAGAGGAAAAGATTCCCGAAATAGAAAAGGCCTGGCGCCAGATCCGGGGCTACAGGGAATACCGCATCTCAGTTTCGGCCGACGAGGCGGAGGCAATCGAAGCCCGCGCGAAGGCCGCGGGGCGCGACGTCGCCGACATGGCGCGCGAGCATCTTCTGGGCAAATAAATCCGCGTCCGGTCCGCCGATGGCCTGCGGCGGTCACACCCGGCCTTTTCTCACAGCTGACCGCAAAAATGGTAGAATATATTTGTTGCGCCTAGAGCGCTGATTCACATAAGGTAAAGAACATGGCTGGCATTTTCAAGGCATACGACATCCGCGGCGTCTACGGACGCGAGCTGACGGACGAAATCTTCTACAAGATCGCCCGCGCCTACGCGAAATTCGCGAAGGTGCGCAAGGTCGTTATCGCGCGCGACATACGTCCACACTCCGAACCGCTTTTCACCGCCTTCGCAAAGGGGCTCAACGACGTCGGCGTCGACGTGATCGACATCGGCCACGCCTCGACGCCCATGAGCTACTTCGCCAACGGCTCGCTCGGCGCCGACGGGTCCGTGATGATCACGGCCTCGCACAACACGAAGGAATGGAACGGCTGCAAGCTCTGCCGCGCCAACGCCGTGCCGATTTCCGGCGCCACGGGCATCCAGGACATCGAGGCGATGGTCCAGTCCGGCGACCTCGGCGAGGACGCCGCCCAAAAGGGGACGGTCACGAAGGTCGACATCCTTCCCGAATACATCGCCCACGCCCGCGCCTCGGCCCACCTCGTCCGTCCGCTCCGTCTCGTCTGCGACTTCGCCAACGGCATGGGCATCTGCGAGGCCAAGGCCTTTGCCGGTACCGGCATAACCTACACCGGCCTCTACGAGACCTTTGACGGCTCC
>JAEEGI010008182.1_pt1 | contig 23185 bp, 18 predicted proteins | sample 8958751 | NCBI WGS metagenome assembly JAEEGI01 (sample SAMN16246545, study PRJNA631951) | gut metagenome | biome: gut microbiome; feature: rumen; material: KS-attached | host: Bos | place: Iran: Karaj | collected 2018-10 | reverse complement strand
TCGCCCGTCTAAAGGAGCAGTTCGACAGGGAAAGGAAGGAAGCGATGAGCAAGCCCCTGGAAGGTGAGGCTCTGAACGATGCCCTGGCCAGGCTGCAAGGCAAGTTCCAAAGTGGCAAGTTATTCTGAATGAGATACTTCTTCCATGCCGCATCAATCCTCCTGCTCCTAAGCATCTGCATCAGTTGCAAACCGGCCGGGAACGGGGACGGCATTGAAGATGTCACCCAGCCGAGATTCCTTCAAATCATCGACAAGGACGGCGCCTTTAAAGCGGTGTCAGTCTCCCCTTTCGACGGCAGCCGTGACACCCTGGCCATCGACGGTCCCTTGGACAGGCTCATCGTAATGAGCACCTCCCATATCGGATTCCTCGAGGCCATCGGCCGGACCGGTGGGATAGCCGGTGTATCCGGACTTGATTATGTATACTCACAGGATGTCGATGCGGTCGACGTCGGTTACGATGCGTCTCCGGACTACGAGAAGATAGTCTCGCTCAAGCCTGACCTGCTCCTGACTTATTCAGTATCCGCCGCGAAATCTCCTTTCATCTCGAAGCTGGAGCAGCTCGGAATACGGGTGTTCACAGTCAACGAGCATCTCGAGAGCCATCCGCTGGCAAGAGCATCTTATGTCCGCCTTTTCGGCGCCCTGACTGGGACCATGGACAAGGCGGATTCCGTACTGGACGCCGTCCGTTCATCATACACGTCCCTTGCGGATTCACTGGCCACATCGGTCCGGAATAAAAGGAAGGTCCTTCTCAACATACCGTACAACGACCAATGGTTCGTTCCATCGGAGAGCAACTACCTTACGGCAATGATCCGGGATGCAGGAGGAGAAGTCCTGGGGTGCGAGGACGGCCGTACGGTTTCATCGGTCATGTCGGTCGAGAAAGCATATTCATTGAGCAAGGATGCCGACTGCTGGATGAACGTGGAATGGTGCTCGACGATGGGGCAGCTCCTTTCGGTCAATCCGGTGTTCGGGGATATGGTCGGCAACATCCGGTCAAATGCCGACGCGCACGGATATGCAGGGATGCCTGTCATCTGGAATGACAACAGGAGGCTGAGCCCGAAGGGAGGGAACGATATCTGGGAGAGCGGTGTCGCCAGGCCAGACCTCCTTCTCAGGGACATCGCATCCATCCTTCACCCATCCCCTGCCTCTCCGGTCCCGACATATTACCTCCCTCTCGATTGACCTTCCGACTTTTTTCGTAAATTTATATGGCCGCCACCCCTTCTGCCAAGAACCACTGCCACCCTCGGCACGTTAAGAGGGGGGACCGGAGCGGAACGAAGTGAAGCGAGCGGTGGGGCCGCGAAGCGGCGGTTCGGGTAGAAGGAGTGGCGGCCAAAGAATAATTGAAGAATTATGGGAAAATACGATTTTGACGAGATGACGGTGCGTCGCGGCACCGACTGCGTAAAATGGGATGCCGACAGCCCGGCAGGGCCGATCGATGAAGATGTCATCCCTCTCTGGGTGGCAGACATGGACTTCAAGGTAGCTCCGGAGATCACGGAGGCACTGCGAAAGAGGGTGGAGCATGGAGTATTCGGCTACACCCATATTCCTGACAGTTATTACGAATCGGCGATCCGCTGGTGGGAGCGCAGGCGCGGTTGGCACACCGAGAAGGAATGGTACCTCCCGGTCGCGGGAATAGTCCCCGCCATGTCCATCGTCATCAAGGCCATGACACAGTTCGAAATCGATGGGAACGGCAATGTCGTGGAAAAGCCGGACCACGGAAGAGGCCGGGGAGGAGAGCTTCCGAAAGTCATCATCCAGACGCCTGCATACAACTGCTTCTTCTCATCGGTGCGCAACGACCTGTGCGAACTGCTCCCGAACGCCCTGATATATGATACGGAAGGAGACCAGGCTACCTGGTACCTGGATTTCGACGACCTGGAGAGGAAGGCCTCGGACCCGATGACGAAGGTCCTCCTTTTCTGCAATCCCCACAACCCCTGCGGACGCGTATGGCCGAAGGAAGACCTTCAGAAAGTGGCCGAAATCTGCCGCAGGAACGGTGTCATAGTCGTAAGCGACGAAATCCATTGCGAACTCGAGATGCCCGGATACCATTTCACCCCGATGGCCGTGATAGACCAGAAGAATACGATCACGATGAATTCCCCGAGCAAGTCCTTCAACATCGCCGGACTCGGAATATCCAACATCATCACAGACAATCCCGTATGGAGGAAACTGATCGACAAGGTCATCAACCTCTGGGAGCACTGCGACCTGAATCCTTTCGGAGTGATCGCCCTGCAGGCTGCCTATGACGAAGGTGAGCCCTGGCTTGACGAGCTGAAGGAATACATCTACGGTAATTACAGGCTTATGTTGGATTACTTCGAGCGCGACCTGCCCATGTTCCCTGTCAGCAAGTTGGAAGGCACATACCTCGCCTGGGTGGACGTGGGCGCAATCGGCATGCCTTCGATGGATATTGAAAAGAACCTTATCGAAGAAGAGAAGGTCTGGATAAACGGTGGGACCATGTATGGCCGGGACGGTTTCATGAGGGTCAACCTTGCCTGCCCCAGGGCACGGATGGAAGAAGGGCTGAAGCGGATCGTCAAGGGATTCAAGAGACTGATGGATAAATAATCGACTGTCATGAAAAAGGTTTTCTTAATGATGGCCTCCTTGGTCCTGGCGGCTTTTACGGCGAACAGCCAATCCGGGAACGGGAATATCCCCCCGCTCAACCTCGACAGGACACTGAGGGTCAATTATATCTTCAGCGGCACCGACAAGACCCAGGAGATAGCGCTGGCTGAGTTATGCTCGATTGACGGCTGGGCCGGACGAAGGGTCAACATGGACAAACTACCCCTTCGCGGCAACGGCCAGGTGGTCATGAGCGTGAAAGGCCCTGAAGGGGAATTCGACGATATCGTCTATATGATGTCCTTCTCCACCCTGTTCCAGGAATGGCAGGCCACCGAGGAAGCCACCACGACAAAGAAGGCATTCGAAAACGTATTCCTTCTCCCGATGCCTGCCGCCCAGGCCCGGGTCACAGTCAGGCTGTTCGACTTTCATGGCAATGTCTCCTGCGAGTATTCCCACCTCGTCAACCCTGATGACATCCTGATACGTCCTGCCGGAAAGACGGTCACTCCCCATGAATGGATCTGGAAAGGCGGCAGGGACCTTGGTTCCGACCTGGACCAGGAGCACAGGATCGATATAGCAATCGTTGCCGAGGGTTACAGGGAAGAAGAGATGGGAACCTTCATGGATGATGCCCGTGATGCGATGGCAAGCCTGTGGGCGCATGAACCGTTCGGAGCCTTGAAAGACCGCTTCAACATCGTCTGTGTCAAGTCCCCGTCAAACGAGAGCGATGTGAGCGTGCCGCGCGCCGGGCTTTGGAAGGATACCGCCGTGGGATCCCACTTCGACACCTTCTATTCCGACCGTTACCTGACCACCCTGAACCTGTTCCGCCTCCACGACGTGCTGGCAGGGATCCCTTACGAACATATAATCATACTGGCTAATACGGACACTTACGGAGGCGGCGGTATCTACAATTCATACACTCTCACGACTGCCCATCATCCGGGATTCAGGCCCGTGGTGGTCCACGAATTCGGGCACAGCTTCGCCGGACTGGCAGACGAGTATTATTACGACGACCAGTATTCGGAGCAATACTATCCTGACACCGAGCCCTGGGAGCAGAATATCACTACAATGAAGGATTTCGACTCCAAATGGAAGGATATGGTCGGAAAGGAATACAGCATAGGCAGCACCGGTATCAACTGGAATGGCAGGAAGCGGGTTGATACCAATGTCACTGTCGGAATCTTCGAGGGTGGCGGCTACCAGTCAAAGGGCGTCTGGAGGGGCAGCGACGACTGCAGGATGAAAACAAACAGTTATCCGGCCTTCTGCCCCGTGTGCCAGAGGGCAATAGACCGGATGATACGCTTCTATACCGAAGAGCAGGATTAGTACAGTTTCGAGCTGACCACCGTACTTACGAAATTCATGCTGACCGTAGGTTCGAAACGGGCGACGACATCGCCTTTCGAATCGACGAGGAACTTGGTGAAGTTCCATTTGATGTCAGGCTTGGAAGCATAATCGGGATCCTGCTTCTTGAGCATTTCGTCCATGAATTTGGCCTGCTGGCCGTTTCCGAATCCCTTGAAGCCCTGCTTTGACTTGAGATATGCGAACAGGGGGCTCTGCCCTTCACCGTTCACCTCTACCTTGTCGAACTGCGGGAAGGTCGTATTGTACTTCGAGGTGCAGAACTCGTGTATGCTGGCGATATCGCCGGGAGCCTGCTCTCCGAACTGGTTGCAAGGGAAATCGAGGATGACGAGTCCCTTGTCCTTGTATTTGTCATAGATGGCCTGCAGCTCTTCATACTGGGGAGTAAAGCCGCACTTTGTGGCTGTATTCACAATCAGGAGGACCTTCCCCTTGTATTCGGAGAGGGACACCTCCTTCCCATCCATGTCTTTCACCTTGAAATCATAGATGCTCTGGGCATTGATGGCCGTTGCCATGGTAAGGGCGGCGAATGCAGCCGCGAATAACTTTATTCTCATATACAACTATTTGGTCAAGTGGCTCACTGCAAATTGTATACCTTTGAAGGACGGGTGCGGGGAAGCGTCCGGAGGTTCGTCACCTGTCCGGCCGAAAGCCCGTCTCCGGCATCGATCGAACACAGGACCTCTTCAGTCGCGGCATACGCCAGGTCCGGAGTATTGTTGTTCTCACTCAGGTGGCAAAGGAATATGTTCTTGAGGCCGGGATGCCATATCATGCCTATGGCCTCGGCACACTCGTCGTTGCTGAGATGGCCATAGCCCTGGCAGATCCTCATCTTGAGTTCATGCGGATACGAACCTCCGAACAGCATTCCGGGATCGTAATTGGATTCGAAGACTATCGTATCTGCGCAGGAGGCATATTCCAAGGCCTCCCTGGTCACCCTGCCGGCATCGGTCATCAGGAAGAACCTCACACCCTCCCATTCAATGAAATATCCTACTGTCTGGGTGGCATCGTGGGGAACCACGAAAGGACGGACTGTCGGGCAGCTGCCGTCCGGGATTCCGGGAGCAAGCCTGAGCAGGTTGTCACCATATTCCAGGATACGCTTGCATGGGGCTATCCAATCCCTTGTAAAAGAATGGGTTAAAAGAGCCTCGTGGAGGATTTCAGTGGCATAGACCGGTTTCTGGAGATGCTTGCACCAGGCTCCTAGATGGCGGATATGGTCCAAATGGTCATGCGTCACAAGGATTGCCTGGAATGAATCCAGCGTCATCCCGTAGTCCAAAAGGGTCCTCTTCAGACTGCGCAGGCTGACTCCTGCGTCAATGATGATTCCGTATTCTCCGTCAGAAAGCAGATAGCAGTTGCCGCAACTGCCGCTGGAAAGGCTCATGAACTTCAGCATCAGTTCTTCTCCTCCTCGCAATACTTGGCAATGACGCTGTAGGCGTCCCCGACTCCCAATTCCCCTGCCCTTGAGAGGTCGATGCAGCCTTTCTCCTTGTCCTTCAAGTAGATGAGTACCAGTCCCCTGTTGAAGAATGCGTCACCCATATAGGGGAACACGTCTATCGCCTTGGTGTAGCTGTCGACCGATTCGACGAAACGAGAGGAGAGGCAGTAAAGGTTGCCGAGGTTGAAATAGATATACGGGACGCCGGGAAGGAGCTTGTCCGCCGCCAGCATGTCGTCGATAGCCTCCGAATAATCATAGGTCCGGCTCACCTGGTCCCTGACACGGGCCCTGGTCGTACCCTGATCGTCCATGGTCAGGGTCTGGACGCTGTTCTCTATGGAGGAGATGAAATCGATCATCTCGGCCCGGAGCACTCCCCTGTTGATATGGTAGAACGCCTTGTAATACTCTGAATACCTTCCCTCAGCAGAGGCATTGACGGCGGCGTCGAACTGGTTCAACGCCGTGGCGAACTGCTTGGACTGTACGCTGTAGAGTCCGCGGATGAACTGGCGGTCAGCCTCGGTGAGCGACTTGGGATCGCCGGCCGCAAGATAAGTGTCTCCGTAGATCGAAGCATCTATGCCCCGTTCGAACTTCGGACGTGCGATGGAATCCGAATTCGATATGGTCATGTTGATCGGGGAATCAGATATGAACTTGTCTATGAGGAGGTTTTCATAACGGTGCTTGAGAGCTATGTTCTGGTTGTCCCTGGACTCGGAGAGCACGAATTTGTACAGGGGTTTCAGGCGTATGTTGATGTCCCTGTTCTGCAGCAGTTCGTTGTCGAAGCCTTTCTTCGCGAAATCAGCGTCCAGGGCTATGAGTGAACTGTATTTCTTGGTCGTATCTGCGAACGAACCTTCCTCCGCCGCATTCTTGGCCCTGTATTCGCGGACCTTCTTCTGGGCGGTGTCGTAGTCCTGCTTGGAAGACTTCGTACGGCCCAGCATTATCTTCACGTATGAGCGGTTCAGGTATGCCTTGGCAAAATCCGGATACAGCTCGATCGCTTTGTCATAGTCGTCCAGGGCATCGAGCCAGCGTTCCATCTGGACGAAATACGAAGCCCTGTTGTAATATGCGAGGACGTTGTCCGGGTTGATGTTGATCACGTGGTCCATGTCCGCAAGGGCATCCTCGAAATTGCCGACCTGGGCGCTGATGAGACTCCTGTTGTATAGGGTCAGGGCGTTGCCCGGCTCATCCCTGAGGACCCTGTTCAGGTCGGCCATCGCGGAATTGTAATCGTTCTGGTCGTAGTACATCAGAGCCCTGTTGAAATATGCGAAGGTATTGGTCGTGTCCAGTGAGATCGCCTTGTCCATGTCGGAGATGGCTTCCTTGTAATTCTTCCTGAGCGCATGGACGCGCCCCCTCCTGATATATCCTTCCGGATCAAAACGGTCCAGGGAGATGGCCTTGTTGTAATCAGCCAGGGCCTTGGTGGTGTCGGTCAGGAACAGGTATGTCGCTCCCCTGTTGAGGTATGCCGACGGATCCTTGGGCTCCTTCTTGATATACTTGTCGAAATCATCCACCGCCTTGTCGAACTGCTGCGCGAGGAAATACGTCACTCCCCTGCTAAAATACAGCCCTATGAGACCCGGGCGGAGCTTCATTGCCATGTCAAGGTCCTCGAGAGCCTCATCGTATTTCCCGGACCGGCTCAGGGTGATCGCCCGGAAATGATAACCGTTGGTGAATACGGGATTTATCTTCAGGGAGGCGTCGAAATCGTTCTGGGCACCCCTGATGTCGCCAAGGTTGTACTTCGCTATACCCCTGTAGAAATATACCCAGCAATCGGAGGTGTCCAGACGGGCGAGGACGTTGAACTGTCCGATGGCATCGGCGTACCTTCCGTCGGACAGGGCCTGGCGCCCGCGGAACATGAATACATCCTTGTCATACTGCGCCCGGCTGACCGAAGCGAAGCACAACAGGAGCATCAAGCAGAACGCCAATCTTTTCATGCTGAATTATTTTATAATAAGGGGTAAAATTCCTATTTTTGTCAGTTGCAAAGATAAACATTTATCGTGCCTTGAAGACGAATTTACGCTTTTTTTTAATATATCTCCTCATCCTTTCTCCGCTGACAGTGCTCCGGGCGCAGGATACGGGTGTCAAGATGATACCATCCGCGAGGAACGCTGAAAGGATCGTTTCAGCCGAACAGCTTGAAGCCCAGGTCGAATACCTGACCGACACCTTGTTCAAGGGAAGGGCGACAGGGACGAAGGGTGCCAACGAGACGGCTTTCTGGATCGCAAGGCAGTTCCGCGATGCAGGGCTCACTCCCCTCGGGAAGAACTGGAGCCATTCATTCAAGGTCGGTGAGATCACGGGACATAACATCATGGGATTCATGCCCGGGAAAAGGCAGGGACCCAAGGAAATGTACGTGATCGTGGCCGCCAACTTCGACAACCACGGAATCATCGAGGGGAAACTCTATCCTGGAGCGGATTCCAACGCATCCGGCGTGGTGGCCATGGTCAACATAGCCAAGATGTTCAACAGGATGAAGGAACTCGGAAGGTCTTACGGGAAGAACCTGATCTTCGTAGGCCTGGACGCAAAGGAAAGGAATTCCGCCGGTGCGGAAGCCCTTTGGAGGGATATAGCCGCCGGAGCCTTGAAGGATCCCATCACCGGGGAGACCATAACTCCGTCCAATATCTACTCCACCGTGGTCCTGGACATCCTTGGAAGTACACTTTCACCTATCCGGAAGGGGCGGAAGGATTACCTTATAATGCTCAGCGAAGGCCAGTTCAAATACGACCTCCAGCGGGCCAATGAGAATCCAGGTCTGGGACTGGACCTCGGATATGACTATTACGGGAGCCCGGGCTTCACCGAGATGTTCCATTCCAAGGTCGGGGACCAGAGTGTCTTCACGAAGAAAGGAGCAATGTGCGTCGTATTCACTTCGGGAATAACCATGAAGACCAACAAGGTCGAGGACAATGCCGGGAGCCTGAACTACGATATCTTCAAGAGAAGGGTATTCCTCATCTTCCACTGGCTCACAAAAGTGCTCTGACGATGAAAGAATTCATGAGAATGATGAGGCGTTACATCGCGCCTTTCAAGAAATACCTGTGGGGATCCGTAGTGCTGAACATCCTGTCCGCGGTGTTCAACATATTCTCATTCGCGATGATCGTCCCGATGCTCAGGATCCTTTTCAGGATGACTGACAAGACATATGCCTTCACTCCGTGGAACGAAGTATGGCACATGCCGCTCAAGGATATGGGCAACTCGATGATGCAGAACATCTACCACAGCCTGGAAACCAACATCGCCCAGTACGGAGAGATCAAGGTGCTGCTGGTGCTCTGCCTCTTCCTCATAGTGATGACGGCTCTGAAGACCGCCTGCTATTTCGGCTCGTCGGCCGTAATGATACCTATCAGGACCGGGATTGTCAAGAATCTCAGGATGAAGATATATGACAAGATCCTGTCCCTGCCTCTCGGATTCTTCTCCGAGGAGAGGAAGGGTGACATAATCGCCAGGATGAGCGGTGACGTACAGGAGGTCGAGACTTCTGTCGCCGGGTCGCTGGAGATGCTGATCAAGAATCCCATCCTGATCGCCATCTATTTCGTGGCTCTCGTATTCATCAGCTGGCAGATGACCGCATTCACCATCCTGTTCGCCCCTCTGATGATATGGGTGATGGGAGTGATCGGAAGGAACCTGAAACGCAAGTCTCTCGACGTCCAGACCCTGTGGAGCGAAGTCATGTCCCAGGTCGAGGAAACCCTCGGCGGTCTCAGGATCGTCAAGGCATTCATTGCCGAGAAGAAGATGTCCGGCCGATTCGATGCCGTCACCGAGGCGATGAGGAAGAAAACCAGCCGCGTGACCATGCGACAGGCCCTTGCTCATCCGGTCAGCGAGTTCCTCGGGACGCTTCTCATCACCATCGCTCTGTTCTTCGGCGGAACCCTTATCCTCAAGGGCCATTCGATGATCGACGCTCCAATATTCATCTACTACATGGTGATCCTGTACAGCATCATCAATCCCATAAAGGACTTCGCCAAGGCGGGCTACGCAATTCCCAAGGGCATGGCCTCGATGGAGAGGATAAACAGGATACTCGATGCGGAGAACCCGATCCGGGAAAGCAAGGATCCCGTCTCTATTGACGGCTTTTCCGACAGGATATCCTTCGAGGATGTCACCTTCCGCTATCCGGACGGATCGAAGACCGTCCTGGACAACGTAAGCCTCGACATTCCCAAGGGCAGGATGATTGCTATCGTCGGAGCCTCCGGTGCAGGCAAAACCACCCTCGTCGACCTCATTCCTCGTTTCTATGATCCCGAATCAGGGGTGATCAAGATCGACGGCACACCGATAAAGAATGTAAGGATTGCCGACCTGCGCAACCTGATCGGCAATGTCAACCAGGAATCCATCCTGTTCAACGACACGATATTCAACAACATAGCTTTCGGAGTCGGGAACGCTACCATGGAGCAGGTGGTGGAAGCGGCGAAGATCGCCAATGCGCACGATTTCATCATGGAGAAGGAAGGCGGCTACCAGTTCAACATAGGCGACCGCGGTGTCAAGCTATCGGGTGGCCAAAGGCAGAGGATAAGCATCGCCAGGGCAATCCTGAAGAACCCACCGATCCTCATCCTCGACGAAGCGACCGCTTCCCTTGACACCGAATCTGAAAAGACCGTGCAGGAGGCTCTGGACAGGCTTATGTCCACCAGGACGACCATTGCGATCGCCCACCGCCTCTCTACCATCCGGAATGCCGACGAGATCGTGGTCCTGGACGAAGGAAGGATCGTAGAGCGAGGAAAGCACGAAGAGCTCCTGGCCCTCAACGGCCATTACCGCAAGCTGAATGATATGCAGGCACTATAAGGATATGAAAACTAAAAAGAAGATAAACGTTCCCCTGATCGAGGGACTTGAAGGAATGAGTCTCCAGGAGCTTGACCTTGTGATGGAAGGCAAGGCCTCGAAATTCCCCGTGGCCGAGAACAACTGGCCGAAAATGGCCCCCTACTCCCCCGATTGCAACGGTGCTATAGCCCGCAGCAAAACCCACCTTGCAGTAGTTTTCCATGTAAGGGGGCTCGACCTCAGGGCTACCGCTCTCGAGGACAACGGAAGGAGCTGGGAAGACAGCTGCTGCGAATTCTTCGTAGCCGATCCCTTCGATGGGACCTACTACAATTTCGAGTTGACCTGCATCGGTTCCCTGCTGGCCTCCAAGAGACAAAGCAGGCTGGAAAGCACCCTGATACCCGCTGAAGAACTCAAACGGGTCATACGCCACAGCAGCCTGGAACACAGGGAGTGGGATGCGAGCGGAGAGATATTCAGCTGGACCGTGGCGATGCTGATCCCTTTCGACCTGATCGGAATCGACTCCAATGACCTTCCCGTAAGCGTCCGCGGCAATTTCTACAAATGCGGCGACCTGACTGCCCATCCCCATTTCCTCAGCTGGAATCCGATCGATACCCCGAAGCCGGACTTCCACAGGCCTGAATTCTTCGGTGAACTGATCTTCGGCTAGGATGAAGAAGCGCAACTTCATATACCTGATACTCCTGCTGGTCTACCTCGGACTGGTAACCTGGCTCTGTTTCGGGCATTTCGACGGTCTTCCCAAGGTCCAGAAGGACTTTTTCGGGATACCGGTCGACAAGGTTGTCCACTTCCTCATGTTCCTCCCTTTCCCATTCCTCAGTTTCAAGACCTTCGATTACCTTGCGAAGAAACCCTGGCAGGCTGTGCTTGCATCCTTGGTCATCTTCGCAGTCGGCTGCGCGATCGCTGCCGGCACAGAGATCGGCCAATCCAAGACTGCTTACAGGAGTGGTGATCCCAACGATTTCCTGGCCGATATCCTGGCCCTCGGAATCGCATCCGTCGTCACTCTGGCTATATCTCTGGCATGTTCAAGAAAACACTGACATCCATCCTGCTGCTTTTGCTCGTTTGCTCAGGCGCAGGCGCCCAGCAAGCGAGGGAATTCAGGCAGACCCTGGACTCCATACAGGTCCTGATGAAGGAAAGGACCACGGTCAAGGTCGCCCTCAAGGTCAACAGGGTCTTGTCCCGTGGGGATAACCTCGACTTCACGTTCACATCGACCCTGGGGGATTATCCGTGGAGACAGGAAGACGTCAGATGGTTCCGCAGGAACCTGAAGAACCTCCTTCCAAGTCAATACAGGAACCGGCAGATCGGCAATATCATGGTCGGGAAGAACAAACTCGAGACATACGCCATGCCGACGGTCGGTTCCGATGGGAAACCGGGCACTACGATGTTCAGGACAAAGGACAGGCGGGGCCAGAATCATTTCATCCGTGAGATCGGAGGGCAGGATTTCGGCAAGGGACTGACCGGACGTACGATCGCACTGTGGCAGAGTCACGGAAGGTACTACGAAGAGAAGACCGAAAGGTGGGAATGGCAGAGGGCTCCCCTGCTGCAGACCGTCGAGGACATGTATACCCAGAGTTACGTCCTGCCTTTCCTGATTCCGATGCTGGAGAATGCCGGTGCCTACGTGATGACTCCACGTGAAAGGGATACACAGACAAATGAGATCATAGCCGACAACGACCCTTCCTTCGAAGATGGCCGTACCGAAGGGGTAAGGATGAGGGGAAACTATTATGAATCAGGCACATGGTCGGATGCCGGGACCGGATTCGCCGACTTCAAGTCCACATATGTTACCGATGAGAATCCCTTCCTGGCAGGCACCGCCAGACAGGCTTCCTGCCGTGCCCCCGGAAACGGCGGCAAAGCCGAAGCGGTATGGACCCCTGAAATCCCCCGGAGGGGACGCTATTCTGTCTACATCTCCTACAAGTCGCTGCCGAACAGCACCGAATGCGCCCACTATACTGTGAAGCACCTTGGCGGAAGCACGGAGTTCATAGTGAACCAGAAGATGGGAGGCGGGACCTGGATCTATCTGGGGACCTTCGAGTTCGGGGAAGGTTCCGAAGGCAGCGTCATCCTCGACAACGGCATCCCTGAAGGCTGCACGCACGTCAGGAATTCCGTTATTACAGCCGATGCTGTCAGGTTCGGCGGCGGAATGGGAAAGATAGCCCGGGGACTTAAGGACCATGATTTCTCGGAATATACGGTCTCCGGGATGCCCTCCTTCGCAGAAGGCGCCCTCTACTGGATGCAATGGGCCGGTGCCGATACCACGCTCCTGCACCTGCACGAAGACGATTATACTTCCGACTATGCAGACAGGGGCGCCTGGGTAAGCTGGATGTCCGGCGGTTCGCGGACGAACCCTCAGGAAAAAGGCCTGGGAATACCGGTCGACCTGTCGTTCGCCATGCATACCGATGCAGGGACCTCCCAGAATGATTCCATCATTGGCACACTTTCCATATACACCCTGCTCTGTGAAGGCAGCGACAAGCTTCCCAACGGAGAATCGAGGCAACAGGGCCGGCTGTATGCAGATTATGTCCAGACGCAGATCGTCAGTGACCTCCGCAAGCAATGGAATCCTCTCTGGAGCCGGAGGGGCCTTTGGGACCGTTCATACAGCGAATCAAGGACCACCACCGTACCGGGAATGCTGCTCGAGCTGCTTTCCCACCAGAATTTCGGGGACATGAAATTCGGTCTGGACCCTTCCTTCAGGTTTGCGGTCAGCAGGGCGGTCTACAAGGGAATCCTTAAATTCCTCAGCGCCAGGTACGGCTGTGAATATGCCGTCCAGCCGCTACCTATAAACTCTTTCTCCACTTCTTTCAGGTCCGCTCCGGTTGCCGGAAACGCCTCCCAGATACGCCTTACCTGGAAGCCTACGGCAGATTCACTTGAGGTCACTGCGGTCCCTGCCGGTTATATCCTGCAGACCAGGATCGATGACGGAGCCTTCGACAAAGGTGAGATCATAGATGCCAAGGAGGTCGGAGGCAAGCTGTACTACGACCTGACCATCAAACCCGGCAGGATATACAGCTTCAGGGTAATCGCTTTCAACCAGGGAGGAAAGAGTTTCCCTTCGGAAGTACTTAGCATCGGTATCCCGTCCAAGGGCAAGGGCAAAGGCGTGGTGGTGGTGAACAATTTCACCAGGGTATCACCACCTGCCTGGTTTGACACTCCTGAATATGCCGGATTCAACAATGTCCTAGACTCCGGTGTACCATATGTCGAGGAAATAAATTTCATCGGCGACCAGTACGAATTCAGGCGTGAACTGCCCTGGGTGGACGATGACAATCCCGGATTCGGAGCTTCGTTCACCGATCAGGCCGGAAAGGTCATTCCCGGGAATACCTTCGACTTCACGGCGATACACGGCAAGGCGATCCTGGACTCCGGCCGCCCGTTCCATTCGGTCAGCGCCGCCGCGTTCATATCCGACCCCGTCCCTTCCAAAGGAGATTCTGCAGCAGACCTGATCTGCGGTAAACAGGTCACGACCCCTGTCGGGAACGGAATGCTCGGCAACCGCTACCAGGTCTTCCCAGATGAACTGCAGGAGGCTGTCAGGCAGTTCACAGGAGCCGGAGGCAGCATTATCGTTTCCGGTGCCAATATAGGTACCGACATATGGGACAAGGTATTCCCCGTCGACACGGATCCCGATTATTCCGCAAGGACGAAGGATTTCGCACAGACTGTCCTGGGATACAGGTGGATGACCAATTATTCGACCAACAACAACGATGTATGGCCGATGAAGAACGGCTTCCTCGACCTGGCCGGCAAGTTGGGCAAGACTGAGTTCTGGAGGGAGAGGAATGACAGGATATACAATGTCGAGACCCCTGACGGAATCGTTCCGGCTTCGGAAAAGTCCCACACATTCCTCAGGTATTCCGATACCAATATTTCAGCTGCTACCTGTTTCGAAGGTGAAGGCTACAAATCCGCCTGCCTTGGTTTCCCTCTGGAGGTAATCAAGAAACAGGAGGATATCAATACCCTTGTTGCTGAGATCCTTTCATATTTCGAGAACCAGCCATGACAGAACGCGAATCCGAAATCATTGAACTGCTTCACAAGGAGGTCAAGCCGGCGCTTGGCTGCACCGAACCAATTGCCGTGGCACTTGCCGCCGCCAAAGCGACAGAAATTCACAACTGTATTTCATCCGATGGCGGCAATGAGGCAGGGCGACCATTTACCCGGACAGGGCGCGAAGCGCAGGGAGCCCTGTCGCCTTTTGCCGCCATCGGCACCTGCATTACCGTTGAAGTATCCGGGAACATCCTGAAGAACGGGATGGGAGTCGGAATACCTGGGACGGACATGATCGGACTGCACATCGCCGCCGCCCTCGGTGCGATATGCGGACGCAGCTGCTACGGACTGGAGGTCCTGAAAGACCTTACCGACGAGGATGTGGCAGCGGCCAAGAAGATGGTCGCTGAAGACAGGGTCCATGTAGGATTGGCGGATACCGACAAGCTCCTGTACGTAAAGGTTACCGTCAAGGACAATGACGACACTTCCTGGGCAGTCATTGAAGACGACCACGACAGGATTGTCGAAACAGGTCACAACGGAGATATCCAGGACTTCAGGAAGGGATGCGACGGAGAGCCGGTATCGGATAAAGCCATACGGGATTACAACCTCAGTGTCAAGGAGATATATTCATTCACCCAAAGCGTGGCTTTCGATGACATCAAGTTCATCCTGGGCGACCGCGACCTGAACCTGGCACTCGCCCGCGAAGGGCTTGAAGGCTCCTATGGGCTGGGAGTAGGAAAGGCGATCCGTGAGAACCAGTTCGAGATATTCGGAGACGACTTCATGAGCTTCGCAATGGGCATGACCGCCGCTGCTTCCGACGCCAGGATGGCAGGATGCAAGCTGCCCGCGATGAGCAATTCCGGAAGCGGAAACCAGGGAATCACCGTCAGCATGCCGGTCATCACATATGCCATCAAATACAAGGTCGGAGACGAGGACCTTGCAAGAGCCCTTATTCTGAGCAATCTCGTCGCCATCCATATCAAGGGCTACCTTGGAAAACTGTCAGCCCTGTGCGGCTGTGTCATCGCCTCGACAGGTTCGGCCTGCGGGATCGTATACCTTCAGAAAGGGACCTATGAACAGATCTGTGCTGCGATCAAGAACATGATCGGCAACATCACCGGCATGGTATGCGACGGAGCCAAGGTCGGATGCGCGATGAAGGTGGCCTCGGGTGTGTCCTGCGCCATCCAGTCCGCCGTCCTAGCCCTGAGGGGAACCTGTGTTACCGAAACGGACGGAATAATCGACAGGGACATAGAAAAGACGATCCGGAATCTCGGAGAGATCGGATCGTCTGGAATGAAATCCACGGATCAGCTGATCCAGAGGATAATGGTCTGTAAATAAACTCCTTACTTGTCGATCAGGACGGCTTTGAGCCTGTGGAAAATATCGGTATTTTCCATCACCTGGCCGAACTTCCAGGCCGATGCTCCGTAAGAGAAGATCGGAACCGGGCTTCCGGAATGACCCGTAGTGGAGAACTTGACATCGATGCCGGTGTCTCCCTTGGTGAAATCCTTGCTTCCTGAAAGGAGTGTGATTCCTCCGGTCTCGTGGTCTGCCGTAACCACAACCAGGGTTCCCTTGTGCGTGTCGGCATAGTCGAAAGCGGCATTGAGCAGTTTGTCGAATTCCTCCATCTCCCAGGTGAGCTGCTCGGCATTGTTGGCATGGGCTGCATGGTCGATGTGGGAACCTTCGATCATGACGAAGAATCCCTTCTTGTTGTCGTCAAGTATATCGATGGCGTGCATAGCGGCGTCTGCCAGGAAATCGGTGTCCCTTTCAATTGCCATGGGATAGCTGGTATCGGCAAACAGTCCGAGGACGGGAGTATTGCGGGTTGCATAGAATTCCTCAGGCGTGGAGACGAAGGTGATGCCTTCAAGCTTCGCCTTGTCGATCATATTCTCGGGAACATACTCGGGGTCAGTGAAATACTTCTTGCCGCCACCCACGAGGATGTCAGGGCGTTCCTTAAGGTAGTCGTCGATGATTTCCTTCCTCATACCTCTCTTCGGTACGTGCGCGAAGAATGCACCGGGAGTAGCGTCCAGTACATAGGACGAGACAACAATGCCGGTGGACAGGCCCTTCTTCTTGGCCAATGCCGCGATGCTTGGAACGGCGACCGTGTCAGCAGTCATTCCGAGCATGCTGTTGTTGGTCTTCACTCCGCAGGCTATGGCTGTACCGCCGGCTGCCGAGTCAGTGACACGGTTGTTGGCAGAATATGTCTTGCTCATTCCTACGAACTGTGCACGGTCGAAACTGGTCGGGGCGTAATGGCAGTCGATCATCCATGAAGAAGTAGCTGCGAAGCCCATTCCGTCACCGATGATAAGGATGACATTCTTCACTTTTTCATTCTTCGGAGCCTTCTCGGCTGAGAATACCGGGGAAAATGATACAACCGCCACAAGGATGGATAAAAACAATCTCTTCATTATAGCTCAATTTATTCATACAAATATACAAAAAATAGGGGTTTTTCGTATATTGTGGGAAATTGACATCATCATGAGACTGAAAGCATTACTCCTGTTGTCGTTGCTGGTCAGTTTCAATTTGTTTGCGCAAACTGACCACGAGACGCTCCCCTATTCAGTGAGCGGAACTGTTGTGGAATCGGAAAACGGACATCCCCTCCAATATGTAACCGTAACCCTTTCCGGACTCAAATATGCCACCGTAACCAACTCGGAAGGTGGGTTTATAATCAAGTCTGCCACCAAGCCACAATCCGTGGAATTCAATCTCCTGGGTTTCAAGACTGCAAGCATTCCTTTCCCGGAAGACGGTTCTCCGGTGACGGTCAGGATGGAGAGGAACAAGCTGACCCTCAACGAGGCGATAGTCATATCCGGCGATCCATACACCATCCTTTATGAAGCGATGAAGAAGATCAAGGTCAACTACCCGGCACAGGCCGAACTCTTCGACTGCTTCTATCGGGAAACCGTCCAGAAGAGGAACAGGTACATCTATATCTCTGAAGCGGTCGCACAGATGCTCAAGACGTCGTATTCCAGGGGAAGCGTGATCGCCGACAGGATCGCCATCCGTAAAAGCAGGGTGCTGACAAGTCCCAGCAAGAGGGACACCCTCTCTGTAAAGGTAGTAGGCGGTCCGGCCCAGGCGGTGGAGTTCGACATCGTCAAGAACAACGAGTTGCTCAACGTCCAGGAACTCAGCAAGTACACATTCGAGATGGACATTCCCGAACTCATCGGAGACCGGATGCAGTTCGCCATCAGGCTCATCCCCAATGTCGTGGAGACCTACCCCCTCTATGAAGGTGTGATTTACGTCGACAGGGAGACCCTTGCCTTCACCCGTTTCGACCTCAGCCTGGATATGCGCGACAAGGACAAGGTCACCGGGGCGATCCTGCTGAAGAAGCCGGCCGGCCTCAGGTTCACTCCAACCGAAGTATCATTCAGGTACGATTATACCCTGTCCGAAGGAGTGTCAAGGGTCAGCTACGTCGGGACGAAGTTAAGATTCAAATGCGACTGGAAGAGACGTTTCATCAGAACTGACTTCACGGCGATAAGCGAACTTGTCACCACTGACAGGCACAGCGACAGTATCGAGCTGATTCCGAGGAAAGAGTCTTTCAACAGCCGTGAAGCCCTTTCCGACGTGGCCGCACAGCTCGATTACGACTCGGAGTTCTGGAAAGACTACAACATTATCGAACCGACAGAGAGTCTTGACCGTGCAATCACCAAGATAGTTAGGCAGAACGCCGGAAATTGAGTATATTTGCCTGATATGGCAAACGGCAGACTATTCCTCATCCCTTCACCCCTGGGAGAGTACGCTCCCGAACAAGTCATTCCGGCTCCGGTGTTGGAAAAGCTTCGTGGCATCCGGCGGTACGTAGTCGAAGAAACACGTACCGTCAGGCGCTATCTCTCCGCTGCCGGACTCAAAGGGCATATAGGCGGACTCGAATTCAGGGAGCTTAATGAACATACTGCTCCCGATGAGGTCGAGTCCCTGCTGGATATGTTCTCTGAAAACGGCGAGCCCGTGGATGTCGGCCTCATCTCAGAAGCCGGTCTTCCTGCCGTTGCCGACCCCGGCGCCCAGCTTGTAGCCCTCTGTCATCAGCGTGGTATCCGGGTGGTTCCGCTGGTAGGTCCGTCCTCCCTCATGCTCGCCCTGATGGCCTCGGGGCTGAACGGACAGAGCTTCGCTTTCGTGGGTTACCTTCCCGCCAAGACTGACGAACGGAGAAAGGCAATCAGGGATATTGAGAAAAGGTCGGCTCAGCTCAGGCAGACGGAGATCTTCATAGAGACTCCCTACCGTAATGATTCACTCATGTCGGATTTGCTGGCTACGCTCCAGCCGGGTACGAAGCTCTGCATCGCGGCGGATATCACCCTGGACGGTGAAACTATCATCACCAGGACTGTCAAAGGCTGGCGGACTTCACCGGTCTCCATCGGTAAGAGACCTTGTGTATTCCTGATATTGGCGAAATGATGGAAAAGAAACTCAAAATAGACAGTGAAGGAATCATCGAACTCCTCGGGATGGAGTTCCATGCTTTCCATGGATGCCTGGAACAGGAACGTAAGGAGGGCAACACCTTCATCGTGGATTTCCTGGGCAGGAGGAACGTCCGCAAGGCCGCCAGGAGCGACATGCTGGAAGACACGGCCGATTACGGAGCGATCTACCGCCTGGTGGCGTCCGAGATGGAAAAGCCATCCAACCTGCTGGAGAATCTGGCCGGAAGGATTGCCACAGCCATAGACAGCGCCAGGCTGGGTTTCTGGTACATCCAGGTAAGGGTATCCAAGAAGAATCCTCCGGTCGGAGGAACGTGTTCCTGGTCAAGGGTAACCGTGACGAACGGTTCCGACCTTATTTCAGTCGGTGACCCCCATAGTTTTTAAAAGATGAAGATAGCATTCCTGACACTCGGCTGCAAGCTCAACTACGCGGAGACCTCCACATATGAAAGGGGGTTCGTTTCCGCCGGGCTCGAGGTGGTCGGATGGGAGGAAAAGGCTGACGTATATCTTGTCAACACCTGCTCGGTGACCGAGAGGGCCGAGAAGAAGTGCCGGAACGTCATCCGCAAGGTACACCGGATTTCCCCTGAGGCAAGGATCGTTGTCACCGGGTGTTATGCGGAGCTCAGGAGGGCGGAGCTGGAAGCCATAGAAGGTGTCGCCCTTGTCTTCGGCGCAGCCGAGAAGACCCGTGTCGTCCCACGGACCCTTGAATTGTTGGGCGAATGCCCTCCAGCGGCAGATGAGCAGGACATCCTCAGAGCATATTCTTCGGAGGAGCGGACCAGGTCATTCCTGAAAGTGCAGGACGGTTGCAACAACTTCTGCGCATACTGCACGGTCCCCTACGCCCGAGGAGTCTCCAGGAATATCCCTATAGCCGATGCGGTCTCCCAAGCCCGGGAGATAGCCGCCAAGGGCATCAAGGAAATAGTCATCACGGGCGTCAATACGGGAGACTTCGGGCGGACCACCGGGGAGACTTTCCTTGATCTTCTGAAGCGCCTCAACGACGTGGAAGGTATTGAACGTTACCGTATTTCGTCGATCGAGCCCAACCTCATAACTGAAGATATCGTGGACTGGATAGCGTCAGGGACGAAATTCCAGCCTCATTTCCATATTCCCCTGCAGTCCGGTTCGGACGAGATGCTCAGCCGTGTCAGGCGCCGCTACACCACAGGGCTTTTTGCCGACAGGATCGATTATATCCGTTCCAGGATGGATCCGGTCCCCGGGACACCTCAGGGCAACCTCAAGCCATACGTATTCTTCGGGATCGATGTCATAGCCGGTCTCCCCGGCGAGACCGAGGATTTTTTCGAGGAGACATATTCCTTCCTCAAGGACCGCATAAAACCTGCTTTCATACATGTGTTCCCCTATTCCAGGAGACCGGGTACAGTGGCGGCGGGATGGAAGGACCAGGTCAGGGATTCCGTCAAGACTGAAAGGGTCGCCAGACTCGAGGCTCTCTGCGGAGAGCTGCATTCCGCCTTCGTGGCAAAGAACAAGGGACGCCTTTCCCGGGTCCTGTGGGAATCCGATGTCAAGGACGGTATGATGGGAGGATATTCAGGCAATTACATCAGGGTTGAGAGGCCGTATGATCCTGCCAGGGTCAACGAAATCGAAGATATCATATTATGACGACAGGAAAGGCCAGGCTTACTTTTTTGGGGACTGGGACTTCGCAGGGAGTGCCGATCATCGGGTGCAGATGCCCGGTCTGCCGGTCGGAAGACAGCCATGACAAGCGGTTCCGGGCCTCGGTTTTCGTCGAATACGGAGGCTTGAACATACTGGTGGACGCCGGCCCTGATTTCCGGATGCAGATGCTGGCCCATGGTCTGTGCCATCTCGATGCGATCCTCATCACCCACAACCATAAGGACCATACCGGCGGCCTGGACGACGTCCGTTCGCTGAACTATATCGACCGCAGGGCCAGCGAGATCTTCTGCGAGAGGAATGTCCTTGAAGACCTGATCAGGGAATATCCATATGTCTTCCGCTTCCCCAAGTATCCCGGGGCACCGGAATGGCATATCCACGTAATCGACGACAGGCCTTTCCTGATCCGGAAGGACACGGCGGAAAAGGAACTGGTATGGGTCCATGATGTAGGCTACCATTACCGCCTCCCCGACGGCCGGCTGATACCGACGGCCAAGTGCCTGGACGATATGATAGAAGATGCCTATGCTTCCGGTCAGGAACCGGACGGCGAAGGAAGTGTGAGCGTCATCCCGATCAGGGGCCTGCACGACAAGCTGCCTGTCCTGGGATTCAGGTTCGGGGACATAGCCTATATCACCGACATGAGTTCAATCCCCGAAAGTGAATTCAGCAAGCTGACAGGTCTTGAACACGTGACGCTCAACACCGTCGGATATAACAAGCACCACTCCCACTTCAGCCTTGAGGAAACCCTGGACCTTGCCCGCAAGATCGGTGCAAGGCACACCTGGCTGACACACCTGTCCCACACCTTCCCTCCCCACGGCCAGTTCTGTCTCGAGCTGGAGCGCATGTGCAGGGAAAGGAACATGGAACAAATTGTACAACCCGCCTATGACGGACTAGTAATTGAATGATAATCAGATAATTCCACTTAGATATGCCCCCTAGCTTCCTCCTCATCATCGCAGTAGTCATGCTCGCCTGCATACTGCTCAATATCGTATCTTCCAAGATAGGAGTCCCCACCCTCCTGGCATTCATGCTGCTGGGAATCCTGTTTGCCAACAACGGCATCTGGGCGGTACGGTTCGACGACTACGAAATCGCGAAGGAAACCTGTACCGTCGCACTGATATTCATAATGTTCTACGGAGGTTTCGGAACCCGGTGGGAAGGGGTCAAATCCGTAGCTTTGGAATCGGCACTGCTGGCTTCCGTAGGTGTAGTGGCCACGGCAGGACTGGTCGGGGTCTTTTGCCATTTCGCCCTGGGTTGGAAATGGCTGGAGAGCCTTCTGTTCGGTTCGGTGATGGCGTCGACGGATGCAGCCTCGGTATTCTCGATACTTAGGGGGAAACGCCTCGGACTGAAAAACAATACCGCAGGTGTCCTCGAGATCGAAAGCGGAAGTAACGACCCCGCCGCCTACATGCTCACCGCAATCATCCTTTCCATCATGAACGGTTCGGCTAACGGCGGGATGATCGCATGGACCGTCTTCGCCCAGCTGGCATTCGGAGCCGGCTGCGGACTGCTGATAGCCAAGCTGGCAAGCCTGTTCTTCCAGAGGATGGATTTCAGTACGGATGGATTCGATTCGATATTCATTTTCGCAATCGCCATAGTGGCATATGCCATTCCTACCATGATCGGCGGCAACGGATACCTGAGCGCATATCTGGTCGGAATCATTCTCGGAAACGAGGAACTTAAGGACAAGAAGGCCCTGGTCAGTTTCTTCGACGGAGTCACGGGTCTCATGCAGATGGTCATATTCTTCCTGCTGGGTCTGCTCGCCAGGCCGGCGATGCTGCACAAGGCCGTCCTCCCCGCCATAGCCATCTTCGCCTTCATGTTCCTGGTGGCACGTCCGCTGTCGATTTTCGGAGTCCTGACCCCTTTCAGGAAATACGGAATGAAGCAGCAGGCCCTTATCTCTTTCGCAGGACTACGCGGGGCGGCGTCCATCGTGTTCGCCATCATGGCGATGGTCGATCCAGCATTCCTTCAGAATGACATTTTCAACATAGTGTTCGTGGTCGTTCTCCTGTCCATATCGCTGCAAGGTTCGCTCATTCCGTGGGCCGCGAAGAAACTGGACATGATCGATCCGGGGACCAACGTGATGAAGACCTTCAACGATTATTCGGAAGGCTCGGACATGAACTTCGGGAAGATCAGCATTGCCCCCGGAAGCAGTTGGGCCGGGAAGGAGATCCGCGACCTGAACCTGCCCAGTGATGTCAGGATCGCCCTAATCCTCCGTGGAAAAGAGCGTATCCAGCCACGCGGCCATACCCGCATCCTCCCCGGAGACGAGGTCATAACCCTTACCAAGGGCTTCGATGACAACATGGCCTCCCTTTACGAAAAGACCATCAAGAAAGGCAGCCGCCGTGTCGGCCAGCCTATCTCTGAAT
>JAEEGI010008181.1_pt1 | contig 23187 bp, 20 predicted proteins | sample 8958751 | NCBI WGS metagenome assembly JAEEGI01 (sample SAMN16246545, study PRJNA631951) | gut metagenome | biome: gut microbiome; feature: rumen; material: KS-attached | host: Bos | place: Iran: Karaj | collected 2018-10 | reverse complement strand
TGGTCGTGTTTGCCCACAGGAGTCACAGTGCGAAGGTAAATGTATCCGTGGCATCAAGGGTGAAGCTGTTGCTATCGGTAAGCTTGAAAGATTCGTAGCTGACTGGGCTAGAGAAAACGGAATCAAGCCAAAGAATACATCTACTCCTAACGGACACAAGGTAGCTGTTATTGGTTCAGGTCCTTCAGGTCTTACAGCAGCTGGAGACCTTGCTAAGCTTGGCTATGACGTAACAGTATTTGAAGCTCTTCATGAGATGGGCGGCGTACTTGTTTATGGTATTCCAGAATTCCGTCTTCCAAAGGAAAAGGTTGTTAAGGCTGAAGTAGAAAACGTTAAGGGACTTGGCGTTAAGTTTGAAAAGAACGTAATCATCGGCCGCTCAATCACAATTGACGAGCTTATTGAGAAGGAAGGCTTTGAGGCTGTATTTATCGGCTCAGGTGCAGGACTTCCAATGTTTATGCATATTCCTGGTGAGCAGGCAAATGGTGTATTCTCTGCAAACGAATTCCTTACAAGAAACAATCTTATGAAGGCATTCAAGGAAGGCTACGATACACCAATCGCTCGCGGTAAAAAGGTAGTAGTTGTTGGTGGTGGTAACGTTGCTATGGATGCTGCCCGTACAGCACTTCGTCTTGGCGCAGAGGTACATGTTGTTTACCGTCGTTCTGAGGCAGAGCTTCCTGCAAGAGCTGAGGAAGTTCATCACGCTAAGGAAGAGGGCGTTATCTTTGATCTTCTTCAGAATCCAGTTGAGATTCTTGTTAACGAAGAGGGAAGCGTTCGCGGATGCAAGATTATTAAGATGGAGCTTGGTGAGCCAGATGCTTCAGGCCGTCGCAGACCAGTTGAAATTCCAGGTAGTGAATACGAAATCGAATGCGATACAGTAATCATGTCACTTGGTACATCACCAAACCCACTTATCTCAAGCACAACAGCAGGTCTTGAAACAAACAAGAAGGGCTGCTTAATTGCAACAGAGGATGGCGCTACAACTAAGACTGGCGTTTACGCTGGTGGCGATGCTGTTACAGGTGCCGCAACAGTAATCCTCGCTATGGGTGCTGGAAAGACAGCAGCTGCAGCTATCGATGAATATTTTAAAAATAAGTAATATATAATATCTGTAAAATCCACCCAGTCTTGGGTGGATTTTCTTATTTGTGACACAAATTCATGCTATTATTTTCTCACAATCCCGTAATTTGGTATGGAGGGAATTCTATGGCTTTTGTTGAATTTAAAAATGTTGGCAAAGTTTACAAAACTGGTGACGTGAAGATAGAAGCTTTAAAGGATGTAAATTTTGAAATTGAAGAAGGCGAGTTTTGCATTATAGTTGGAGCCTCTGGCGCTGGCAAGACTACCATTTTAAATATACTTGGTGGGATGGATACCCTTACCTCAGGTGGTGTATATTTGGCGGATAGAGATATTTCCGGTTATAGTCCCAGAGATTTAACTAGCTATAGACGATATGATGTTGGCTTTGTTTTTCAGTTTTACAATTTGGTTGGAAATCTAACAGCAAAGGAAAATGTGGAGCTGGCAGCTCAAATTTGTAAGGACCCAATTGGGGCAGAGGAAATTCTTACTTCAGTGGGGCTGAAGGATAGAATGAATAACTTCCCAGCACAGCTATCTGGTGGAGAGCAACAACGCGTAGCAATAGCCAGGGCTTTGGCTAAAAATCCAAAGCTACTTTTGTGCGATGAGCCAACAGGTGCACTTGATGATGAAACAGGTAGAGCAGTTCTTAAGCTATTGCAGGAGACCTGCAAGAAGAATCATAAAACGGTAGTAGTTATTACTCATAATCACGCACTTACTGCCATGGCCGACAGGGTAATAACAGTAAAGTCGGGTACGGTATCAAGTATTAGGATGAATGAAAATCCTAAGAGCGTTGATGAGATTGAGTGGTGAATGTATGTTATTGGTTTCATTATTAAGAGAAATTAAAGAGACCTTTGGTCGATTTCTGGCGCTCCTTCTTATTATAGGTTTGGGCGTTGGATTTTTTGCGGGTTTAAAGGTTACAGATCCTGCTATGCGAACTTCTATGCATGAATATCTGAAAGAGCAGGCGTTTTTCGACTATCGCCTAATATCATCACTTGGTTTTGAAGAGGAAGATATTGATTATCTAAAGAATCATATTGAGGCTCGTGATATAGAGCCTTCCATTTCATTTGACATTTTGGCGGATTACAACGAAATGTCTCACGCCATAAAGGCAATTAGTATCCCTGACAAAATCAATAAAATAGTGGTTGTAGAGGGCAGGCTTCCAAAAGAGGATGATGAGTGTCTGGTGGATTCATATCTTTTTGACAGTTCATCAATTGGAAGTAATGTCACCATATCCTCAAGCAATGAGACAGAGGATAGCGACCATTTTAAATATAAGGAATATAAGATAGTTGGACTTGTGAAATCCCCTTTGTTTATTCAGTACGAGCGCGGCGCTACAGCTTTGGGTAGTGGTGTGTTAGATGGCTTTATGTACATTAATGAGGGCGGCTTCGATTCTGAGGTTTATACAGATTGCTACGTTAAATTAGACAGCGACCTAGAGCTTTATTCTGATGAATACAAGGATTTAATCGATGAAAAAGAGAATATGGTTCAGACAGCCTTAGATGCTGCGGCAAATAATAGATACGATAGGATTATTGCAGATGCTACTGCTGAACTAAATGATGCAAAGAAGGAGCTTGCCGAAAATAAGGAGGAAAAGGGTGGCGAGCTTGCTGATGCAAAAAAGGAATTAGATAATGCAAAGACAAAGCTAAATGATGCTAAAAAGCAGATTAGCGATTATGAAGCCAAGGAAGCAGATTTAAAAAAGGCTCTTGATGAGATGCTTGAAAACATCAATCAAATGGATCAATTAAAGGCAGCAGGCTCAGAATACTATGATGAAGTGCAGTATCAAACCCTGGTTGCAACCTATCAGCAGTACTCTGCAAATCTTTACACTCTTCAGTCAGGTCTTGAAACTGCAAGAAAGGAATATAACAAGGGACTAAAGGAATATGAGGATGGCAAGGCAGAATATGAGGAGGGCCTTGAAGAGTTTAATAGCAAGATAGCTGACGCAGAAAAGGAAATAGCAGATGCCAAGACTGAGATAGCAGATATTGAGGCAGCCAGTACTTATCTTTTGGGAAGAGATTCTAATGTAGGTTATATCTGCTTTGAAAGCGATTCTACTATAGTTGGTGCTATTGCTAACGTATTTCCGATATTCTTCTTCCTTGTTGCAGCACTTGTGTGCATGACCACCATGAACAGAATGGTGGAAGACCAAAGAACACAAATAGGTGTGCTTAAGGCACTAGGCTATAGCAGCACAAGTATAATGGGCAAGTTTGTACTTTATTCAGGCTCAGCCTCACTGCTTGGTGCAACACTAGGCTTTATAGCAGGTACAATTGCCTTTCCAAAGGCAATCTGGTTTGCATATCAGATGATGTACAACACTTCCGAAATCAGCTACTATTTTAGTCCTGCTATGTTAATTATCAGCTTTATTGTGGCTTTCATTTGTTCCGTTGGTGTGACCATTTTATCCTGCCGCTACGAGATGCATGAAATGGCAGCATCCTTAATGCGCCCAAAGGCACCAAAGGCAGGCAAAAGAATCTTCCTAGAATATATAACCTTCTTCTGGAGTAGATTGAAATTCCTTAAGAAGGTAAGTCTTAGAAATATTTTTAGATATAAGGGAAGACTTTTCATGATGGTTCTAGGCATCGGCGGATGTACAGCACTTCTTGTTGCAGGCTTTGGTATTTATGATTCTATTGCAGATATCGCTGTGAATCAGTTTACCAACATTTCAAAATACGACATGGATATTACCCTAAAGGATGGGGAAGATAGTCAGGTGCCATTATTAGAAGAAATGGGCTATACCACAGAGGATTATCTTCTGTATTACCACACCTCAGTGGATATGAAGGCTGGCAAATATACTAAAAACGTATATCTGAATGTATATGATAATGATGCTGTTATAGATAGCTTTTATGATATGCATGATTCTAGCGGAAAGCATATTACTTTATCTGACCTAAAGGATAATGAGACTATAATTAACAAAGGCCTTAGTGACAGATATGGAATAAAACTGGGGGATACTATCACAATATCTTCGGATACATTGGCAAAGACCGAGTTTAAGGTTGCAGCTATAAATGAAAACTTTATATACAATTACATGTATCTTACTAAGAGTGGATATGAAAGTAATATTGGGCCTCTGCCTGAAAAGAAGAATGTGTATCTAAATGTTAAAGAGGGGGAGAATGCACATGAGGTAGGCGCTAAGCTTATGAATAATAAGGGCGTTTCTGTTGTGTCTGCTACTGTTGATATGCTTGATAGAGTAGATAACATGATGGAAAGCCTTAACATAATTGTTTATCTGGTAATTGGATGTGCTATGGCGCTGTCAGCAGTGGTTGTATATAATTTGACTAACATCAACATTGCAGAGCGAGTAAGAGAGATTGCCACTGTAAAGGTGTTAGGATTTTACAAGGAAGAAACCAGGTCCTATGTATTTAGAGAAAACATCCTTTTATCTATAATGGGTGCTGCGGTGGGGCTTATCCTTGGAAAGCTTTTGCACGCATTTATTATGAGTGAGATAGTGGTGGATTTGATTACATTTGATGTTCGAGTTACACTATTTAGCTACTTCTTGGCTTTTGTGCTTACAGTTTTATTTACATTTATCATCGATTTATTAATGGGAAAGAAGCTAGAGGAAATCAGTATGACAGAATCGCTGAAAGCGGTAGAGTAGTTTTACGCAAAATTGTGTAGATATCCACTAGATTTTAACGCTTTAGTGTGTTAATGTATTTGGAAAAGAATAAATAAAGCAGAGAGGAAGAATCATGGGAATCAATTACGTTAGTACAAGAGATATTAATAAAAATGAGATTACTGCTTCACAGGCAATCTTAAAGGGTCTTGCAGATGATGGAGGATTATTTGTTCCTACATCTGTTCCAAAGCTTGATAAGTCGCTTAAGGAATTGTCTGAGATGAACTATCAGCAGGTGGCTTATGAGGTACTTAAGCTTTTCCTTACAGATTTTACAGAAGATGAGTTAAAGCATTGTATTAATAGCGCTTATGATAGCAAGTTTGATACTGAAGAAATCGCTCCTTTAGTATATGCAGACGGGGCTTATTACTTAGAGCTCTTTCATGGTGCAACAATTGCTTTTAAGGATATGGCACTTTCAATTTTGCCACATCTTATGATTACTTCCGCTCGTAAAAATAATATTAAAAACGACATCGTAATTCTTACAGCAACATCTGGTGATACAGGAAAGGCTGCACTTGCAGGCTTTGCAGATGTTGAAGGAACAAAAATCGTTGTATTCTATCCAAAGAATGGTGTTTCTGCTATCCAGGAGCGCCAGATGGTAACACAGAAGGGGGATAACACTCATGTAGTTGGTATTAAAGGAAACTTTGATCAGGCCCAGACAGGTGTTAAGAAGATGTTTAATGACAAGGCTTTAGCTGCAGAACTTGATAATGCAGGCTACCAGCTTTCATCAGCAAACTCTATCAACATTGGACGTCTTGTTCCTCAGATTGCTTACTACGTATATGCGTACTCAAAGCTTTTAGCTGAGGAGAAGATTGCAGATGGTGATTCAATCAATGTAGTTGTTCCAACAGGAAACTTTGGTAATATTCTTGCTGCTTACTATGCAAAGAATATGGGACTTCCAATTGCAAAACTTATTTGTGCATCTAACGAGAATAAAGTACTTTATGATTTCTTTACAACAGGTGAATACGACAAGAACAGAGAATTCATTCTTACTAATTCTCCATCAATGGATATTCTTATTTCAAGCAACCTTGAGAGATTGATTTATCACATCGCTGGAAATGATGCTGCAAAGAACAGTGAGCTTATGGAAAGCCTTAAGACAACAGGCAAATACGAAATCACAGCAGACATGAAGGCAAGACTTGATAGCTTCTATGGAAACTATGCATCAGAGGAAGAGACAGGAGCTGTTATCAAAAAGCTTTACGAAGATACAGGCTATGTAATTGATACACATACAGGAGTTGCTTCAAGCGTATTTGGTAAATACAAGGCTGCAACAGGAGATGACAAGACAACAGTTATCGCATCTACAGCCAGCCCATTCAAGTTCACAAGAGCTGTCATGGGTTCTATCGATTCTGAATATGAAAACGAAGAAGACTTTGTACTTGTAGATAAGCTTTCAGAATTGGCTAAGGTAGATGTACCAAATGCCATTGAGGAAATTCGCTCAGCAGCAGTTCGCCACGATACCGTAATCGAGGTTGAGGATATGTGCGCAGAGGTAAAGAAATTTCTTAACGTATAGTAAATAAGAGCCGGTGCCGCTACGCGGCGCCGGCTCATTTTTTTAATAACAGATAATTAAGTGGATGGTTCCGAATGGGTAGGCTACTGGGAAGTCTACACATTTGTTAGGTCCACTTAAAACGCCCTCCATGGTAATTTCCGGTGGAGCAAGGGCAATAGTTTCTGAAGTATTGTTAGAAACATTTACGATGAATAATCCGTTGTGGAGGTTCAAAAAATCCTCAAGTGCTGCAATTACATATTCATCAAATTCTGTGAATTCCTCGTTAGCATATCTGGATGCGAATGCAATAGCAGTATCTCTGTCGCAGTCAATGTGTGTAAGATAATCAGAGCTATTTGATATAGACTGTGACACACCAAAGGTTATAGGATATTCATCCAAAACCATAGGTGTAAGAGGAGAGAAATCCTCGCCAACGAATCTTATCAAGCTGTTAAACATAAGCTCAAGATACATTGCATTTGTTTCATTCACTGGCATTTCTGCAAGTAAAAAGAACTTTTTGATTATGGCTGCAATAGTTTCCTGATTTTCAACATCAAGACTAAGATCGTAAAGCTCTGTATCATTCTGATATTCAAATAGAATTCTCTCTAAATCTTCGTATGAAAAGACATCGTCTTCAACTAGATTCTGGCCAAGAAGAATATAGTCAGGTGTCTGCAGAGAAAGTAATTCGTTTACCTGGTCGTTTGTCAAATAACCGCGTTCTACTGCAATTTCACCAAAACGCTTGTCCTCTCTGGATTGAACATAAAGGCATTCGTCTACTTCCTTTGCAGTCATTAGACCTTCTTTTATGGCGATTGTTCCAAGCTTAATGTGAGTTTGAGACAATCTGGACATTGCTTTAAACAATTGCTCTTGATTTACAATTCCTCGTTGTAGTAAGTAGTTGCCCAAGAACTGTGTATACATTAATTTTTTCCTCCGAGACGAAGCTCAATTATTTCCTTAATCTGATTTTTTTCAAAAGGCTTTTGTATGAAGTCCTTTGCCCCAAGCTGTATTGCTTTCTTCAGCTGTTCTTGAGTACCTACAGAAGATACTATAATAATAGTTGCGTCCTTGTCGAACTCTCTGATTTCAGATAGGGCGGCATTGCCATCCTTTTCAGGCATCACAATATCCATGAAAACCAAATCTGGTTTTTCAGTTTTATATAATTCTATTGCTTCGGAGCCGTTTTTTCCTTCGATAAATACAGCACCATTAGAAATTTCTTTTACAGCATCCATTAGCTGCTTTCTTGCAAGTACTGAATCATCGCATACCAATATTTTTTTGCCTGTAATATCCATAAGTCAACCCTCCTGCATACTTTAAAATAATAATACAATAAGCTGACATATTATTCAAACGTATTATCAGATAATTATGTTAAAAAATGTTGAAATGCGACAATATTTAGATTTTTTAAAGTCCCTTTTTTATGGAAATGAACCATAATAATGGGTATAATTATTCTATTGAAGCTAAGAATTATTTATTGGAGGATTTTGTTATGGATATGAGCTTTATGACTATTTTTGACATCATTATTGGAGTTCTTGGGATATATTTGTTATTCGTGGGAATAAAGGGCTTCAAGAAAAATGAAGTTGACCCTATGCTAATTACAGCAGATGAGCTGCTTAAATGTAGGGATGTAAAGGCACTTTCAAAGGAATTGATGCCAAAGACAGCAATCTTTGGGGCTTTTTGCATTTTGTTTGGTATTCAAGGTTTGCTAAATGATACAGGAAAGATTCTTTTCCCTAAAGCAGTTAATGCAGTATTTCTAATTGCTTTTGTAGTAATTTACGGTGTGTTTTCATACTCACTTCATTCTGCAAAAAAGAAATATATTCAATAAAGAGTAAGATTATCATCACTTAGAATTCACATTAGAGTGTAAGATAAAAATAGGAGAGATTCCATTCGGAGGTACATATGAAGAAGATATTAGTTGTAGATGATGAGGAGAAGATTCGTTCAATAATTCGTAAATACGGAGAGTTTGAAGGCTATGAAGTATCTGAAGCCTGCGATGGAATGGATGCCATCGAAAAGGTAAAGGCTAATGGCGATTACGACGTTATTATTATGGATGTTATGATGCCAGAGCTAGATGGCTTTTCAGCATGCAGTGAAATCAAAAAGATTAAGGATATTCCTGTTATTATGCTTTCTGCAAGAGGCGAGGAATATGATAGAATTCATGGCTTCGAGGCAGGCGTTGACGATTATGTAGTTAAGCCTTTCTCACCAAAGGAGCTTATGATGCGCGTTAATGTTGTAACCAGCAGAAGCAGATCAGAATCATCAGGTGAGGCTGATATTTTTAGATACGAGGGTCTTGAGATTAATTTTACAGCACGAACAGTTTCGATTGATGGAAAACGTGTTGAAATGTCACCAAAGGAATATGAATTACTATTCTATTTAGTAAGAAATAAAAATATTGCCCTGGAAAGAGAAAAACTGATTACTGAGGTTTGGGGCTACGACTATTACGGAGATGATAGAACATTGGATACACATATCAAGCTCCTTCGAAATAGTCTTGGTGAATACCGAAAGCTTCTCATTACTTTACGTGGAGTTGGCTATAGATTTGAAGCGTAATTTTGGAGGTTAAATTGAAAAAAAGTAGAATAAGTGTTAAATGGAAAACATTTTCTATATTCTTGATTTTTGCCATAGTACTGCTTGGAGTGCTATGGTTTTTTCAGATTGTTTACTTGGATGATTTCTATAAAATCATAAAGCGTAAGGAAACAGAAGCGGTCCTTAGGGATGTTGAGAATTTGCTGTATTCATCTGATAATCCTACTGACGATATTGAAAAAATAGCAGCATCTAACAACCTGGGAATCTACATTACAGATAATAATGGTGTTGCTTTATACAATGCGGAATACATTTCCAATTCACAGATGTCTTCATTGCCACAGTTCATGTTTGGATTGTTCTATGACCGGGCAGTTGCTAATGGCGGCGAGGCTGTTATTGAATTCAAAGGAAATGTAATGCAAAGAAAGGTGGAAAAGGAGCGCTTCCAATTTGGAGAAAATGGAGAGCCTATCTCGCCTGAAGAATCAGAGGAATCTCAGTCAGAAACAGCTTCTGAGGATACTGACAGTGCTTCAGATGAGACTGAAGAGGAGACTGAGCCACAAGGCAAAATCGCATATACAATACCTGAGGAGAAAAAAGAAGAGGTCTTCAGACAGAACATCGGAAATGATATGGCTGAATCAGTTATCTACGTTCGTATAATTGATGTGGATGGAGCAGAAGAGGTCATTATGATTAATTCCGTGCTTACTCCTGTTGATGCTACAGTATATACCCTTAAGGTCCAGCTTAGATTTATATCTGCCATAATGATTGTTATTGCCTTTATACTGGCAGCCACATTATCAAACAACATCTCTCGTTCAATCATTAGAATAAACGAAGGTGCAAAGAAGCTGGCAGATGGAGATTATTCTGTTAAGTTCAATTCCAGAGATTACATGGAGGTGGCAGAGCTTTCTGACACACTTAATTATACAGCAACAGAGCTGGGTAAAACCGACAGCTTCCAAAAGGAACTGATAGCAAATGTTTCTCACGATTTGCGTACTCCACTTACCATGATTAAGGGCTACGCAGAGGTAATGCGAGATATTCCTGGGGAAAACACTCCTGAAAACGTACAGGTAATCATTGATGAGACGGAGCGTCTTACAAGCCTTGTTAACGACATGCTTGATATTTCAAAGCTAAAGGCTGGAACTCTTACTATTCAGCCTGAGGAATACAATATTACAGAAAGTATCCGCCACGTACTAGAAAGATATAATAAGCTTAGAGAGGTTGAGGGCTACACCATTGATTTCGTTTATGATGACGAGGTTATAGTTTATGCAGATGAGCAGAAGATGTATCAGGTACTTTATAACCTGGTAAATAATGCCATTAATTACACAGGAGAAGACAAAAAGGTTACTGTAATACAAAAGGTTCTTGGGGATACCCTAAGGATTGAGGTTAAGGACACCGGAGAAGGTGTTAAACAGGAAGATATCCCTTATGTTTGGGATAGATATTATAAAGATAAAACAGCCCATAAGCGAGCCATTTCTGGTACAGGCTTAGGACTGTCTATCGTTAAAAACGTATTAGAATTGCATGGCGCCAAATATGGAGTTTCTTCTATACAAGGCCAAGGCGCCACCTTCTGGTTCGAAATACCGCTGGATTTGTAATAAATTACTTAACACCAGTGTATTTCTCTTCGCAGTACTTACAGCGATATACTTCGTTGAATTCGTCTGTAAGAATGAATATTTGATCTAACTCTTGTTCCACGGTGCTTATGCATCGTGGATTTTTGCATTTAATAACGTTTTTGATTTCCTTTGGAAGCTTCAATTGTCTCTTCTCAACTATCATATCGTTTTTGATGATGTTGCATGTAATATTGTGATCAATGAAGCCTAAGATGTCCAAATCCACTCGTTCTATTGGACATTCTATTTTTATAATATCTTTGCGACCCATCTTATTTGATTTTGCATTCATTATCATGGCGATTGTGCAGTCACAGCCTAAGTCTTCTAAATGTAGGTCACGATAAATAGTCATAGACTCGCCGGCTTTAATATGATCCAACACAAATCCTTCGTGTATTCCGCTTATATTAAGCATGTCATTTCCTCCTTGGGTTTTGGCTCGCCTGTTACGCAGACAATAAAATATATTCTTTCGTCGACTGATGTCTCCTACAGAAAATATTTTATTGTCTACTACAGGCTATTTAAACACAGTGTTTTGGCTCGCCTGTTACGCAGACAATCATAAATAATCCTTCGTCGACTGATGTCTCCTTCGGAAACATTTATGATTGTCTACTACAGGCTATTTGAACACAGTGCTTTCTCTCGCCTGTTACGGACAGGCTATTTATACTAGTTCGAGTAATGTTAGGATTAGCGCCATACGGATGTAGACGCCGTTTTGGGCTTGGGTGAAGTACATGGCTCTTGGGTCATCGTCTACGTCTACGGATATTTCGTTTACACGTGGTAGTGGATGAAGAACCATCATATCTTTTTTAGCAAGCTGCATCTTCTCAGGTGTGAGGATGAAGAAATCCTTTAAGCGGATGTAGTCTTCCTCGTTGAAGAAACGTTCCCTCTGAACACGTGTCATATAAAGAATATCAAGCTCGCCCATAACATCATCTAAGGAATCAACCTCTTTGTATTCGTAGCCATTCTTCTCTAAAACATCTTCTCTTATATATTCAGGAACTTTTAGCTCTTCAGGAGATATAAGAACGAATTTAATTCCAGGATAGCGCACAAGTGCATTAATCAAAGAGTGAACTGTACGGCCGAATTTTAAATCGCCACAAAGTCCGATAGTAAGGTCTTTGATTTCTCCACGTAAAGAGCGGATAGTAAATAAATCTGTAAGTGTTTGTGTGGGATGTTGATGACCGCCATCACCGGCGTTAATAACTGGAATACGTGAACGTTGCGAAGCAACAAGTGGAGCGCCTTCTTTAGGATGACGCATAGCGCAAATGTCTGCGTAAGAAGAAATGACGCGAATAGTATCGGAAACACTTTCGCCTTTAGCTGCTGATGAAGAATCAGCGGAAGAGAAACCAAGAACAGACCCGCCAAGATTAAGCATGGCAGCCTCAAAAGAAAGTCGTGTACGTGTACTTGGTTCGTAGAAACAGGTAGCAAGCTTTTTGCCGTGGCATTTTTCGGAATAATTAGCCGGATGATTTCTGATATCATCTGCTAAATCCATAAGCTGCTCCAATTCCTCTCTAGAAAAATCTAGAGGGCTCATTAGATGTCGCATTGATTATCCTCCCTATGAAATTAGTTTTCAAAATCAATTTATTCTACCACATTGAATTTAAAATAAAAGCCTTTTATGATAAAATATTTTTCATGAAATACGCAGATATTATTATTGATATTTCTCATGAGAGATTAGATAAGACATTTGAATATATTGTTCCAGCAGATTTGGAGGACGTTATTACTGAAGGAGTCCAGGTGGTTATTCCTTTTGGTGCAGGTAATCGTGCCATTACAGGATACGTGGTGGACTTGCATGACACTCCTAAGTTTGATGTTACGAAGCTGAAGCCTATTGCAAGGGTAGTTAAAGACAGTATTGCTATAGAGTCTCAGCTTATTTCTTTGGCTGCTTTTTTGAAACGTAATTACGGTAGCACCATGAATCAGGCTCTTAAAACCGTAATCCCTATCAAAAAGCGTGAAAACGAAAAGCTTAAAAAAGAAATAAGTCTTGCAGTATCAATTGACCAGGCAAGGATTGAGCTCAACGAGCTACTCACTAACAAAAGACATGCCATTGGCAAGGAACGACTTCTTAGAGAATTGCTTACAGTGGATGTGTTAGATTGGGAGCTTGCTACTAAAAAGCTTCAGATTCCAACAGCTAACATCAGAGATTTGGAATCAAAGGGAATCATAAAAATAGATTCCGTTAGAACCTTCAGAAATCCTCATATGAATGCAGATGCTGATGCAAAGCAAATCACTTTAAATGAGGAGCAGGAAGCTGCGGCAGAACAGATAAAAGCCGATATAGATACTGGCAGACACAAAACCTATCTTATCCATGGAGTAACAGGCTCAGGTAAGACAGAGGTTTACATGGATGTTATGGACCATGTGATTAAAATGGGCAAGCAGGTTATCGTGCTTATTCCTGAAATAGCCCTTACCTACCAGACAGTTATGCGTTTTTATACCAGGTTTGGAGATTCAGTTTCAATCCTAAACAGCCGCATGTCACCAGGTGAGCGATTTGACCAGTTCGAAAGAGCTAAAAGCGGTGAAATCAGCATTATGGTTGGCCCTCGTTCGGCACTATTTACTCCATTTCCAAATCTAGGATTAATCATCATAGATGAGGAGCATGAACCTAGCTATAAATCAGAGGTTGTGCCTAGATATCACGCCAGAGAAACAGCAGTTTACAGGGCAGGTCTTACAGGCGCTACTGTTATTTTAGGTTCAGCTACCCCTAGCCTAGAGGCTTATTCCAGAGCAGTCTCAGGTGAATATAAGCTTATCACCTTAAATAAACGTGCTAAGGGTCAGGATATGGCTACCTGCGAAATAGTTGATTTAAGAGCGGAGCTTCAATCCGGTAATCGTTCCATGCTTAGCCGTAGGCTAAAGGAATTGATGGCAGACAGGCTTGAGAAACATCAGCAAATAATGCTGTTTTTGAATAGAAGAGGACTTATGGGCTTTGTTTCATGTAGAGCCTGCGGTCATGTACTGAAATGTCCTCACTGCGATGTGGCGCTACATTTGCATTACGGTGGCGTTATGAAATGCCATTATTGCGGCTACACAACAAAGGCAACCAAAACCTGTCCAAGCTGTGGCAGCAAATACATCGGCAGCTTCAAAGCCGGTACTCAGCGTTTGGAAGAAATAGTTAAAGAAGCCTTCCCAACAGCAAGGGTACTTCGAATGGATGCGGATACCACATCTGGCAAAAACGGACATGAAGAGATTTTATCAGCCTTTGCAGCACACGAAGCTGATGTTCTTATCGGAACTCAGATGATTGTTAAAGGTCACGATTTTGGAAAAGTCACACTTGTTGGTATAATAGCAGCAGATATATCTCTTAACGAATCGGATTTTCACAGTGGTGAGAGAACCTTTCAGCTTCTTACACAGGCTGTGGGACGTGCCGGAAGAGGAGATGAACCAGGAATTGCTGTTATCCAGACATATCAGCCTGAAAATTATGCAGTTGTATCATCTGCAAATCAGGATTATGACAGCTTTTTCAAACAGGAATTTGCCTATAGAAGATTGCTGCAATATCCACCTTGCTCACATATCCTTGGAATACAGGTAAGCAGTGAAAAACAGGCAGATGCAATCGCCCAGGCAGACATTCTTGCAGGAGTTATAAAATCAGTAGACCCTGAAATCATAATAATGGGTCCTGAGGATGCCTACATAGGCAAATTAAAGGATATTTATCGAAGAGTAATCTATGTAAAGGCTGACGAATATGATAGACTAGTAAAGGTTAAGGATGAAATAGATAAATTCCTACTTGAACAAAAACAATATCGAAGCACCAGTACCTGGTTCGACTTCGACCCAATATCAACAATTTAGTTTTAAAATGAAAGGATTTATGAAATGGCAGTTTTAGAAATTAGAGAATATGGAAAAGATGATGTTCTTCTTAAGGTTTGTAAGCCAGTAAAAGAACTTACACCTCGTCTTAAGACATTAATCGAGGACATGTACGAAACAATGTATGATGCAGACGGTGTTGGTCTTGCAGCACCTCAGGTAGGCGTACTTCGTCGTATCTGTGTTATTGATATAGGTGAAGGCCCTGTTACACTTATCAACCCAGAGGTTCTTGAAACATCTGGCGAGCAGACTGGTAACGAAGGATGTCTTTCAGTTCCAGGTAAAACAGGAATGGTTACACGACCTAATTACGCAAAGGTTAAGGCTCTTAACGAAGATATGGAAGAATATATTGTTGAAGGAGAAGGCCTTATGGCTCGTGCTCTTTTACATGAAATCGATCATCTTGATGGTCATATCTACACAGAAAAGGTAGAGGGCGAGCTTTACAATGTTGAAGATTTAATGGAAGAGTACGAAGAAGAATAAACATTAAAAGGACTTGAATAAGGGACATGAATAATGATTATGAAAAAATAGAACGTGTAGCTAGCAGAAATAGAAAAAGAAGACAGCTACAACGAAGAAGGATAATTCTAGCATCCATTGCGGGAGTGGTTGCATTAGTAATTATCATCACAACAGTTGTTATAGTAAAAAAGAATCATTCTAAAAATGAAGAGCCTGTAGAGGTTGCCCAGACTCAAGAAACACCTACTGAAGAAGATGAGGATGCCAAAATAGAGGTGGTTTATCCTGAAGAGGATGAAACTTCAAAGACAGGCGAAGCTGACCCAGAAAGCACTGTTAAAAAAGAATCAGGCGCTGCGGTAAATGTAGTAGACATTGTTAACGCCAGCAACGTTGGTGAGAATTCTAACATTACATACGGAATAGATGTTTCCAAATTCCAGGGCACTATCGACTGGGCTCAGGTAGCAGCATCAGGTATTAACTATGCGATGGTGCGAGTAGGCTACAGAGATGCCGTAACGGGTGAAATCAAGGCAGATACCAATGCTAAATACAACATGCAGGAAGCTGAGAAAAACGGAATCAAAATCGGTGCATACTTTTTCTCTACTGCAGTAACTTCTGCTGAGGCAGTGGAAGAGGCTGATTGGGTAGCAAATTATATTAGTAAATATGCCATCACATATCCTGTTGGTTACAACTGCGAAGGCTTTGAAAACAGCAACAGTCGTCAATACAGCCTTACTAAGGATGACAGAAGTAATTTTGCTGTAGCCTTTCTTAACGAGATTTATAAGAAGGGATATACACCAATCTTTTACGCTTCCAAAAATGAAATGGCAAATGATGCCAAATGGAATACATCTACTTTAGGTTCCAAGTTCAAGATTTGGATGGCTTGGTACAATCAGGACACATCTAATCTGGCTGCAGGCCCATCAGCAGGGTTCAATTATGATATGTGGCAGTATACTAATCAGGGAACTATCCCAGGTATATCAACAAAGGTTGACGTTGATGTAGCTTACTTTGGATATAATGGAACAGAAAGTGCTAAGGATACATCAGCACGTGAGGTAGCTTCAGCTGATGTGGAAGCGCTTATGAAGTTTACAGATGTAAACGAGACTGTAACTGCAAAGAGCAAGACAAATCTTAGAAACAAGCCAAGCCAGGGTGCTGATAGCACTGTAATGGCAACTCTTGTTAATGGAGATACAGCTACACGTACTGGAACTAGCACTAGTGGTTGGTCCAGAGTAGTATATAACGGAGCAACATATTATGCAGTTTCCAGCTATTTAACAACAGATACATCTGCACCAGCTCAGACAGCGACCCAGCCAGCCGCGGCTCCAGCAGAAGCACCAGCAACATCAGGCTTTAAAACAAAGTTCACTGATGTTAACGAAACGGTTACCGCAAAGGAAATGGTTAACCTTCGAAATAAGCCAAGTGTAACTGATGCTGATTCAGCTGTAGTTGTTACTTTATACAACGGCCAAAACGCCGTTCGAACAGGTGTCAACAATGAATATGGTTGGTCACGAGTAGAATACAATGGACAAGTACTTTACTGTGTAAGTAGCTTTCTTAAGGTTGTGGAATAAGTGGAGGAATTATGCTGAAAATTTATTTTGGAGAATTGGAAGCAAACAACTATATATTTAATCCCGATGTTTATTTTAATAATACATACGAAGATGAATGGATTGTAGATAAGTTATCAGTTGATATGATTAAGGATGTTGATGGTTCAGATGTGATAGGACCTAGACTAATTGATAGTCCCTACCTTGGTTCAATTCCTGTTGAAAGATTATCAGGTGGTGTAAAAACACTTATCCTTATGAATAATGATGATTCTCATGTGTTTAATGCATCTGCGTGCGGTGACAACTGCGCAAAATGGATTTTAAAAATTGCTGAAAATAAAGATATCATGATTCGATTAGGATATTTGATGGATTTTGGTGAAGATTCTTTTGAAGCAGAAATTGTTAACACAGGAAAATTGGTTCATTCTAACAAGGAATTAGTTTTAGAGGTTCTCGATAATAAATTGATTTAAGGAATGGTGATATGGTAGGCAAATACGATATTGAAATATATAATAATAAAGTCCATTATTTTTTGACAATTAAGAGGAATATCACAATTCTTAAGGGAAATAGTGCAACTGGCAAAACTGAATTGATTAGATTAATCAGTGAGTATGAAGCTAATGGAAATTCCTCTGGTATTAGTTTAAAGTGCGATAAAAAATGTTCTGTATTAACTAATATAGCCTGGGAGTTGAGATTGTCTTCAATGTCTCAAACTATCATATTCATAGATGAAACAGCAGATTTTATTAAAACCAAGCGATTTGCCGAACTGGTAAAAGGCTCTGATAATTACTTTGTAATTGTTACACGTGATGATTTAAGTCAGCTACCTTACAGTGTTGATGAGATTTATGGCCTAGCCAATGTATCTTCAACATCAAAATACAAGGCTTACAAAAAAGTTTATAATGAAATGTATAAGCTTTATAATTTGAATCCTATCAAGAATGTGAATCCTGAACTTGTAATCACAGAGGATTCTAATTCGGGATATCAATGTTTCTCTCATATTTTTGAATACTGTGTATCGTCTAATGGTAAGAGTAATATATATGATAATATAAGAGAACAAAGTGACAAAAGACTTCTTGTGATTGTAGATGGGGCAGCTTTTGGACCTGAAATAGGAAAGATAATGAGCTATCTATCTGTTAACGATAATGATTGTGTGCTTTATGCGCCTGAGTCATTTGAATATATTTTACTCAGTTCAGAATTGTTGGATGTTCCAAAAGAAATTTTGAATGAAACATATAATCATGCTGATAGCAAGGAATTTGTTAGTTGGGAAGAGTATTATACTAAATATTTAATCGATGCATCTCAGCAAACTGTATATAAGTATTCTAAAACACATTTGAATAAAAATTATTTGGGCAATAAAGCTTTAGAGAAGATAAAGCAGGTGTTGCCTGAACAGATACTGTAGGAATGGGTCTCTTCTAAAATCATATGATTTTAGGAGAGACTTTTATTGTATGGAATACAATTTTATTATAAATATTAAAATTTGAATTATATTAGTTTGTTTCAAGTTCATATTTTTTGATTGCTTGTCTTATTAAATACAAAACTTCTCCATTTATAGATCGACCTTCATAATCTGCAAGTTCTTTTAATTTATCATGTGTTTCAGTATCAATTCTTAAGCCTAGATGCTTATCTTTTTCTTTTTTCATAAATTTTCCTCATCGATATATTCTTTATAAGTACATATTAAGTTCACAATAAGCTGGTATGATGAAAATGAACTTAAAATAAGTACATAAAATTGTTTTGCCGGAAGGAGGTAGTTTGAATGTCGTATTGTATTAAATGCGGGGCTGAGTTACCACCAGATGTGGGAATCTGTTATAAGTGTGGATATCCTGTAGTGTTAAGTAAAAATAATTTAGAAGAAAAATCTAGTATAAAGGATACAGTCGAACCGGCTAAATCTGACAAAAAAAACTATTGGTTCGTGTGTAAAAAGAATTTAACAATTATTCTTCTGGCAGTCATTATTTGTGTAATAGGTGGAATATATTATTTGAATCCAAATACACAATATAATATTGCAGAAAAGGCTTTTTCAAATGAGTCATATAGTAGAGCTGTTAAGGGTTACAAAAGGGCTGGTACATATAAGGACGCACCAGACAAATTAAATGTAGCAATAAAAGCGATGAATTATTCTGAAGGTTTGAGTTTATTTGAAAAAAAAGATTATGAATCAGCAATAGAACATTTGATTATTGCAGATGACTTTAGTGAATCACAAAAAGTGTTAAAAGAAAGTTATTATGGTATGGCTGTAAGTTTTGAAGAACAGGGTGACAGGGTTAATGCAGCTATTAATTATGCAAATGCGGTTGATTATAATGACAGCCATGATAAAGCTATGGCCATTTGTGCTGATTTGGTTAAAAATGGCGATTATGATAGTGCAAAATCGGTATATGCAATTCTTAATGAAAATGATTATGTGCAATATTGTTTTGGTGTGGAGGCGCTTAAGAAATCTAATTATGCATTTGCAAAGAAAAAACTTAGTAGCGCTAGAAATATTTTTGATGGTGACGAGCAATATAAAGAGGCTGCATATAATTACGCAATAACACAGGTTAATTCTAAAAATTATGAAGAGGCATTAGCTACGCTTTCAGAGATAAATGATTATAAAGATGCAAAAGAGTATAGGGATAGTGTTTCTATTGCGTATTCAAAGGCAGAGATTGATTCAGGAAATCTTAATCATGCAATTAGTATTATAAAAAATGTACCGGATGATAGTGAATATGAAGGTGTAGCTGCTAGAGATATAAAAACACTTTTAAACAAGAATAAGGATTGGGTAAATGTATGCGGAAAGTGGGTGTCTACTAGTGGAAAAATGAAAGCTACACAAGATGGAAGCTATTCAAGTTATTGGTGGTATCATGATTTTAATGAAGGAGACTTGAATGCAGAGATTAGATGTTCACTAAAAAGCGATGGATCAGTTACGCTCATAATTAAAGGAGATGTCCCAATTTACACGGAGTATTCAATTGTTGGGGATCTTGTTGAAAAAGATACATATAGTTTAAATAAAAATGTAAATGTGATGAAACAAGGAACTATAGATTTGGATAATGATGCTTCAATTGTAATTTCTCCCTCTAAGATTATATTTAATTATAAAAAAGTAGATAAAAGTCAGGATGTATTTTTTAAGTATATTTATACTACTGATATTACATTTGGAAAAAAGGTAGAAACATTTTAGATGTATTTATAAATAACCAATTCAGTTTTTAGGAGGAGTACACTATGGCCTATTGCTCTAATTGCGGTGCATATGTTATGGATGAAGCTCAATTTTGCCAAAATTGTGGAAATCAGCTGATTAATAATAGCCCTTCTCGTGCGAATGAAGTTTCTGAAAAAAAGAATAATAAACCAGAGAATAGTAAAATTTATACATTGTTAGGTGTTTTTTCATTTTTAATTTTGCTGGCAGCTATATTCATAGATAATCTTACTCTTTTTTTTATTTTTGATTTGTTAGCACTTGCTATTGCTATAGTGTCTTTAGTAAAGAAGTGCAAACTAAAGGGATTTCCTATCATTACAATAATTATAGAGATTATTATAATTTGTGGTTTGATATATACTGTCATTACGCCTCAAAAAGAAAATTCTGGAAATCCAATAAGTAAAAGTGAAATATCGGAGGAATATAAAGGACTAGATCCAGATTTGAAAGAATTTCTAGATTCTTATGAAGAGTTTATTGATGAATATGTTGATTTTATGAAAAAATACTATGACGACCCGACTGATTTAGGATTGCTTGATGATTATTATGATATTATGTCTAAGTATAATGCATATATGAATAAGTTAGACACATATAGTACGGAGTCTATGTCAAAAGCAGATTACAATTATTATATTGATGTAACCGCAAGATGTAATAAGAAAATTTTAAATGTTTTAGGTGATGATTAATATCTTGGTTTCATTAATAAGATGCTTAATAATAATCTTTTTAGGCCAAAAAGATTTAATACAATTAAGAACTAACTTGAGAATTACTCAAAGATAGTAATTTTATTCATGCTTCAAATAGAATATGGCAAGTTGAGTTCTATCTCTTAGATTTAGCTTTTCTAGGATGGTGGATAGATAGTTTCTAACTGTTCCTTCTGATAAGAAAAGCTTCTGGGAGATTTCTTTGTTTGAAAAGCCTTCGGCTACAAGTTGGATTACTTCGTATTCTTTTTCAGAGATATCGTATTTGCGATAATCGAAGCCATTGTCTTCAGTGCTGTTCTGAGACATGAGAGTAGGCAGCTTGTCTATGACGGCGCCGCCAAATACACTTTGGCCGTTGATTGCAGCATGGAGGGCTGCAGGCAGAGATTTGTAATCCTGCTTTAAAAGATAGCCTTTAACACCAAGCTTTAATGCCTTAACTATGTATTCATCATCAGAAAAGGTTGTTAAAAAGAGGATAGTAGCATCCTTATGTTTTGATAGAATTTCTTCAGCTGCTTCAAGTCCGTTCATATCCTCCATACGAATATCCATAAGAAGCAAATCTGGGTTAAGCTCATCGAATAGAGCTACGGCTTCGCGGCCACTTCCACCTTTTCCAACTATTTCAAATTCTGGTTCGGCAGAAATTATCATCTCAAGTGACATTGTTATTAATTCATCGTCATCTACTAGTAGAATTCTTTTCTTTTCCATAATCTATCCTCGTTTATTATTAAAAGGTAATCTGGCGAATACTGTAAAGCCATCGTTAATATAAAAGTAGGCTTCGCCGCCAAGTGAATTTGCTCTGTTTCTAATATTTGTAAGACCGATTCCATCGTAATCTTCAATGGAAATCTTTTGTTTTTGCTTTAATGAAAGTGTTCCATTGTCAGTAATTGATATAGTGCAGAAACTGAAATTTTGATGTAGAATCACTGAAACTATATTTCCGTTTGAATGCTTTATAATATTCGTCACAGCTTCCTTTAGGATTCCTATTATTGAAAGTTTCACATCAGTTGGCAAATTCTCATCCAAATCCAACTCCGTATTTACGGTAAAGCCCTTTAGCTCATTTAAAATCTCAGTAATATTTTTCTCCAAATCAATGGAATCATCATGCAAATCGTGTACTGAGCTTCGCATCTTTTCCATGGATTCATCCAAGGTGTCCGACAGCATCTTTAGCTGAGGGGCAATTGCTTCGTCTTTATTTACAGTGGATATAGCACCAAGAAGAAGGATCGCTCGAGATAGAAGATGTCCCACGTTGTCGTGGATTTCCCTGGCAATTCGATTCCTCTCAGCTAGGGTGGCTAGGTGAACCTGTTGATCCTGCTCCATGAGAAGAGCTTTGTTTTTATTTTTTAGAATTTCTTCAAGCTCAATGCTATCATCACGGGTGCGGTGAAGCTGGTTTTTATAAATAATCATTTTGTCAAAAAGTGAAATGGAAATGATTGTAAAGGAAGCTATGATAATTAAAGCAATAATCTTAATCATCATATTAGTAGATCCAGCTGTAATCATGTAAATGATTGCTAATGCAAAAGGAATAGCTGTGAGAATTAAGTTGGCTAACTTCGTATTTACGATAACACCAATTTCCATAAATAAAAAAACGCAAAGAGACATTACCACAGTGCCTGTGGTAATGCCATTTGCGATAATAAGAATTGTTAGACCAGCGGCCGAAAGAAGCCTGATGATTATGTCATACAGCATATTGCTCCTTTTTCTTAGAGATAATTAATCCTGCTGTGAAGAATATGCCAGCAAATAATATCTCTATTAGCAAATATTCATAGAATGTTTTTCCAAGAATTTTATCTACAGGTGTATCATTAATAAGTCTTATGGCAGCTGTGTACCAGTATAGTGGTAAGAAGTGTGCAAACTTCACAATAGCTGGCGATAAAAACTGAATATCAATAAATACTCCACAGAAAAAACTCATTGAAAGTACAAACATATTTGTAACCATATTTATTATATTTTCGTTGGTTGTGATGGCGCTAATCATATAGGCCATACCAAGGCCAACCAGCATAAGTGCAATTACATCAATACAGTAGAATATGAACTTTCCGTTGGTATCGGATAATCCCATCAAGCCGACTACAACAGTGACTGCAGCGGTGATAACAATGCCAATACAAAATACAGCAGCTATAATTGCAAAATTTCTGGTTTTAAAATGCATTCCACTAACACTAATGCGATTCTTAACATCTACATCCTTTGTAAAGCTAAGTACTGAGCTAATGGAAATGCAAAGTATCATCATTAACGTATATCCGTTAAATGTAAACATTCCTGTGTAGAAGGAACGATGGTTTTCGTCTGCGTTGTCCATGATGCTGGCCTTAGTTTCAGAAAGCTTAATCATGTTTTCCTTTGTTAAAGCTATTGCTTCATCCTCTGAATCACCACTATTTAAATATACCATTACATCCTGCATATAGGTACGTATTTTCTCGGTCAGTAGAT
>JAEEGI010008178.1_pt1 | contig 23192 bp, 19 predicted proteins | sample 8958751 | NCBI WGS metagenome assembly JAEEGI01 (sample SAMN16246545, study PRJNA631951) | gut metagenome | biome: gut microbiome; feature: rumen; material: KS-attached | host: Bos | place: Iran: Karaj | collected 2018-10 | reverse complement strand
GTTAATCTACGCAAGACGTTAGGTTACTATTCATGAGTCATCGAGAACCGTCCCTACTGACTCATTTCAAGAGAAATTCAATGAACTGCCTGGCGGTGTCGGGGTGCTGGGTGTTGATTATTACAGCAACAGCAGCATCCTGTCCGTAGTAAGCTGAAGTCTCTTCGATGATGGAGGAACCCTCAAGCCTGATGGCTACCGGAATGGGATTCTCCATGGCGTCGGGAGATTCTAATTCGTAGACATAGGTCTTGTTGTAGTTGTCGGCCTTTACTGCAAAGTTGTTGTTCTCGTCGAACTCTCCGGTGCTGAGGTAGGTCTGGTATTCATCGGAGTTGAGATAATCAAGATAGGCCTGATCAACATAGATAAGTCTGTCCTCCAGGGACTTAAGTTCATCATCAGTGTAAACTGTTCTAAGATCAAGGAAGGTCTCCTGATTGCCATAGTGGAGCATTACCTTGATATCTCCGGCCATGACGTCCAGCTCCTTGGAAGCCAGGACAGCCATGATCTTCTGACTGGTGGCCACTGTCATCTGGTCCAGTACCAGGGGATCGAAGCTGGCAGAGGTGTCAACCATGCACTCATAGTGCTGGGTATCGATACCTGCGTATTCTGCGAAGCGCTCTTCAAAAACATCTTCTGCCATGGAGGCGCCGCTGTTAAGCATGATGGCATAGAAGGCGTAGGGCTTGTTATTGGTCACATCCTTTATTACAGTGATCAGCATAATGATGATCACAACAGCTGCTATGGTGTGGATCTTATAATAATCCCAGAAGTATTCAAGGTAAGCCTTAAAACCCTGGCCTTTCAGTTTTTTTCTTTCCTCTCTGATTTCATCGCGAACAGCCATTATTCTTCCTTCTTTCTATATTCTTTTAATCGGTAGTTAACACAAAAGTAATTTTATTTTATTGGTAAAACATATATAATTGAAATAGGGTGTTTATGCACTTAGACATGATTATAATTCCTTGTTAAGTAGTGTCAATTGAAAAATTAAAAGAAAATAGGATTTTTAGTCAAAATACATCTTGAAAGATTACCCAGGATAATATAGGATATTCGTTAAATGTTGATGTTTTTCACAGAGTTCTTCAGACATTTTTGGGGGGATTGATTCTAGCCCCTATCTATCATTATCAGGAGGTATTTTCAGGTATGACAAGCGACACCAGTTATGTTGAATGCCTTGTGGAGAGTAAGGCTTCACCTGCTATTGTAGTACTTAAGTATCTAACTCTTTTACTGGCAATCCTGTTTTTTGTAGCATTTGTGGTGACTCCGCTGGGGATCATTGCATTGATATTCGGTATCGGTGCTTCGGTGGCGTACTATTTTGTATCACTCAATGCCAGCATTGAGTTTGAGTATCAGTATTGCGACAGGGAGATCACAGTTGACAAGGTACTTAACAAATCCAGAAGGAAAAATGTTGGAAAATATGATGTAGGTCGTATTGAGATAATGGCTCCGTCACGTTCCTATCACCTGGATGAGTACAAGAACAGAACCTACAAGGTGCTGGATTATTCCGCCAGGGAGAAGAATCCTCAGCCTGATCCTACGTATACTATTATATATGACGGCAAGGAGAAGCTCATCCTTGAACCAACCGGCGAATTCGTAGCTGCCATAAGAAATGTGGCACCCAGAAAAGTATACACGGACTAAAAAAGTAATTGTTTTGGGGTAAGGGTTACAAAAAATAACATACAAGATTATAGTTTTGGGAAGAACGGAGAGAGAAAATGGGACAGATTATTGGTGAAGGAATTACCTTTGACGACGTACTTTTAGTACCTGCTTATTCGCAGGTTATACCTAATCAGGTAGATGTCAGTACTTATCTTACCAAGAAGATTAAGCTCAACATTCCTATGATGAGCGCAGGAATGGACACCGTAACCGAGCACAGAATGGCCATCGCCATGGCAAGACAGGGTGGTATCGGTATCATTCACAAGAACATGTCTATCGAGGCCCAGGCCGAGGAAGTAGACAAGGTTAAGAGATCAGAGAATGGCGTTATTACAGATCCATTTTCACTCTCACCGGAGCATACACTGGCTGATGCAGATTCTCTCATGGCCAAGTTCCGTATTTCAGGTGTGCCTATCACAGAGGGCAGGAAGCTGGTAGGTATCATCACCAACCGTGATCTTAAGTTTGAGAAGGATTTCTCAAAGAAGATAAAAGAGGTTATGACTTCTGAGAACCTCATTACCGCCAAGGAAGGAATCACTCTGGAGGAGGCCAAGAGCATTCTTGCCAAGTCCAAGAAGGAGAAGCTTCCTATCGTTGACGATAACTACAATCTTGTAGGACTTATCACCATTAAGGATATTGAGAAGACTATCAAGTATCCTTTATCAGCCAAGGATGATCAGGGCAGACTTCTTTGCGGCGCAGGCGTAGGCATTTCAGCTAACTGTCTTGACCGTGTGGCAGCCCTTGTTGATGCCAAGGTTGATGTTATCGTTCTGGATTCCGCTCACGGACATTCAGAGAACGTACTTAAGTGTCTTAGAATGATCAAGGAGAAGTTCCCTGATCTTCAGGTTATAGCAGGTAACGTAGCTACAGGCGCAGCAACCAAGGCTCTTATTGAGGCAGGTGCTGACGCAGTTAAAGTAGGTATCGGACCCGGATCTATCTGCACAACCCGTGTTGTAGCAGGTATCGGTGTTCCTCAGGTTACAGCTATCATGGACTGCTATGCAGTTGCCAAGGAGTATGGCATTCCGATCATCGCCGATGGCGGTATCAAGTATTCAGGAGATATCACCAAGGCTATCGCAGCAGGCGGCAGCATCGTTATGATGGGCTCAATGTTTGCAGGCTGTGATGAGGCTCCCGGCGAGTTCGAGCTTTATCAGGGAAGAAAATATAAGGTTTATCGTGGCATGGGCTCTATTTCGGCCATGGAGAACGGCTCCAAGGACCGTTATTTCCAGGAAGATGCCAAGAAGCTTGTTCCCGAGGGCGTTGAGGGACGCGTAGCATACAAGGGAACAGTAGAGGATACAGTATTCCAGCTTATGGGCGGACTTCGTTCAGGTATGGGTTACTGCGGATGCGCAAGCATCGACGAGCTCAAGGAGAACGGCAGATTTATCAAGATGTCAGCCGCTGCTCTCAGAGAGTCACATCCTCACGATATTCAGCTTGCTAAAGAGGCGCCAAACTATAGCGCAATGTAATATAACGGCATTTTTTTCGAGGGGGAAAAATTGCAGGAAACGGAATCTTTAGCAGCAATCGAGAAGACCGAAGCAGCGGGCTCTGTAGATACTGAAAAGGGAGTCCTTGGTCGTTTTGCGCTCAAAAATGCTGAAGAGATCCAGTCCTGGCAGGATCATTTCTGTGAGATGGCGGGAGTTTACGCCATGTGTCTCGATGAAAAGGGCGTTCCTATCAGCTCTTTTTCCGGGATTCCCTCAGAAGTAGAAGTAATAAGGAAGTATGTAACGGATGTTCGCATCCACAATATATTCAAACGCGTGTCAGAGAGTGAGCTGGAGGATCAGGCGGTGGAGATCACCGAAGTGCCTAACCTTCGGCTTGCGGCTGTGGCCGTGCGAAATGGCGGCATCGCTGCCGCAGTCTGGATTGTCTGCGGAATATTTGAAGAAGCAGACTATGAAAAAGAGTTCTTTCACTTACCGCCCATAGAATCTTTTGGGTATCAGATTTCCGAGACCAAATTTTATAAAGTACTGGATCTTCTTCGGGAGACCATGAATGTCCTGATAGCCGTTGAGGCTTCCAGGTCTGTTGCTGTTGCCATGAGCAAGGAATCCAAGCAGCAGGAGCTTGAGATGACCACATCCTTCCACAGGGCAGAGACCATGACAGAGATAGTATCCCTGCTGGACAGCGATGAATCTATCGAGAATATCATGGCCATGGTGCTGTCCAAGCTATGTTCCTATCTGCAGATCAGCAACGGTTTTACCTGCAAAATCCACCATGGCAATCTTATGGACATCATAGTTCAGTGGACCACCCCCGGTGTAAGGAAGATGTTTACCGAGACCACGGATCAGGAACTGTGCTGGTTCCTGGGAAATGAGAAGGCAGTGGTGATATCCAGTGATACTCAGATGAATGCAGGCGAGAGGGAACAGCTGGATCAGTTCGGCATTAAGGCCCTGGTGGCAATGCCTATCATGATCAACGGAGCGCCCAGATTCTACGGCTGCCTTACAGAGACCAAGGAAAACCGCATCTGGTCAATTGATGATATCAAATTTATCAATGACTCCATCAGGATTCTTCAGAGTATCATCACCAAGAGAATACAGACCAATTCCCTGGCAAGCTCCTTTGCCTCCCTGGAAGCGGTTCTTGATAACGTGGGAAGTTCCATCTATGTAAGAGACATCAGCACAGGAGTGCTGCTTTTTGCCAACAGAAGTTTCAAGAAGAGCTTCGGCAAGGAACTTGCTGAAAACAGGCTTATAGAGCTCTTTGAATCCAATATCCCCTCCAGGAGTCACTCCGGCAACTACGAGGTTCACCACAAGGAGAGGGAGAAGTGGTATGACGTTTATTACACCAGGATAAAATGGGTGGACGGCCGCCCTGTTTCCCTGTGTGCCATCTACGATATCACCGAGAAGAAGCTCTATCAGAGAAGGATTGAGCAGCAGGCATACACAGACTTTCTCACAGGCCTCTACAACAGAATGTGCTGTGAGAAGGATCTTGCAAAATATGTGGACGAAGCAAGGCAGAATGGGACTCACGGAGCCCTCATGTATCTTGACCTTGATGACTTTAAGCATATCAATGACAGTTTGGGACACCAGTACGGAGACGTTCTTCTCCAGGATATTTCCAAGGCTGTCAGTCGCATAGAAGGTATCAGCAATTCCTGCTACCGTATGGGTGGAGACGAATTTGTCATTATTGTTCCTCCTGAGAGCTATTACAGGATGGACAAGATCATGGAGGAGATCAAGAATGCTTTTGCTACTCCATGGTATCTGAAGGACAGCGACTACTACTGCACCATGAGTATGGGTGTTGTGAAATTCCCTGAGCATGGTGACAACGTATCAGAACTTATAAGAAAATCCGATGTGGCCATGTACGAGGCCAAGAAGTCAGGTAAGAACAGGATTGCGGAGTACTCCGACAATATCGATTCCTCCTCCATCCACAGACTTGACCTTGAGAAAAACATGTATGACGCCATTGGCAAGAGCTGCCAGGAGTTTGAGGTTTACTTCCAGCCCATTATCAGTGGAAGTGCCATCGGTAATGAAGATACGGATTCAGTTAAACACATTGCTGCGGAGGCTCTGGTTCGCTGGAACAGCTCAAGGCTTGGATTCCTTAATCCCGATGAGTTCGTGCCTCTGGCTGAGTATCTGGGACTTATCACTCCCATCGGCAACCATGTCCTTAAAAAAGCCTGTGAATGCTGCAGACAGTGGAATGAATCCGGTAACGGCAACTACGCTGTCAGCGTGAATCTGTCCGTGGTTCAGATCATGCAGAATGACATTGTGGATGTGATAAAAAAGTGCCTTGAGGACAATAATCTTGATCCGAACAATCTTATCCTTGAGCTTACAGAGCGCCTTGCCATCAATGACCTGGCAAGGACCAAGCAGACCCTTCTTGATATCAAGGGCCTAGGTGTAAGGCTGGCCCTCGATGATTTCGGAACGGGATATACAGCCATCAGCAGTATCAGGGCTCTTCCTTTTGATATAATAAAAATAGACAAGGATTTCGTTAAGGATGTGGCCACCAGTGAATATTCCCAGGCCTTCGTCAAGATGATGGCTGAGCTGGGACAGACCATTGGCGCCGAAATCTGCGTAGAGGGTATCGAGACCAAAGAGCAGCTTGAGGCCCTGAAGGGCATGGGTGTTAAGTACATCCAGGGCTACTATTTCGACAAGCCCATCCGCCGGGCCGCCTTCGAGGAGAAGTACGTCTATAACTAAATAGTAATTGACATACTATTAATGATATAATAGAGTGATGTAGTTTAAAAAATTAGTAGAAAGTTGGTTTTATCAGTAATGGCAGAAGAAGCAATCAAGAATTTAAACGAAAATGCAGAGGGAGATAACACCCCTTCCAGACATTTCATCGAACAGGCAATTGACAAGGACCTGGCAGAGGGAGTTTACGATCACGTTCACACACGTTTTCCTCCCGAGCCCAACGGCTTTTTACATATCGGACATGCCAAGAGCATACTTCTTAACTACGGTATGGCCAAGGAATACAACGGCAAGTTCAACATGAGATTCGATGATACCAATCCTACCAAGGAGAAGCAGGAATTCATGGATTCCATCATCGAGGATGTTAAGTGGCTTGGCGCTGACTATGAGGACAGACTTTTCCATGCCTCCGATTATTTTGATCAGATGTATGAGGATGCTGTCAAGCTCATCAAGAAGGGCAAGGCTTATGTTTCAGAGCTTACCGCCGACGAGATGAGAGAGTACAGAGGAACACTTACTGAGCCCGGTAAGGACGATCCCAACAGAAACAGAAGCGTTGAGGAGAACCTTAAGCTCTTTGAGGATATGAAGAACGGCAAGTTTGAGGACGGCAGCGTTACTCTTCGTGCCAAGATCGATATGGCATCTCCTAACATCAACATGAGAGATCCTATCATCTACAGAGTTGCCCACATGACCCACGCCAGAACCGGCGACAAGTGGTGCATTTATCCTATGTACGATTTTGCACATCCCATTGAGGATGCCATCGAGGGAATCACACACTCCCTTTGCACACTGGAGTTTGAGGATCACAGACCTTTATACGACTGGGTAAAAAATGAGTGTGAGTACAAGAATCCTCCTCGTCAGATCGAGTTCGCCAAGCTCTACCTCAACAACGTTGTTACAGGTAAGAGATATATCAAGCGCCTTGTAGAGGACGGCATCGTAGACGGATGGGATGATCCAAGACTTGTAACCATCGCATCACTGAGAAGACGCGGATTTACTCCCGAGTCTATCAAGATGTTTGTAGATATGTGCGGTATCAGTAAGGCTAACTCTACAGCAGAGTATGCAATGCTTGAGTACTGCATCAGAGAGGACCTTAAGCTCAAGTCCAAGAGAATGCTTGCGATCCTTGATCCGGTGAAGCTTATCATTGATAACTATCCGGAGGGAGAGACTGAGTATCTCGAGATTGAGAACAACAAGGAAGTTCCTGAGATGGGAACAAGAAAGATTCCTTTCGGCAAAGAGCTTTGGATAGAGAGAGAAGACTTTATGGAGGAGCCTCCTAAGAAGTACTTCCGTCTTTTCCCCGGCAACGAAGTAAGACTTATGAATGCTTACTTTGTAACCTGCAACAGCTTTGTGAAGGATGAGAACGGCCTCGTTACTGAGATCCACTGCACCTATGACCCTGCAACCAAGGGCGGCGACAGCCCTGACGGCAGAAAGGTCAAGGGAACCATTCACTGGGTAGCTGCCAAGGAAGCAGTGACAGCAGAGGTTCGTCTCTACGAGAATATCATTGATGAGGAGAAGGGCGTATACAATGAGGACGGTTCACTGAACCTTAATCCCAACTCCATCACAGTAATAAAAGAAGCTAAGCTTGAGCCTGAACTTGGTGAGGCACTGGCTTATGATAAATTCCAGTTTGTAAGAAACGGATTCTTCTGTGTAGACAGCAAGGATTCCAAACCTGGAGCACCTGTATTTAACAGGATAGTTTCACTTAAGAGTTCTTTTGTATTACCTAAAAACTGATTAGCTTAAGAAAAGAGGTATAGGTTATGGGTATTTTTTCCGGACTTGAGAAACTTGGACTTGGGGGCATCGGCAAGGGGGAACTTTTTGAGGATCCTAAGAAGAAACAGGCGGCGGTAAAAAAGGAAGAGACGCCTGTTAAGAAATTGTCTCTGGTAAACGAAGAGGATTATCTTTTCGACAAAAAATACAAATGTCCTATCTGCGAAATGGATTTTGATGTTAAGACCGTCAGAACAGGTAAGGTCAGGATGAAGAACGTTGATATTGACTTAAGACCTGATTATGACGAGCTTGATCAGAACAAGTATGATGTTATTGCCTGCCCGGAGTGCGGTTATGCGGCTCTGGGAAGGTATTTCACCACTGTGAACAAATACCAGATCGATGACATCAGAAAACAGATCAGCATGAACTACAAAAAGATCGAGCATGATGGACCAACCTATGACTACGACTATGCCAAGAGCTTATATCAGCTGGCATTGGCCAACGCAGTGGTTAAGAAGGCTAAGAACAGTGAGAAGGCATATATCTGTCTTAAGACAGCCTGGGTAATCAGAGGCGAGACCCAGCGCCTGGATCCTTCAGAGGAAGGATACGAGACCAAGAAGGCTGAGAATGATGCACAGGAGAAGGAGCTTCTTAAGAATGCTCTGGACGGCTTTGTTATGGCAAGGCAGTCCGAGGAATTCCCTATTGCAGGTATGGATTCCTCCACACTGGATTATCTTCTGGCAGCTCTGGCGGTGGAGACCGATCAGTATGATATCGCCAGCAAGATGATAGGAGAGATCCTTGTTTCCCGTGTGGCCAACTCAAGAATTAAAGATAAGGCCCGTCTCCTTAAGGAAATGATGGCTGAGAAAACTCAGGAATAAAAAATAGCGGTAGATCCTAGGATCTACCGCTTATTTATTATGTATTATTTCTCGTCGTCGAAGAACTCTTCGGACTCATCAGGCTCGTCGCTGTCCTTCTCATCTGCAGCGGGCTTCTCATCCTTGTCATCTTCCTTGGAATCAGCATCCTCATCACCTGATGTGATGTCTACATACTTTCTTGAACCAAACTTGAAATCTGAAGTGGTGTCGATGTCATCATCTTCGAAATCATCAAAATCATCGAAGTCGTCATCATCGAATCCCTCAGCGATGCGTTCATCTCTCTTAGTCAAATAATAGTAAATTCCTGCGAAAACAGCTCCTACAGCTGCGCAGAATAACAAAAACTTTCCAAAACCGTTGTTTTTTGACATGTTATGAACCCTCCTCAATTAAAAACACTAAAATAATTTTAATACAATTCAGATATAAATGAAAGAGATTTTTTCAGTGTTCATGGGGGTTATTCTTCGCTCCACTGGTCTTTCTTAATGCCCCAGATGAGATTACGCCACTGATCAAGCTGATCTGTGGTCATAAATCCATTGGAAGTGCCCATGTAGCCTATCTTGTAGGATGCGAACAAAAGCGCATTCTTAATGGCATTTACGCTGTCTCCGGTCTCCATGTAATAGTGAAGGAAGCAGGCAAAGAGTGCGTTTCCGGCACCGATGGTATTAACTACTTCATTGGTCTTGACGGTCTTGTAGTGGACACGGACATCCTTGGTCTTGTCAAAGAGGATAAGTCCTTCACTTCCCTGACCGAGAATGATGATCTCTGTACCATAGGTAGATGCCATTCTGTCGATGAAGGCGTAAGGGTCCTCATGGAGGGTGTCATCACTGAAGTAGAGAACCTTGGCAGGCTCTAAGAAATCAGTGTTATATTTTTCCTTCTCAGGTTTGTAGCTTCTGATGTTTACGGCAATGGGCTTTTTGTGCTCCACAGCGGCCTTGGCAAAGGGACGACAGAAATTGGCGTTGGCCAGAACCATCATATCGCAGCTCTCCGCAATGGGAGCCACCATGGACATGTCATAAACGTTCTCACGCAGATCCTTGATATCCTCGAAAATCTGCTGCTTTCTGTCCTTGTCATAAAGAACAACTTCAGTGGGAGTTTCCTTCATCTGAGGGATGATATATTCAGTTGAAAGAGTGATCTTCCTGTCAGGAGGATTGATGATGCCAAGATCCTGATTTCTGCCCACTATGGACATAAAGGTAACCTCATCACCCAGCCACTTAAGGGCCAGGGACTCGTTGTAAGCATCACCGCCAACCGCGGTAAATATGGAGTCGTTAGCACTTGTCAGCGGAGCATAGCTTACGGGAATCTTGTCAACGCGGACAATGGTTTCAATCTGTGTAACGCCTGCAACTAAGAACTTACTCATGTCAGCCTCCTTATTTCACAAATGTCATGAAGGGTCAGTTGATCTCCTTTTCATAGGACATATGCTTTATCATTTCAATGTATTCCTCTGCTTCTTCAAGAAACAGATCGGATCTGAAGTTTTCGCTTTTTACATGTTTTAAAAGAATTCCTTCGATGGTATGATCAAGGATCACCCCGATCTTCAGATAATCAATTCCGGGAGCAAAACCTGTAATATCGCCTCTCTCCTTGAGGGTCACCATGATGCGGTTAAACTTTTCCCTTCTCACGGAGATTTCCTCCAGGGCCTCAGGATGGGTCTCCTCATTGGCTTTATTCAGGAAAATAAATATATAGGGATATTGTGACATGGCAGCCGCCTGTGCTGAAACGATCTGGCTATAGAGCTCAAAATATCTGTCCTCATTTTTTTCCACATTCTGAGTCAGCTCCAGTGTCACAACTCTTGTGGCATAGTCGTACAGGAAGGCATAGAGGCCTATCTTACTGGAAAAGTAGTGGAAAAGAAGCCCCTTGCTGATGCCGGCGTGTTTGACGATCTCGTCGGTGCTGGCATGATAATAGCCATACTGCCCAAATACATAGAGAGCAGCATTTATCATGCGATCCTGTTTTTCTTTTTTTAGTTCAAAAAATTTCTCATTCATAAGTCGGGTCCCTGTTTTTCTAGTCTGTTGACCATGTCAGTCTAGTTTAAATATAACACGGAAAGACAGATACTTCAAACGATTTACCGTTTTTTAACAATTTTTAATATCATTTTAAGCGTTAATTGGAGCTTGAAAAGCAAACGAAAAACTGATACCATGGTTTTATGGAAACGTTACCGGGAACGTGCAAAATTTCCGGAGATTATTATTATGAGAAAGGGGATATTATGGCAAAAAAGAAGGGAAATAGGGCTTGTGGAGTGCTTCTTCCGATTTTTTCACTGTCTTCAGCATACGGAATCGGCACTTTTTCAAAAGAGGCTTATGAATTCGTGGACTTTCTTAAGGAAGCCGGCCAGAGCTACTGGCAGATCCTGCCTTTGGGACAGACAAGTTATGGAGACTCTCCTTATCAGTCATTTTCTACTTTTGCAGGAAACCCATATTTTATAGATATTGAGACTCTTATAGAACAGGGACTTCTTACAAAGAGCGACGCTGACAAGTGTGATTTCGGCGGCTCCGAGGAGTATATAGATTATGAGAAGATGTACAGGTCCCGCTTTAAACTGCTGATGATCGCCTATGACAACAGGGATAAGGCCAAGGACGCAGCAGCTCTCAAAAAGAATTTCGAGGTCTTCAAGAAGGATAAGGACAACGACTGGCTCTTTGATTATGCTCTTTTCATGGCCCTTAAGAATGCTTATGACGGCAGGGCATGGAATACCTGGGAAGAGGGTGTAAGGCTTCGTAAGAGCACAGCCATCAAGGAAGCCACCAGGAAATATGCCAAGGAAATAGATTTTTACTGCTTTTTACAGTATCTGTTCTCTGAGCAGTGGTCCAGGCTTAAGGGCTACGCCAATGAAAGAGGCATCGATATTATCGGTGATATTCCGATTTACGTTGCCTTTGACAGCGCAGATACCTGGGCCAATCCGGAGCTGTTTTTACTGGATAAAAAGAATACACCCATCGATGTGGCAGGCTGTCCGCCGGATGCCTTCAGTGCCACTGGTCAGCTTTGGGGCAACCCTCTTTACAGATGGGATTATCACAAAAAGACCGGCTACAAGTGGTGGATGAAGAGAATCGCCCAGTGCTACAGGCTCTATGACGTTGTCAGGATCGACCACTTCAGAGGCTTTGATGAGTTTTATGCGATTCCCTACGGCAATGCCACAGCGGAGATCGGTGAGTGGCGCAAGGGCCCCGGAATCGATCTTTTCAACACCATGAAAAAAGAACTGGGTGAGAAGAGAGTTATCGCAGAGGATCTGGGATTCCTCACTCCTTCTGTCATTAAGCTTGTTCAGAAAACAGGTTTCCCCGGCATGAAGATCCTGCAGTTTGCCTTTGACTCCAGGGAGGAGAGCGATTATCTTCCTCACAACTATACCAAGAACTGCATCGTCTACACCGGTACCCATGACAACGACACCACAAGAGGCTGGTTTGACAAGCTTCCAAGGAATGACAAGAGATTTGCCAAGGAATATCTGGGAATCCACTATGCCAAGGATGCGGTGTGGGAGTGCATAAGATCCGCCTTTGCCAGCGTTTCGGATACTGCCATCATCCCTATGCAGGATTATCTGGAGCTTCCGGGCTATGCCCGCATCAATACTCCTTCCACTCTCGGAGGAAACTGGGTATGGAGAATGAAGAAGGATGCGCTGACAAAAGAGCTTTGCCAGAAGATGCATGATTATGCTAGAATATACGGCAGATTGCAGTAAAGTGAGAGTACAGATATGGCAGAGATTACAATTGTTGAAATCGCCAAGCGATGCGGTGTCGGAGTAAGTACCGTATCCAGGGCTATCAATAATCATTCGGATATCAACCCTGAGACTAAGCGAAAGATCATGGATGTGATCCGGGAGACCGGCTACATTCCCAACAACAGCGCCCGGAACCTCAAGAGAACCGATGCCAAGTGCATCGCCGTGCTGGTTAAGGGAATCACCAATCCCTTTTTCGCTCCCATGATCGAGGTGGTGGAGAGCGAGACCGAGAAGAGGGGATACGCACTGGTCCTGAGGCACGTTGAGGCCTACGAGGATGAGGTGGATGTGGCTCTTGAGCTGGAAAAAGAGAAGAGGCTCCGCGGCATCATCTTCATGGGTGGAAGCACCAAACATTCCTCAGCCAAGGTCAAACAGCTGAATGTCCCGGTGGTTTTTGCCACAATTGGTTCCGATATCTCGGATAACTTAAGCAGGAATGCCTATTCCACGGTTTCTGTGGATGACGCCTTTGAGAGCAAGAAGATCATCGAGTATCTCATAGGTCTTGGCCACAGGAAGATCGCCATCATGGCGGAGGGAAGTGATACTCCTTCCATCGTAAGACTTCGTCTTGAGGGCTATCTTGAGGCACTTAAGGAGAATGGCATAGAGGTCAATGATAAGCTTATCAGAAATGTTGATAAGAGAATTTATACAATGCAGAACGGCTATGATACCACCAAGGCTCTTATAGAGTCGGGAGAGGAATTCACCGCTCTGTACTGCGTATCTGACGTTCTTGCCATCGGCGCCCTAAGGGCTTTTGCCGACGCAGGAATAAAGGTTCCGGAGGATGTGAGCCTGGCGGGCTTTGACGGTCAGGAGCTGGCGGAATATTCAGTGCCGAGGCTTACCACCATAAGACAGCCCATGGGAGATATTTCCAAGGAGACCATGAAGCTGCTCTTTGAGATCATAGATGGCGAGAGCCGCCATAAACATATTGTTTTCCCCGGAGAACTTATCAAGGGTGAATCTACCAAAAAGCTGTGATTATTTCACAGCTTTTTATTGCAAATATTTATACTATTTTAAGTGAATATTTTTACATATTTATGATTATTTACATGATGTGAGCTTATAATATAAGCGGGGATAGTGTAAGGAAATACTATGAAGAAAAACCTTTCATTTAAATCTACCATAAGCAAGATAAAATTTAAGCATGTACTACCGTTCATCGTGTGGCCACTTTTATTTTGTGTGGCCTTTTTTCTTATGTACAGCCGCTTTGTGACTCTGTATGTGGATTCCGTGGAATATAAATCAGAGAACATGTCCCACGAGGTGGCTGATACTTTCGAGGTCTATCTGACACAGATCGATAATACCCTTAAGAGTTCAGTTGCAGCCCTTGAATATATGATCTCCGACAATAAATCCGATCAGGATATGTTGGAGTATATTTCTTATCAGTCGGAAAAACTGGGAATCGTTTCCTCCACCGGATCCAGGGGAATCTTTGGGGTTTTCAGAGGAAGCTTCCTCCACGGCCTTGGCTGGAATCCCGAAAACTATGATCCCACAGAGAGGATCTGGTATCAGGAGGCTGTAAAAAACACTGGAAGGTATGTATTTGTAGGACCATATTTTAACAAAAGGACCGATGAATACGTGGTCACTGCGGTTAAGCTTCTGGAGGACGGGGAGAGCGTTATAGCTTTTGCCATCGATTATGAGACCTTTAAGAGCATGACCACCAGCATTGTAAAGTCTGATGATAAGCACATGATCCTTGCCATGAATGAGAAAGGCGTTGTTCTTGCCAATTCCAACAATGATGAGATGGGAGAGGATTATTCCGCATCTGAGGATCCCTTAAAAAAGGGAATCTACAGAGCTATTTCTGAAAACCAGGGAAAGAGTACCTTCCAGCTTCGGGCAGGTAACGGAGTCACCGGAAACTATGTTATATCCAGAAGACATGTACTGTATGATCTTTATGTGGTCACTGTTACTGATGAATCAGAGGAACTTAAGGAGCTGCGCAGGTCTGCTATTGTTTTCGGAAGCATCCTGTTCCTTGGAATGACTATTATTCTTATCCTGAACCTGGTTTCTCTCCATAGAAGTCTTAAGGACAGGCAGAGAACAGAGAATCTTAATTCCATAACCAATATCTTTATGACGATGCTGAGAATTGACATGGTAAATGGCGGTTTTCAGATGATTTCCTGTGCTGACTACAAAGCTGTAAAGATAATCGAGGACGTTGACAGGACTGCCTCTGATATGTTGAAGGAGCTGGGCACCCAGATGGTGGATGAGAGGTCCAGGGATGCCATGCTTGAATTTGCCGATCTGAGCACACTGAATGAACGAATGACAGGAAGGGCCACCATCACAGGAGAGTTCCTCAGCTATGAGCACATCTGGCACAGAGCCCGTTTTATTGTAGTGGACAGGGCCCCCAACGGCAGTATCAAGGATGTTCTTTTTGCCACTGAGATAATTGATGATGAAAAGCGTGCCCTGGACAGATTCCAGTATCTGGCTGAAACGGATCAGCTGACAGGCATCAATAACAGAGGCAGCGGTGAGACCAAGATAAGAGACCTTCTGCTTAAGAACGTGGGCGGAATGTTTATTCTGTTTGACGTGGATAAGTTTAAGTATGTAAACGACCACTTCGGCCATGATGTGGGAGACCAGGTTCTCATGGCAGTGGGTGAAAAAATGCGCCACTGCTTCAGAGAAAAGGATATAGTTCTGCGCCTTGGCGGAGATGAGTTTGCGGCCTATATGCCCAGCATATACACTGAATCCGGAGGAAATCAGGTCCTTGAAAGATTCATCCAGAGCATTCACAAGATGGATATTGAGGCCCTGGGAGATTACCAGATAAACGTAAGTATCGGCGCGGCCTTCTATTATCCAACCGACACCTTTAAATTCGAGGAGCTTTACAGAAGGGCGGATGCCTGCACATATCAGAGCAAAAAGGCTGAAGGCTCCATCATAACCTTCTACAAGAGAAAAGACAGCGAGTATATAGAGGGCGAATAAAAAAGTCTTTTAATACATATAATCCTTGCATTTCTTATGAAATCATAGGATAATACCCTTGCATTGTATCCGGGCTGACCCGGAATGATAGCAAAGGAGGAAAAGAATATGAGTAACACCAATGCCGCAGCAGCAAGCGGAGAACTTGGCGCGCAGCTTAATGAGAGAAGCGCGACCAAAGTGCAGGATATGACAGTCCTTGCATTCTTTACTGCAATCATTTTACTTATGAGCTACACACCACTTGGGCTCATCGATCTGCCACTTATCAAGGCAACAATCCTTCATGTGCCGGTTATCATCGGCGCCGTAATCCTGGGACCGAAGAAAGGAGCATTCCTTGGCTTCGTATTTGGATTTGTATCACTTATCAAGAACAGCATGGCGCCCAGCCTTCTGTCCTTTGCATTCACACCCCTTGTTCCTGTTCCGGGCACAGGCCACGGCAGTATCTGGGCAGTTGTGATCGCCATTGTTCCCAGAATGCTTATCGGAGTTACATCTTACTTTGTTTATGCAGGCATCAGAAAGCTTGCAGCAGGCAAGTTCAACTTCGGAGTAAGAACCGTTGCCCTTACACTTTCAGGTGTGGTAGGTGCTCTTACCAACACAGCCCTTGTTATGGGACTTATCTACGTACTCTTCAAGGAAGCTTTTGCAACAGCCAAGGACATCCCTGTTGATGCTGTAAGAGACGTTATCCTTGGAATCGTAGCAGCTAACGGAATTCCTGAAGCAATCTGTGCTGCAGTTATCGTTCCCCTGGTTGTAACAGCTCTTTTAAAGGTTGATCTTGTTCGCAAAATGGCGAAATAATCGGTAAAAATATGATACTGACATTTGACGCAGGCAATACCAGCGTGGCAGTCTGTGGTGTTTCTGAGGGAGAGATACTGTTCAAGAATGCTTTTGCAACGAAGCTTTTTGCCACAAGGGAAGGCTATCTGCCTGCACTCACAGATATTTTAGAAAAGAATAATATAACAGCAGAAAACATATCGGGCACAATCATCTCATCGGTTGTGCCCGATGCTGATAATAGGTTAAAAGAGGCGGTGTCTGCCCTTACCGGCAGAAGCCCCCTTGTGGTCTGTTCCGGCATGAAGACAGGAGTGGCGGTTAAGGGCTATGACGAGAAGGGCCTTGGTATAGACAGGCTTGTGGACTGCGTCGCCGCTTCCAGATACTACGGCAATCCTGTGATTGTCTATGACCTGGGGTCTGCTTCCACCATGTCTGTTGTGGACAGCGATGGAGCCTTTGTGGGAGGAGCCATATCTGCGGGAGTCCAGCTTTCCCTGGACGTCCTTGGAGAAAAATGTGCGAAGCTCCCGGAGCTCATTGCCAGAGATATTGCCAAGACGCCGGAAGAAGCTGACAGGGAGGCTATAGGAAATGATACCCTCAGCTGTATGAGAAACGGAGCCATTGTCGGCACTGCGGCAATGATCGAGGGAATGGCCAAAAGAGCTGCGAAAGATCTGGGCCGTTCAGAAGATGAGGTGCCTCTTGTTCTTACGGGAGGAAATGGGGCTCTGGTATATCCCCATCTTTTTTATCCGAATGCGATCTATGACCCTGATCTGTTACACAAGGGTCTTGCTATAATATATGATCTCAACAGAGAATGATCCGGAGGGAAAAAATATGCTTAGAGGAAAACATATACTTCTTGGAATATCAGGCGGAATTGCGGCCTACAAGGCAGCAGGTCTTGCCTCAAGTCTTGTTAAGCAGCATGCTGACGTTCATGTTGTTATGACAGAGAACGCAACCAAGCTCATATCACCCGTGGTCTTTGATTCTTTGACGGGCAATAAGACCAGTATCGATACCTTTGACAGGAACTATGAGCACAAGGTAGAGCATATTGCACTGGCGACCCTGGCGGATCTGGTGATCGTAGCACCGGCTACAGCCAATGTCATTGCCAAGTTTGCAGGCGGTCTTGCGGATGACATGCTCACCACCACAGTCCTTGCCTGCAGATGCCCAAAGATATGTGCCCCTGCCATGAATACAGGTATGTACGACAATCCGGTGACTCAGGACAATATTGAGAAGCTTAGACACTACGGCTGGGAGATAGTGGAGCCCGCTGATGGCTATCTTGCCTGCGGAACCTCAGGAAAAGGCAGAATGCCTGAACCGGAGCAGCTTCTGGAGGTATGCCTTCACGCCCTTCGCCATGAGAAGGATATGGAGGGATTAAATGTCCTTGTCACAGCTGGCCCCACCAGGGAAGCTCTTGATCCTGTGCGCTTTCTGACCAATCATTCCACAGGAAAAATGGGCTATGAAGTGGCCAGGGCTGCCGCTGCAAGAGGAGCCAAGGTAACGCTGGTTTCAGGCCCTGTGGAGCTTACACCTCCATCCTATGTTGAACTGGTGAATATCACCAGCGCCAGGGATATGTTTGATGAAGTGACATCAAGAGCAGACAAACAGGATATCATCATCAAGGCAGCAGCCGTTGCGGACTATCGTCCCGCCAATGTTGCTTCTGACAAGATAAAGAAATCTGCTTCAGACAGTGACCTTACCCTGGAGCTTGAGCGCACCGACGATATCATTGCATATCTTGGACAGCACAAAAAAGAAGGCCAGATCCTGTGCGGTTTTTCCATGGAGACCAGGGATCTTTTGGAGAATTCCAGAAAGAAGCTTGAAAAGAAGAATCTTGATATAATCGCCGCCAACTCTCTTACCACAGAGGGGGCAGGCTTCGGAGTATCCACCAATGTCCTTACGCTTATAACAAAAGACGGAGAGGAGCCTCTTCCTCTTATGTCTAAAGCAGAGGCTGCGGATAAATTGCTGGATAAAATTATGGAAATCAGGTGAATGAGTCAATGTGAGTCAATGGGGACGGTTCTCTGTGACTCATTAATGCGTAGACTATGATTTGATTCATAGATTCGAATTAATGAGTCAGAGAGAACCGTCCCCATTGACTCATTTAGTGGTTATACACAATCTTCGCAGCCATATCCTTGGCTGCAGAAGCGCCCTGGAAGTGCTCGATGATAGCAAGTCCGAAGGGAATTGCTGTTCCCATGCCGCGGCTTGTTATAAAGTTGCCGTCTTTGGCAGTTTCTGTGGTCTGAACATCTGCTCCTGTCAGGCCCCCTTCACAGCCGGGATAGCAGCAGGCTTTTTTACCTGAAAGAAGTCCCATGCCGCCGTAAACGGTGGGAGCTGCGCAGATGGCAGCCAGCATCTTGCCCTCGTCATTAAATTCCTTTATATGCTTCTTAAGAACTTCACACTTATCAAGATTGGTGGTTCCGGGCATTCCCCCGGGGAGAATTATCATATCGGTATCATCAAAATCAATCTCGTCGATCAGGACATCGGCTTCTACAGTGATGCTGTGGGAGCCTTTTACATTTTTTCTTCCCATTATGGAAGCTGTGGTGATCCCGATACCTGCTCTTCGAAGGAGGTCCACCACTGTCAGGGCCTCGATCTCTTCAAAACCATCCGCCAAAAATATTGCTGTTTTTGCCATATCCGATTCCTCCTTGTGCTCAAACTAAAAACATTATATGATGACAAAGACCTATAGGTCAAAAACCTATTTTTTCTAAAAAGGAAGGTGCATTATGGGAGTAGAAATAGAGAAGAAATTCACGGTAAAAAGATTGCCTGAGGATCTGGAGAAATATCCTTTTCATGAGATCGAGCAGGGCTATCTTAACGTTCATCCCGCCATCAGGGTTCGCAGGCAGGACGATATTTACTATATGACATACAAGTCATCCAAGGACAGTGAGGACACAGACAACATCGGACAGACAGAGTATAACATGCCTCTGGACCAGGCTTCCTATGAGCACCTTGCTGCCAAGGCTGACGGCAATGTCATCAGGAAAAGAAGATATCTTATTCCGATAAATAAGGACGCTTATTCCGCTGATTTCATCATTGCCAATCCTGAGCTTAATGATATGTTATTAGAAGGAAAAATCATAATTGAGTTGGATGTATTCAAGGCTCCCTTCGAAGGAAGAATTGTGGCAGAGGTGGAATTCCCTTCAGAGGAGGCAGCCAAAGCATATCATCCCGCCGATTGGTTTGACTGTGATGTCACTTCCGATCCCAAATACAGGAACTCCTATATGAGCACCGAAGTATTTGACTGAAGTGACAGCTATTTATATTTCGGAGGAACAAGAAAATGTCAGGAAACAAAAAAAGTATTTTTTACAGCATTCGTACCAAGCTCAGTCTTGTGATGCTGGCAGGAGCCATCATTCCACTTCTGGTGGCGGTGACTGTCAGCTATAATTTTGCCACGGAAAAGGCCACAAAGGATGCGATAGATTCCCTGCAGTGGCAGGCAAAGTACATGCAGTCTGAGTTTGAAGGCGTTGTAAATGACAACTTAAGAACAATTCAGGCTGTGGCATCAGCCCCTTCAACCATACATTATATGCAGGAGCCCGAGAACCAGACCTATATTGATGAAGAGCTGGCTTTTCTGGCTTCCATTGATGAGAACCTTTACGATGGCAGCACTACTGTGATCACCGGGGCAGATGGCATGCAGCTTCTTGCTAATAAGGACAGACTCAATGATGTAAGCGACAGAGAGTATTTCGTGCAGGCCATGAGTGGAAAGACCTATGTGTCTGACGTAATGATATCCAGGTCCACAGGCAACAGACTCATAACCTTTTCCACACCTATTTATATTGAGGGCAATGTGGTGGGCATTGTTCAGAGAAACTACGACTTGAACAATTTCCATCTGATTCTTGCGCAGGAGGCTGAAGATGCATTCCTGGTGGACAGAAAGGGCTATGTAGTAGCCAGTTCCATGTTTGCCATCACTCCTGATGATGAGATTGACATGAGCGGCTGTGAGTTCATGGTTTCCGGAAAAAACGAGGGCGTTTATGCTGAGGGTCTTAAAAATAACAAGACTGTAGTGTGCTATGTGAAATCCGACATGACCGGTTTTACCATTTGCTCCTTTAACAACTGCAAGGCTATTACCGCAGCTGCCAGACAGTCATCTACCATTATTTTGATATATGGCGCAGTTATGGCCCTGTGCACAGCATTTTTGGCATTCCTTCTGGCTAAGAGCTTCACTAATCCCATTACCGCCATCAGCAGAGCCTTCTCTGAAATGGCCGGCGGTTATATGGCTAAGATAGACAAATACTGTGACAGAAAAGATGAATTCGGACAGATGATCAACGATTCCAATGCGGTTCTGGACAGACTGGGCAGTATTTTTGAAAGCATTAAGAATTCTGCCGAAGAGGTTGAAAGAAACGCGGATGAGATTTCTGATATGGCACAGCGTATATCCGATAACGCAAATGAGTTACCTGCCGCAACAGTTAAAGAGGTAGAAGCCCTTGCGGACAACGCTGAGAGCCTTAGGGAAATTTCTCAGGAACTGGGAAATCAGACCCGGTTTTTCAAAAAATAGTGGAAATTACATTTCTATTATGTTATAATTGCAAACGATTGTGCCTAAAAATAGGCAAAAAAGTGTATATTATTATTCATTTAGGAGGAATTATACAGCAATGAGCGTAACAGTAGAGAAGCTTGAGAACAGCATGGCTAAGCTTAAAATCGAAGTATCTGCCGAGCAGCTTGAGAAGGCACTTCAGAAGGCCTATGAGAAGAATAAGAACAAGATTCAGCTCAAGGGATTCCGTAAGGGTAAGGCTCCCCGTAACATGATCGAGAAGATTTACGGCAAGGAGATCTTCTACGAGGATGCAGCTAATGAGCTTATCGAGGAAGAGTATCCTAAGGCAGTTGAGGAGTGCGGAGAGGCAGTTGTTTCTTCACCCAAGATCGATGTAGAGCAGCTTGAGGCAGGTAAGGACTTCATCTTTACTGCAGAAGTAGCACTTAAGCCCGCCGTTAAGCTTGGTAAATATAAGGGAATCGAAGTAGAGAAGATGGACCTTGACGTAACAGACGAAGAGGTTGATGCTGAGATCGACAAGCAGAGAAGCACCAATGCAAGAACTGTTGATATAACAGACAGAGCAGTTGAGAACGGTGATATCGTAACTCTTGATTTCGAGGGATTTGTTGACGGTGTTGCTTTTGCAGGCGGTAAGGGAACAGATTATCCTCTTACAATCGGTTCAGGCGCATTCATTCCCGGATTCGAGGAACAGCTTGTTGGCTTTGAGATCGGCAAGGAAGGCGATGTAAACGTTACTTTCCCTGAGGATTATCAGGCAGATGAGCTTGCAGGTAAGGATGCTACCTTCAAGTGCACAGTTAAGGCTATCAAGGCTAAGGAGCTTCCTGAGCTCAACGATGAGTTCGCAAGTGATGTTTCTGAGTTCGATACCCTTGCTGAGTACAAGGAAGATGTAAGAAAGAACCTTGCAGAGAAGAAGGAAAGAGAAGAGAAGGCTAAGAGAGAAGACGTTGTAGTTAAGGCCGTTATCGATGATTCTGAGATGGAGCTTCCTGAGGCTATGGTTGAGACTCAGCAGAGACAGATCGTTAATGATTTTGCTCAGAGACTTCAGATGCAGGGCATGAACATGGATCAGTATCTCCAGTACACAGGCAGCAGCATCGACAAGATGCTTGAGCAGGTTAAGCCTCAGGCTATCGAGAGAATCCAGGCAAGACTTGTACTTGAAGAGGTTGCTAAGCAGGAGAACATCACTGTTAGCGATGAGGAGTTCGAGGACGAGCTTAAGAAGATGGCTGAGCAGTATAAGATGGAGCTTGATAAGCTCAAGGAGCTTATGCCTGAGTCAGAGCTTAAGACCATGAGAGAGGATCTTGCAGTTCAGAAGGCTGCTGAGTTCCTTGTAGAGAACGTTAAGGAAGGCGCTAAGAAGGCTGCTAAGAAGACAACAACCAAGAAGGCAGCTGCTAAGGACGAGGCAGAGGAGAAGCCTGCTAAGAAGACTGCAGCTAAGAAGACAACAACCAAGAAGGCTGCTGACAAGGACGAGACAGAGGAAAAGCCCAAGAGAGCAACAAGAAAGAAAAAGACTGAGGAAGAGGCTTGATCCTTAATATCCTATAGGCTTTGAATATCATATGATAAATAATAAGAGGCTGAACGCTTAATGTGCTCAGCCTCTTTGGTTATATGTCATGTACTTATATCCTGAGAAGAACTGTCGGAAAATCCCGGCTGGTCGGGAACAGGCGTTGTATCTGCTTCGCCGGAGTCAGGTCCCGGATCGGGAAGCTCAGGAAGAGTCGGTTCATCGGATGGAGCAGGCTCTTCAGGTGCAGGCTCGGGATCTGCAGGTGCGGGATCGGGAGCAGGAGCAGGTGCAGGTGCGGGATCCGGTGCAGGTGCAGGTGTTTCGCCGCTGTCACCGTTACCCGGTTCTTCGGGTGTTGGATTCTCTGCGGGAGTTGTGGGCTCTGTGGGAGCGGCCGGTTCTGTATTCGATGCTCCATTGGAAGGCGCGTCCGTATTCTCTGTGGGAGTAGTGGATGCCTCTCCTGAATTCTCTTTGCTTGCCTCAGCGCTGGTTGCGGCTGATGATGCAACTTCATTGCCTTCTTCTATGATGCTGGCTGAAGCAACCGCTGTGTCAGCAGGAGTAGATGATGCTTCTGAAGCTTTCTTCTTTTTCTTCTTGGTAGGATTAACTGCCGGAGCAGAAGGTTCGCTGGTCTGTGACGGCGGTGTGTAGGCCGGTGTGTTGGCTGCATCGCTGGTTGTATCCTGATAGGAATACGGCG
>JAEEGI010008176.1_pt1 | contig 23194 bp, 21 predicted proteins | sample 8958751 | NCBI WGS metagenome assembly JAEEGI01 (sample SAMN16246545, study PRJNA631951) | gut metagenome | biome: gut microbiome; feature: rumen; material: KS-attached | host: Bos | place: Iran: Karaj | collected 2018-10 | reverse complement strand
TTTTTGCCATCTGCGGCAGTTGTTCGGAATTTCCGAACAACTGCATCTTGCTCCAGTTCCTTGTCTGCAAAAATGTTTGTCAGATGCTCGCTGATATTTGACTTGCTCGATTGATATATCTCCACCAATTGTGCCTGCGTCAACCAAACATCCTCATCAGCAAAACGAGTATTCACACTCACCCTGCCTTCATCATCCTTGTACAGTATCAATTTATTCTCTTTGTCCATATTTCGTTTAACGCATTTTATCCATTATGTTTTACTTAGCCTTTATATTGGCCTTCCCCTTTTACTGCCTTCGGGGTCTGGATGAACATCAATCTTTGTATAGGTCTCATATTCTTTCCAAGTATCCCTTATCTTATGTTTCTCTTCATAATACTCATCTAAGAGTTTATTTACCTCTTCCATACTGATTTCACCCTCTATATTTCTTCGGGCAAGTTCCAACAAGTAGCCGGAGACCTTTAGCCCGTCCACAGCCTGCAAACCAATAGCCACGCGCCAAGCTTCAGCCCTCTCTTTCTTCAGAGGATCACCCTGGCGTAAATACTCGTCAAAATATTCCATGTTAATTGGTATTGCCATATATTCATCAACAGTTTTTAGGTTCGATATTGTCACATATTGATGTACTTAACTGGATTTTGGCTTTTGCCATAGAAGGCTGATACATTTTTCCCAATATATGTTGTATGCTCGTCTTCAATGCCCAGAAACTCACATCGTCCAATGTGTTTCGGGTCTTCCGTGTATTTCCAATCGACAGGATTATAGACTTCTTCCACAATCCCATTAACGATGGCAAGAACATGGGTAGCCCTTCTTGCACGGTTTATATCAACCTTCCAATACTTACGGGTCATCTCATACAGATTCTCCCTTTTCACTTTTCCTACTTTTACACACATAATGCGGTCTTCGGAATTAGGTGTTAGTTCGTTTGATGCCATATATGTATCATTTTTGCAGATTACTCTAAACTGTTGATGACATTCAACATCGTATCATAGTCCGTTATCTCATGGTAACGTACTTTGCTTGTTGAAACACTGTTGAAGAGTTTCTTGGCGCATTCTATCTTTGCCATTTCTGCGCCCTTCAAGTTCATAGACAGCATACTGCCTTTGGTCTCTGCTACAAAGAAGATGTGCTTTACACCCATGTTGTCGTTGAAAGCAATAGCCCAGTCAGGGGCATACTTGCCCACTGGCGTAGGTATTTGGAACGTGCGTGGCAGACGTGCATAGACACAGACCTCATCTGCCTTGTCGAGTGCTTCGGCAAACTTGCGTTCACCCTTGCTGTCCGTAAACACATAGTCCAGGATATGTTTCTTCGCTTCGTAAGCCTTTTCAAGTGGCTGGCGGTTCTTCTCTTTGGTGAAGATGCTGGCATCATACTGCTGTTCCGTGCGGTTATAGGCAATATGCTCTACAATCATCGTCGCCTTCTGGTCTTTAATCAGACGTACCACGTTGCGGATAAACTCTTCAGGGTTGTTCTTGAACAGATATAGCCTTGCCGTAGAAATGCCTTTCAGAATACGTACTACCGTCCTTCTGGTCAATGTTGCCCCTTTAGCTATCTCGCCAACAAGGTCGTAAGGCACATCGCTTGTTGATACCTCCTTCATAGCTTGTGTGCGTGTATGCTGGTCGCCTGTAAAATCAAGGTCATCCGTTCCCTGTTCACCTGTCGTCACCACATATTTTAGTTCGGTGACACGCAGATTCTTGTTGATGGATGCTACGGCTTTTTGTATCAGTTCCTCACTGTCGTAATGCACCGTATAGACATAGCGGTGATTGATTTCCTCCCACAACCGTTTGAACTCTTCCTTGCTGGCATTGTCATTCAGATGATCATTCACGGCTTCTGCCGACTCGTTGGCATCTTCTATCATATCTGCAAGAGCTGTCGGGTCAAAGATACCCTGTACCAACTTATGTACCTGTTCACTGATAGGAGCCAGTTTCTTGCCCATCGGAGCAAGGCTGTCTGTGCGCAGGTCTTCGTGATATGACTGCTGGATATTTCCCTTGTCATCCACATAGTCATTCTCATAGAGATAGTTGACAATGGCTGTTGCCTCCATCGTGGAAATGGTATGCACTTCTTCTCCCACCATGAACTTGCGTCCCTCGAAATAAGCGACTGTTGCCTGTGTCGGACGTTCACGCAAGGCTTCACGGGTTTCTTTCTGGAGAGCATCTACAAACGTGCTATAGCTTTCGTTGGCAATGACCGTAAGAGCATTGATGTCATGCACGGCTTCACCCAGTCGCTCTGCATCCATGCGAACGCCTTGCTGGTCAACGCAGATACGCAGTCCACGACCTACCTCCTGACGCTTGGCTGTTGCACTGCTGGCATGGCGCAGGGTGCATATCTGGAATACATTCGGGTTGTCCCATCCTTCACGCAGTGCAGAGTGCGAGAAGATGAATCGTGTCGGTTCATCGAAACTCAACAAACGCTCCTTGTTTTTAAGAATCAAATCGTAAGCTGATATGTCTGAAGAGAAGTCTTCACCTCGCTTTACAACACTGTCGATGGCATGTCCCTTCTTGTCGATGGAAAAATAGCCATTGTGTACTTGGTCTGCCGTAAAGCGTTTCAAATAACGCTGATAATCATCCTCAAAAAGCGAAAGATTCTCATTCAGGAAACGGGTGTATTCCTCTTCAAACACTTTCCAAAGGAAGCCCTTTACGACTTCGCCCTGTTCATCATAGCCCTTATAATTGGCTACTTCGTCGATAAAGAAGAGCGAAAGTGTCTTGATACCCTGCTTGAATAGAGTAGCTTCTTTCTCGAAGTGTGAACGGATGGTTTCTCTAATCTGAATACGCTGTATCTGCTGTTCCGATACATCACCCATCACTTCACCTTTGCGCAACACGTCACCATTCATGAAATAGACAGTGTTCGTCAGCGGATTGATGTCGGTAATAACAAAATCCTTATAAGCTGGAAGCCCAGATGTGTCATATAGTGAATCATTCTGTCCGAACTTGCATATCTGCCTACGGGTGCTGCTTGCACCTTTCACCTCTATCTCCAGTCGTACCTCTGGTGCTTTGTTCTTTGATAGAACAATACTGTCAAAATAGATATAGCTCTGGTTGCCCAATAGGTTTTGTAGGGTGATACCCTTCACTTGAATCTTCTTCACCAACCTCTGGCGGTAAGCATCGAAGGCATCCAGTGCATATACGCAGTTATGCGATGTCTTGTGCGTGGCTGAGTAGTTCAGCACAAACAGCGGCTTGAAGTTCTTCAGCGCACGTTGGGTGGCTGCGCCCTCCATCTTCTGCGGCTCGTCCATGATGATAATGGGACGGTTGGCGGCAATCACATCAATAGGACGGCGGCTCTGGAAATCGTCACGCTTAGAGTATATAATACGGCTCTCCTTATTGGCAGCACCTTCCTTGAATGAGGTATTGAACGCCTGCACATTGATAATCATCACATTGATGCTGGCATCGCTGCTGAATGAGTCTATCTGTGTTAGGTTGCCGCTATTATAGATGAAGTAACGGGCTTTCTTGCCGTACTGTTCCATGAAGTGGTCTTCCAGCATTGAGAAACTCTTATACACGCCTTCACGGATGGCGATACTCGGCACCACGACGATGAATTTGCTCCACCCATAGCGTTTGTTCAACTCAAACATAGTCTTGATATAGACGTAAGTCTTACCCGTACCCGTCTCCATCTCTATATCGAGCGAACATGCCCCCAGACCGTCAGGCAGACTCAGTTTCGTTGATTTAGGGATATTGCCGATGACTTGTTGTTGCTGTATATTGGCTAGCAGCTGATGACCTTGTATTTCTACATCGCTATTACGCCAGCCAACATACTCTTCCTCAAACGTTATCTGTCCTTTACGTTTGCCAAGGTCACGACGGTACTGAGCATTCGTCTTTGAGGGTTGTCCGGCAAATACGTTCACAGTCTGCTCTACAGCATCCGTCTGGTATTGTTGTATCTTAAACTTAAACTTCATTTGCCACCCACCTTTGATTCTTCGTCTTTTCCTATATTACCCAAACGTTTGATAGAATCCAGATAGTCCTGTTCTACGTCACTGATGGTGCGCTGTTTGTATTTGCGATATTCGTTTGTGGCATGTTCCATTGCTTCTGCATGAGAAACGCTGCCAGCATCTTGCAACAGTTGCTCCCCTGACATTGTGAGAATGCGGTCCAGATAGTTGGCCCAGTCATTCATCGTCATTGGTTGTTCACGTTCTGCCTGCCGTTCAGCAAAGTCCAGATATCCCGAAACCAGTTGTCCCATAGCTCGGAGTTCCTTAGCGTCAAGATAGTTTTTCGCTGTCTTGGCTTCAACTAATGTAGGCTGATTTCCTTTGAAAGTGAGAAGTCCCATGAAGTCTTTCTCTGCATCTGCTCGCTCCACTATCAGTTCTGCCGCCGTGCGCCCGTGGATGGCATAATGAATCTTGTTCTGCACCTTCTTAAAGAACTCTTGAGATATAGATGCTCGTGGGTCATAGTCAATGCTTGTAGCATAGATTTCCAGCACTTGCCTATAGAGTACCTTTTCTGTAGCGCGGATGTCTCTGATGCGTTCGAGAAGTTCCTTCCAATAGCCACCACCGCCAAGCCTTTTCAGTCGTTCATCGTCAAGTGTAAATCCTTTGACGATATACTCTTTAAGCCGTTCCGTTGCCCACTGTCTGAAGCGTGTCGCAATGATGGAGCGCACACGATAGCCGAGGGCAATAATCATGTCCAGATTATAGAAAGTTGTCAAATACGACTTGCCGTCTGCGGCAGTAGTTCGGAATTTCCGAACAACTGCTTTTTCCTGCAGTTCGCCTTCTTCGAAGATATGTTTGATGTGTTCACTGACATTTGATTTACTCGTCTGATACAGTTCGCACATCTGAGCCTGCGTGAGCCATAATGTATCATCAGTCATTCTCACATCAATCTTCGTGAGTCCGCTGCCGTCCGTATATATGAGAATCCTATTATTTTCTTCCATATTCTTCTAAAGTCTATAAAATCCTGCGCACTGTATCTTTGCTATACTCTTCCCATATTTGCTCGAAGTTGTCGGCAACTTGGTCGTTGGCGAGGCTGCTGTCACGCATCACAAAATAGTATGGGTGCTGACGGGCTATCTCGGTGATGGTAGTCTCATTGACTTCTTCATCGAAACAAGCCATCAGATAACCGTCGCTGACACTCCAGACTGCCTTTCCAGCAATGCTACGCTTTTCTATCTTGGCAGACAGTTCAATGCCCAGTTCTATCATTGTCTGGAAAAGAAGGTCTTCGCCATCGTTTCCAAGACGGTCAGGCTTGATGTTATCGTCAAAGAGCTTTTGTTCGTTGAACTCTGCTGGAGTGTAATACACATCCTGCATGTTCGACGAGTCGAGTTTCAATACGCGGAAACCTGTATCAAGGTCTTGTGTGGTCAGCGGGCTTTCCTCCTTTATCTTTTTCCCAGCACGACGGATGCGCTCCTTGCCGATTTCACAAATATTCTTATAGCCTGCTTTGTATGCCTCACTCTTCTCGTCGGTTGCTTCTGGCAGTTGCACCATGATAAACTTTCTCTTTCCTCCATCTTCTGCATTGAGTTGCATAACAGCATGGGCTGTTGTGGCAGAGCCTGAGAAGAAGTCAAGGATGATGGAATCCTTACAATCTATTCTATTAACAAGATAATTAATTAGTTCAACTGGTTTCGAATAATCAAAAGGGATATTAATGGCTTTCAACAATTTTGCTGCCTGCGTACTAGAATATTCTTCAATTATACCCATAGGTCTTTGTGTGCGCTTGATAATGTTACCATCATTATCACACATCATATACTGCTTTGTGTAAATTGTCCATATACCAGAACTATCCTTTTTCATTTCAACGAATCCTCGAGACAAATTGTTGAGAAATTTATCTTTAGACCATCGCCAACATGCTTTTTCGCCCTTGTTATTATCTGCAGGCATTACCGTTGTCCCATCGGGAGCTTCTATTGGATAATCAAGAGAAGCAGAATATTGAATCGACCCCATCCCAAGCTTTTGTAAATAATAAGGTCCACGTTCTTCAAAAAAATCATCCTTACCTTTATATCTGTCAGCATTGGAAATAGGAACACCTTTGATTTCAACAGACTCAATGTTTCGAGTAAAGCATAAAATATGTTCATTTTTAATACGGAATAGCCTGCTATCCGAACTACCTCCACCTTCTTTGTTTGCCCATATCAGATCAGCAACAAAATTGTTAGCACCTAGAACCTCCTCACATACTTTACGTGCATTAGCAACCTCTATGTCATTTAAACTAATAAACAGTAATCCATCCTCACTCAGCAAATCCTTTGCCACTTTGAGTCGTGGATAAATCATGTTGAGCCAGTCTGTATGGAAGCGTCCATTGCTTTCAGTGTTGGCTACAAGGCGATTGCCTTCTTCATCCTCTTGTCCGCTATTGTGCATATACTCGCCTGTCGATTGCGAGAAGTCATCGTTATACACGAAGTCGTTGCCGGTGTTATATGGCGGGTCAATATAAATCATCTTTACTTTGCCAAGATAGTTCTCGCGGAGGAGTTTCAACACTTGCAAGTTGTCGCCCTCGATATAGAGGTTCTGCGTATTGTCGAAGTCCACGCTCTCTTCACGACAAGGACGTAATGTATCTGTCGTTGGTGCATTCGCCAGTCGGATGGCATTGCGCTTATCAGGCCAGGTGAACTGATAGCGTTCCTCCGAACCTTCAACAATATCCTTAGACAACTCCTGCCGCAGCTGGTCAAAGTCAATAGCCACTTCAGGCTTCCCTTCGTCATTCAGCCGTTCCGTGAGGCAGTTGGGAAACAATTCCCCAATTCGCTTTATATTTTCATCCACGATGTTCGTGGTTTGCATGTTAAGTTTATCCATATTACAATTCATTTTTTATCAAATTATATAATGGTAGACTACTCTGATACATATCTCGTGTAGGCTTATCCAATTTTAGAAAATATCGTTTTGCCATATTTTTATCATCAAGAAGAAGGTAGGCTGCAAATTTCAGTTCGTCATTGCATTCTTTCATTTCCAAGATGTTAACAAGGCTCTCTTCGTCTTCCTTACTAATTATGTTCAGACGTTTTTTTATTTGAAGGCAATTTATAACATGAATGAAGTGGGAGTTTCTATCGGGATCATTATCCTCCAACCATTTAGCCATTTCAAAAGCTGTTTCCAGTAAAATACTGTTTTTCTTTATTTGAGCATCATACCCCATCAACATTCTAAGAATAGTCCAATTCATTGATTGGTAAAATCTGTTCTCGACTGTTCGCTTTTCTTTAAAGGACGGCAAGAAATCAGAATAATTGATGTTGCACACATCACGGAATATCTCGGCATCATACCCAACATAAGGCGGAATGACAATTTTTTTATCATCATTCTCAATCTCGGTTGTAAATACAAACATACTAAGGTCATAGGCAGATGTTAGTCTAATTTTATCACTCTGGTCTTTGTCAACAAAGAATAAAATAGAAACATCCGCAATATCCATTTTTGCGAAACGAGGTGGTTTGAGGTCTGTGAACTCAATGGGTTTATTATAGATGAACTTGCTAATTATTGTATTGATATTTTTTATGTCTTCTTTAGATAAATCAGATACATCTAAATCTTTTTCCACATGTAACTCAGACAAAACTTTTTGCAGATTATTCGCTCCTTCTAGTTCACCTTGCAAGTGATCTAAATCGTCTTGGCCTATATCAGACACACTCATTTTAACGCCACCAACATAGAATCCTCCTTCATTGATAACGTCTATCAAAAAATTCAGAATATGAATCTGTTGTGACAAAGTTCGGAAAACTGTGTTAATATGAACCTTTCCTTCAAATGGAGCATCAGACAATTCCATCGGGAATGCAAATCTCATAACATCAGGAATAACGATAAAAAGATTGCCATTCTCTATTTCTGCGATGCATTTATTAAAGTAAGTTTTCTCCTTAATGGAAATATCCAACTCAACCTCTTGGAACGCTTTTAATTTATAGCGTCTGTCTCCTAATGGATGTGGTGTTTTAGTTGGGTCTCCCTTAAATGTAACATACACAAAAGTCTCATGTGTTGTTAGATATTTAAACCATTCTTTCCTGTCCTTTGACTCAACTGTAAATGAGATTTTAAATGATTCAACGTCATTTTCAACGTCTTTTAGAAAAATTGGTTTTGAAAAAGACGCTTGTTTCTTGCAATCGTTATAGAAATCTAAGAAACTATTCTCTACCTGTTTACTCATTTCTGGAAATTCTTCCATCTTAACAGTGATTGTTTTTTGACTACCAGCAGAGTTAATGAAACGTACCAAATCCACAGGTGCTAAAAAGGAATAAAACACCTTACACTTTTCGGGTTTCGTTGGGTGAACATACACGACAAAATATGCTATTCCACCGTCTCTTAAAAAAATATTCAACTCATTAACAGACACACTATGTGAATATGTCTTTGAAGGAACATTTTTGTTTGTTTTAGCTTTTACTTGAACAGGAATTTTGTCAATTAAAAATTCATTGTTGTTCTTTCCGCCCTCTTTATAAAGCATAATATTTCCATCCCAAATAGGTTGCTTCTCTCTTTTTGTAAGGACAGGGGATAATGTTCCACTATACAATAGCGGACGCTCTAACGTGTTGATTCCTATTTCTTCAATAGAAGTATTATCCAGTTTCATGTAACTCACTTCAAATCCTCCTTTAATCTTAATATATCGCTACTTTGAGATCATACAAGACTAGCATTCCCAATAAAACGACTCTGCTCATACTTCTCAATGTGCTTTTTACCAACCTCTACAAGTCCCTTTAGTTCATCCACGATGCCTAATCCTGCTTTAAACAAAGCAAGATTACAATAACCGATTTCTGCATTGAACTTATCAAGCAAGAATTGTTCCATTGGACTAATTGGCTTGCCTTTTATTAGTATTTCACTATTTAATTGGTTTAAGCGGTCGTTATAATAAGTTTTGACATCTTCTATCTTAACAACATCATGAGCTTTAGAGCCAAGTAGTATGATTCCTACACCAGCCTTCACAATATCATTCTTTACCAGATCTTTAGCTTTTGCAACAATATCTTCTGCTGATAAAGCGGTTAATTTCTTACATGAAGGTAAATCCTTAATCGGTATCATAGATTTAACAATCACCTTCAAATTCCATAGCATATCTACTATGTCAAGTTTCGCCTTGTCAATTTCCAAGTAGTCCTTCGTTCTATATGTCTCCACATGCTTTTCACAACGAATCATACCCAACATTGATGTCTCAAAGCAGTCGTCAAAAACTTCTATCGTATTATGACAATAACTTCTGAACAACGCTCTTTGTTGTATAAAATCTGTTCCTTTTCGATTATTGTATTTCTGGCATAGACCATCTATCTTTGCCTCAATATAATCTTGATCTTTTATGGCTACATATATTTCGTTTAAATTATTCATCTTCTTTTATAATCCAAATGATTCTTTTGTCTTATTTAACGTGTTCTCTCCAACAGTATAAGCATAGCAGGCGACAGGCATAAACTGAAGACAGCCATAGGGCATCTCTTTCTTTCCTGTTTCCGAGATAGAAGTGACAATTGCATGAGTCAGTCCGTTTATCTTCATAAAGGTTTCTAATGACTTTAATTCTGAAGATGGATTCATAAACGGTTTATTTGACCATTTCACTTCAACAGCCCATTCGGGTTTCTGCCTGACCTCACTGATACCAACAATATCAACTTCTCCCTTCTTTTTGTTGCCTTCGTTCCAGTTTGCATAAGCGATGTTGGCATTTCTTGGAATCCATTGGGCATAGACGGTAGTTTCCACCATATTGCCTATTACTTCGTCGTTTTCGTCAATCGGCTGAAAGAGAGCACAACGTAAAGATGGATTTGTTAAGTATAGTTTAAAGAGCATCTCTCTCCTATATTCTTTTGCTGTATCATCAGCCCGCCGTATTTTCTTAACCAAGAATGCTGCCTCAAGATACTGTATATATTTTCTGAGCGTTTCCTTTTTTACTCCAGAATCTTTAGAAAGGCCTTCATATGAGAACTGAGAACCAGAATGGTAGGCTATCATTGTAAAAAGGGAATTCAATTCTTGAACATCCGTAATCCCATATAAACTTGGCAAATCTCTCAACAACACTTTATCAATGATATCGTGCCTGATGAATTGTCCGGGATTTTCCTGAATGCGCTGAGAGAATACCACTTCGGGATAACCACCATAATTGATGTAGTCAACAAACAGTTTGTTCAATTTTGCGATGTCGATTGTAGTATTCCCTGTAATAAGCCTATTTGACCATTCCATTTCAATGGGGACCATTATATGGGCATAATCTTTCAAATGAACGTATTCATAGAAAGTCAACGGGGGAAGATTGAAATCAGTAAACCTGCCTGCACCACTTTCATCGCTCCGCTTTTTCAATTCTGCCGCTGCTGATCCAGACGCGACAAACTTTACATTATGGTATGTATCAACTAAAGACTTCAAGTTGACCTCCCAGTCCTTTAAATACTGAATCTCGTCAAAAAAGACATAAAAAGACTCCCTGCTATCTGTCTTGCCTAATGCTTGCTTTGCCAGATTAAACAGTTGCTCCAGCAATATTTTATTATAAATAGGAGTCTCTACGGATATATATATAATGTTTTGCGGAGAAACGCCATCTGAAATAAGACGCTGAATGGTATGATAAAGCATCACCGTCTTACCAACACGACGAGGCCCCATCAATATGATTGCCCGCCTAATATCCATTCCATAAACTAATGGATAGAAGATGTCGAGATATAGACGTGGATGCATCTCGGCATAATACGGAGCAACCTCATTTTCTGTCCACCAAGGATTGTCCACACGAAGTCTGCCTATGACTTGTTTCTCTATCAGTTCGTTATAATGCATATTATAGATTTTAGACTGCAAAAATAATCATTTTTCTTTTAATCTCCAAATTTTTATCAAAATAAAATGATTTGAATATGCTTAATATTTATTTTTCCTCTGATTAGACTACGAAATACTCCAATACTTAATGCTTACAAAGACCTGAAAATGTGTTATAGGTTTTAAAATTTGATAGCAACAAATTGATATTCAGCAGATTAGTAGAAAAATGCAGATTAAGCATGTTTAAAAATGCTTAATCTTTAACTTTAATTCTTGTAGTTTTTGATGCAACTCGTATTTTTTACGAGTCTGCTTCTCTGTGCGGCACTGCTTTTCTAATGATTCTATCTGTCGAAGCAATTTTTCTCGTTGCTCACGATGGATAATCTGTTCCTCAATGCTTTCTTCTGCCTGAGCATCCAAGCCTCCGATGGTTGCAACGATATTATTCCAAACATCATCAAGCGACAATCCTTGTAAAGTGATGGTGGCTTCATCAGTCGGCATCCATGCTGAATGTTGCAGTCGAATATGGAAGATGCAGAACTGTGTCTGCTCCTCAAATTGGAGGGCGAAGATGAGCTTTTGTGGTATCAACTTTTGTAGCATGAGGATATTCTTGGTGTCATAATCCATTCGCTTCAATGCCACTTGCAGCACATAAAATCCTTCTATTTCTTTCCCTTTTGTTAGAGATGGTACAGTTGCCGATGATACCCTTGCCACCAATGCCATGCGGCTGATGTCAGCATCAAAACGGTCGCGCTCAGCCGCTTTGAGATTGAACTTCTCAAAGACAGCCTTCTTGAAAAGCGGCTTGTTAATGGCACATTGTGGCGGAAGGTTATACATCGCAGATGATAACTTTTTTCTATTTTAACGAGACAATATTACATCTTCTCGACGGAAAATAACTTCACGTCCTAATGCTATTACATGCACAAAACCTGGCTCAACACTAAGAACAGGAAGTATTGCACCCAATAGTCCGTCAGTCTCTCTTTCACGGATTATCTTGACCTTATCGCGTGGATTAATTGGTAAATTTACGTTCTTTTTGTCTTCTGAAGTTAATGTTAATTCTTTCATAATGAGTTTATTTTATTACGAGGAAACAAATTAGTTCAAAGTCGTCAAGCCCAGTGATTCGCTCTTCAAAAAGTTCGCCCACGTAGCCATCGAGGAAACTGTCAATATCTGACTCTTCCTTCTTGGTGACAATAGACTCTATCGCCTTGCCCAGAAGTTCGGAGTATTTACCCATGCGCAGACCGTCGCGTGTCTCTTTGTTGAAGGCACTGCATAACTTGACATCTGGCTTGGTTATGGGCTTGCAAAGCAGGCGCATCTTGTCGAGCAAGTCTTTAGGGTGCAGATGGTCAACAAGTACTTCGCCATCGTCCTTGATATAGACCATGTAGAACGGATGCAACTGGTTCTTGTGGTCGATGTTCACGCCTGCCGTGCGGTTCTTCAGTACAAATACGGTTCCGGCTGGTGCTTGGTCTGTGGCTGATACAACAGCATGAAGTCCGAAAGGAGTATGCTCTACGTCATGGTTGCTGTTGATGTATTCCAGCAAGTCAAGTCGGAACTCATTCAGCCCCAAGTCCATGATGCTGACACCCGTATTCATTTCCTCCAAATCGACTACATCTTCTTTCAGTCGCTCCAGCTGTTGCTTGCGGTACTCCAAATCGTCCTTCTCTTCTGGCGAAAGAAGGTTGTCATCGCCTGTGGCGGTCATCACAGTCACTTTCATACGTGACTCTACACGTCCTTTCAAGTTGATATACTCGTCGAGAGTCATGTCCGGCCAATAGTTCACCAACTGAATCTGTGCATTCTTCGATCCGATACGGTCTATACGTCCGAAACGCTGAATAATACGCACAGGGTTCCAGTGTATGTCATAATTCAGCAAGTAGTCGCAATCCTGCAAGTTTTGACCTTCACTGATACAGTCAGTGGCTATCAGCACATCTATTTCTTCTTTCAGATGTGGATAGACGGCAGCACGTTCCTTGGATATTGGCGAGAAGAGGGTCAGCACTTTATTGAAGTCAAGTTTTTCCTTCAATTTGAGAGTGCTTCGTGCTTCCACGTCGCCTGTTACCAAAGCCACGTTTAAGCCATACTCTATTTGGATTGGTTCTGCCAGGCAGTCGTAAAGGTACTGTGCCGTATCTGAGAAGGCTGTAAAAACAAGCACCTTCTTGTTGTTGCCGTTGATAGGATGGGCGAACTTATCCTTCAGGTCAGTGATAAGCTGTTGCAGTTTGCTGTCATGCTCAGGTGTGATGCTCTGGAGCATGAGAAGTAGCAAGCGGATGATTTCAAGGTCATCCTTGATTTCCTTTTGCCAAGATATATAGTCCATATCCTCCAAGAGGATGCGGTTTTTCTTCTTACCTATGGTGAAGTCCTGTTCGTCCTCGTCACCATCCACACTTTCATAGTCATCTACCGACACACGTCTTTCTCCATTCTGGAAACGGGCAATGGCATCAAGCGTCTCCTGCATGTAGTCGCGAATGCGGGTCAAGGTCAGACGGAAAGAGTTGACCGATGACTCCAGACGTTTCAGTAGCTGCATGTTCATCAGTCGCTGAATACCTTGTTCGCGCTCTTCTATACTCAGGCGGTGTCCTGTGGTACTTTCCTCTTCTTTATACTTCCAGAGCTGGCTGGGAAGAATAAAGGCAGAGGGCGCATAGATAGCCAGATGGAGCATCTGCAATTGCTCAAATATCTCATTATAGTTAATGGCTGTATCAAGGTCGGTCAGATGCGGACTACGGGAGATAGGTTTCAGACGTTCGGGGAACGTGCCAATATCGGCGGTATCGTAATACTGCTGAATGTGTTTGCGGCTTCGAGCAATGGTAACAGCATCCAATAGTCTGAAGAAGTCAAAGTCGAGCATCCGCAGAAGTCTTTCCGTGGTACGCTCTTCTGGTGGCAGGTCTGCCCAAACGTTATAAGAGCCTTGTGCCTGACGGAAAATGTCATCAATGCCACGATTGGTAGGCAGTAACTTGTCAAATGCTTCCGATTCGCCTTCGTATGCCAACTGCAACTGATTCTTCAGGTCGTTGAAACGATTGTTGACGGGCGTGGCAGAGAGCATCAGTACCTTGGTCTTTACGCCAGAGCGGATGACTTTGTTCATCAAACGCAAATAGCGATTCTCGCGGGGATTCTCGCCATTCTCGTCGGTACTTATTTTACCACCATTACGGAAGTTGTGACTCTCATCGATAACCACAAGGTCATAGTTACCCCAGTTTACGCGCTCCAAGTCAAGGTCGTTGCTTCGTCCGTAGTCGCGTGAGAGGTCTGTATGGTAGAGTATATCGTAATTCAAACGGTCTTTTGCCAATGGATTGTTGACATAGTTCTGCCGATAGGTGTTCCAGTTTTCAAAGAGCTTCTTGGGGCAGAGCACTAAGACAGTTCGGTTACGGCTCTCAAAATACTTGATGACTGACAGGGCAGTGAAGGTCTTTCCTAAACCTACACTGTCTGCAAGGATGCAGCCATTGTACTTCTCCAGTTTGTTGATGACCGCCAGGGCTGCGTCACGCTGGAAATTATAGAGCTTTTCCCAGATGGCTGAGTTTTTGAAGCCAGTAGCCTCTTTGGGCAACTCGTCTTCGCTGATGTCTTCCAAAAACTCATTGAATATGTTGTAGAGTGCCACGAAGTAAAGGAACTCTGGGGCATTCTCTTTATAGGCGTTGCTGATGCTGTCAATAACCTCTTCCGTGACCACCTGTAAGCGACTGCTGTCATTCCATATCTGATTGAAGAGGTCTATGTATGCCTTTGAGAACGGAGCTTCGGCCTTCTGAATCATTGTATAGGCAGCGTTGCCTTTCTCACATCCGAGGTCAACCGTAGTAAAACCATTGATGGGTGAATAGCTGATGTCATCAAGGTTGATGAAACCCATCATCTGCTCATTGGTCTTGTTAGACTTGAAACAAGCCTTTTCCAGAATCCAGTCAGCACATTCACGGGCAATAGCCCTTTGGGTCAGTTCGTTGCGGAGCTTCACTTCAAACTCCGAACCATAAAGTGTACGCTCACGGTCTAACCGTGGAATGTAAAACTCACGCTGCTGCTTTGGAGTTTTCTCTGTTGTAAACGTCGGCGAGGTGAAAATGAAACGGAGTTCCTTGATGTCCTTCAATGCCTCCTTCAACTCCTGAAAGGCATAGATGGAGAAACAGGATGCCGCTATGGATAGTCGGCTTCCTGATTTCATTTGCGCTACGATGTCATCCCGTAGTGTTTTGTTGATGTTGTTAATTAACTCCATCTATCTAAAGCAGAACCCCCAAGCAGTGTCTCGACAGGCGACCAAACCTTTGCATACACTGCGAGGGGGATTCCATATATCGTTTGCCTATTGGCTGTCTGGGTCATTTGTCGAAATGCGAGCACGATTGTTTGTCATGCGCACATTGCATGGGCGCAAAGTTAGAAAATTTAATCCGAAAAACAGGCTATTCCATTATTAAATAAGGTGAAGAAGAAGAATTTCACCTCTTTTTGATGTCAAAACGCCACCCTTACCTTTCTTTAAAAGAGAATATCCCCGAAAAGATTAAAAGCAGACTAACAAAACTGTTGGAATATAGAGACACCTCCCCATGGGGAGATATGAAAGTTATCAACACTATGCAATAAAGAAATAGATTATGGCATTATTGAAAGAAGACGGTAGTTGGACATTGAGTGGATAAACAACTTACCTCTAGAAGAATCAATGCTTTACCGGTTGCTCTGCCGCAAGTAATTCTTTAGCTGGAATATGTTGAAATGTTTTACCATCAGATGATACAATAAGATTTTCTCCACGCATCGCCTTATCCTGAAGCATTCTCTTTTCTGCTATCTCAAGTCCATGCTTCAACTTTTCCGAAAATTCTCTTATCTCTTTATTTGACATAATTCTTTATTAGATTAAATGATTTTTCCTCTATTATTTTAGTCTCAGTATTTTTACCTCCACATGCAATTTGTTTTCTCGGATATTTACTATTATCATAAATGTCCCAATAATCGACTTCGCTCATGAACAAGTTGAATAGGTTCTTGATACCAGAAGCATATCTTCTTCGGATAATGGGTTCAGGGATATTGTGGCCATTACAACCACATATGATATACAAATCCTTACTCATTTCGTTGGCAAAGGTAGATAAAACAAATGAATTAGCCAAAAGTTTGAGCAGATTTCATTTCAGAAAATTTAAAAATGCTTACGGTTAAGCAGCAGTTTGCTTACGGTTAAACAACTATTTGCTTACGGTAAAGTCCCCTACCCTATAGCCCACCCCTTAGTTAGGGGAGATGGGTAGGTGCCGAGAGAATTTTACGGATTTTGAGCTTAACCTCACTTGATGGTTCGGAAAGCCTTTGTATAAAGGGAATACTGCGAGTGAGGTTGGTTGTTTTAACCTCACTTGAACCTCACTTGAACCTCACTTGAACCTCACCATCCTCATCCACGCACAAAGGTCAATTTTGGGGTAAGCCACTCGGCTTCGATAGCCCGGATAGCGGCCATGTGGCTCACTCCAAAGTGGAATCAAGGGGACAGGTTTTGGGATGTTCATCCAAAAACCTGTCCCCTTGATTCTCGCTTCTCCGGACAAGCAATAGGCAACATGTTCGTGCCGAGCATACACCAAGAATAAGCGGCGAGTATTGATACCCGCCGCTTATGTTGATGATAGAAACGTTGTTTCCTAGTTATTAACCGTACCGCCCACAATGTCAAGCAGTTCCGAGGTAATGGCCTGCTGACGGCTCTTGTTGTATTGCAGGTTCAGCTGGCGCAGCAACTCATCGGCATTGTCGGTGGCGGTCTGCATGGCCACCATACGGGCAGCATGCTCAGAGGCGACGCTGTCGAGCAGAGCCGTGTAGAGCATCAAGTGAGCCAGCTTAGGAATGAGCTGAGAGAGGACGGTATCCATGTCGGGCTCCACGATGAAGTTATCGTTCAGCGGTGGTACCTCTTTGCCTTCGGCGTCCAACTTGACCTTCTTTGGGCTTTTCTTCTTCAGATATTCCTGGCTCTCTTTGGTAGCGGCAATTGAAGTGAGGTCGCGCTCATGGTCACGTTCCAACTCCTCCTCAATGTCGATAGGCAGGAATGTCTTGCGGGTAAGCACCTGTGAACCAGCAGACTTGAAGTGGTGATAGATCAGTTCCACCTTGTCTATCTTTCCCGTACGGAACTTCTCGCCTAGCTCCATAGCCAGGTCAATGCACTGACGTACATTGGGTTTGTCGGCCAAGGAAGAGAACTCGCCCTGTACCTGGTAACCCAACTTCTGGGCCTTTTCATAAACCTTACGTCCAATAGGATATATCTCCACATTGTCAAGGCCTAGCTGAGCTGAGTAGCTGTCGACGGCCTGCGTCATCATCTTGATGATATTGGCATTAAAGCCACCGCAGAGCGAAGAATTACTGGAATAGACCACCAACGCCACCCTATGAACAGGACGTTCCTGATCATAAATGGTCTGAGCCTCGGCCTCAGCCGCCAAGAACGATTTCAGGATATGTTCCAGCATGGTCTCATAAGGCAGCATGTTCTGTATGGCCACCTGTGCATGATGGAGCTTGGAACTAGCCACCATCTTCATGGCCGAGGTGATCTTCCGTGTGCTGTTGACCGAGGCAATGCGACCTTTTATCTCCTTTAATGACGGCATAGGCTATCAGGCTTTATACGTTCCGGCAATATCAGCCATCGTGGCCTCAATCTTCTTCGTGGTGTCATCATCGATCTTGCCACTGGCCAGAGTCTCAATGACTTCCGGTGACGCTGAGCGCAGCTTGTCAAGGAAGGCTGTCTGACACTCGCGCACCTTGGCGATAGGCACTTCACGCATCAGTCCATGAACGCCACAATAGAGAATGGCAATCTGCTCGCCCACAGGCATCGGGCTGTACTGAGGCTGGATAAGCAACTGGTTGTTCTTACGTCCACGGTCGAGTGTCATAGCTGTCACGGCATCCATATCGCTGGAGAACTTGGAGAAGGCCTCCAGCTCACGATACTGTGCCTGGTCGATCTTCAGCGTACCAGCCACCTTCTTCATGGACTTGATCTGTGCGGAACCACCGACACGGCTCACGGAGATACCCACGTTAATAGCAGGACGGAAGCCCTGGTTGAAGAGGTCGCTTTCAAGGAAGATCTGTCCATCGGTGATGGAAATCACATTGGTCGGGATGTAAGCAGAAACGTCGCCTGCCTGGGTTTCGATAATAGGCAGAGCGGTGAGAGAGCCTCCACCCTTCACATGTCCCTTCATGCACTCTGGCAGATCGTTCATCTGCTCAGCCACCTCCTGTTGCTCGTTCATCTTGGCAGCACGCTCCAACAGACGTGAGTGGAGGTAGAACACATCACCCGGATAAGCCTCACGACCAGAAGGACGACGGAGGATCAGTGACACTTCACGATAGGCCACAGCCTGCTTCGACAGGTCGTCATAGACCACAAGTGCTGGAAGTCCACGGTCACGGAAATACTCTCCGATGGCGGCACCTGCAAACGGTGCATAGTACTGCATGGCAGCAGGATCGGCAGCAGTGGCAGCCACCACAATAGTGTAAGGCATGGCACCATGCTCCTGCAGAGTGCTGACGAGAGCAGCAACGGTACTGGCCTTCTGTCCGATGGCGACATAGATACAATAGACAGGCTTGCCTGCCTCGTAGAAACTCTTCTGGTTGATAATCGTATCAACGGCGATGGCGGTCTTACCCGTCTGACGGTCGCCGATGATGAGCTCACGCTGTCCACGACCGATGGGAATCATCGAGTCGATAGCCTTCAAGCCAGTCTGTAGGGGTTCCTTCACGGGCTGACGGTAAATCACACCCGGAGCCTTGCGGTCGAGCGGCATTTCGAACGCACCTGTGAGATCGATATCGCCCTTTCCGTCGATGGCTTGTCCTAACGGGTTGATGACACGTCCCAGCATATTGTCGTTCACACGGATAGAGGCAATACGCTTGGTACGCTTCACCACTTGTCCTTCCTTAATGCCCGACGTAGGACCTAAGAGCACACAACCCACATTGTCTTCCTCCAGGTTCATCACGATAGCCATCGTTCCGTTCTCGAACTCCAGGAGCTCGTTGGCCTCGGCATTACGCAGACCATAGATACGAGCTACACCATCGCTGACGGTAAGCACGGTACCCACTTCGTCGAACTTCTCTGCGTTGGATATGCCTTTCAGCTGGTCGAGCAACACCTGGCTGACTTCGCTTGGTTTAATCTTATCTGACATTTTTACCTTTTTCTTTTTTCGTTGTCGCGTCAAAGCGCTATCACGTCATGACGCTAATTACTTGAGTGCTTGTAGAATGTTGTTGAGTTTGGACTTGACACTCGCATCCATGCGATAGGTGTCGTACTCGAGAATGAAGCCTCCAATGATGTCGGGGTTCACCTCTGTCTCGAACTCCACAGTTCCATTAGTCTTACTCTCCACCATCTGTCGCATCTTCTGCTCAGTAGCAGGCGAGACGCGTGCAGCGGTGATGAGGCGTCCACGAATGACGTTCTTCTGCTGGCGGTAAAGCGTGACATAAGAATTGGCAATAAACTGCATTACCGGCTCACGATCCTCCTTCAGTACTAGTCCGATGAAGGCACGGGTCAAGGGGACAGGATCACCACCGACGGCTGTCAGCAGCAGTGCTTCCTTCTTTTCCTTCGAGAGCATCGGGTTGTCTATCGTCTGCCGCAGCTGTGGCACGTCAACGTAGCTCTTGGCCAAGAGCTGCATCTCCTGATACACAGCATCGTCCAGCTTCTGCTCTACAGCACTCTTCAAGAGAGCGCGGGCGTAGCGAACCGATATGACTCCTATATCCATAGTCGTTTACCAAATCAATTATTTAGAAGATACTTCATCCAGCATACGGTCGATGAGATCCATCTGCGCTTTGTCGTCCTTCAGATTCTGACGCAGAACCTTCTCGGCGATTTCCACGCTCAGGGTAGCTACTTGCTTACGGATGTCAGCAATGGCTGCCTTCTTCTCCTGCTCAATGGCAACACGTGCATCTTCGAGCAGACGGGCACCTTCCTGACGTGCTTTGTCCTGTGCTTTCTCTACGATGGCATCACGAGTCTCTGCAGCCTCTTTCAAGATCTGAGCCTGCTTTTCGCGTGCCTCCTGGAGGATGGATTCACCTTCTTTCTGTATATTGGCCAGTCGCTCGTTTGCCTCATGTGCCTTTCGCAACGAGTCATCAATGAAAGCCTGACGCTCCTTCACCATACTTGTAATGACGGGGAAGCCAAACTTCCATAGCAGGAACAACACCACGAGGAACGTGATGGACATCCAGAACAACAAACCAGTACTCGGAATCAACAAATCCATACGCTGCGGATTATTTGATTAGATGCAGAGGAATGCGATAACGGCTGCGAACAGGGCAACACCCTCAATCAGGGCGGCTGCCACAATCATGTTCGTAAACAGCTTGTTCATCACCTCCGGCTGGCGTGCCATAGCGTCCATGGCCTGACCGCCAATCTTACCAATACCAATACCTGCGCCAATAGCTGCGAGACCTGCGCCTACTGCGGCGCCTAACTTTGCAACACCTTCTGCTGCCAATAATGCTGTAATCATAATCGTTTGATGTTTAAGTTGTTATTTATTAGTTATATTCCTTTTCTTTCTTTTACTCATGTTCTGGTTCTACTCTTGCCAAGCCGATGAACACGGCTGAAAGCATGGTGAAGACCATAGCCTGGATGAAACAAACCAGACACTCCAAGCACATCATGAAGATACTCATGATAACACTCAAAGCCGACATGGACAACTGCACTGCCACAGCCTGCGAAGCCACCAAGAAGATGATACAGGTAATGGCAACGGCAATGGCATGACCTGCCATCATGTTGGCAAAAAGTCGGATCATCAGGGCAAAGGGCTTAGTGAAGATTCCCACAAATTCTATCACAGGGATAATAGGTATGGGAGCCTTCAGCCATGTAGGCACATCGGGCCAGAAAATGTCCTTCCAATAGTGCTTGTTGCCTGAGAACTGCACAATGAGGAACGTGCAGAGAGCCAGGAAGAACGTCACGGCGATGTTGCCCGTCACGTTACCAGAGCCTGGAGGGAAGGGGATGAGTCCCATCACATTACATGTGAAGATGAAGAAGAAGCAGGTGAGCAGGTAGGGGGTGTATTTCTCATAGCCTTTACCAATGCCAGGCTTGATGATTTCATCCACCACATACATCACAAGCATCTCAATGAAACCGACGAAGCCACCGGGAGCGCCATCCGAGGCTTTGCGTTTCTTGTACCAGCGAGCGCTGAGCAGGATGCAGCAAAGCAGAATGGCTACATTAATAAACATCACGGCAACCGTCTTCGTAATGGAAAGGTCGAGGACAGGCTGACCTGCCTCCACTATTTTGCCTGCATGGTCGCCCTCTGTGGCGATGGCCAGCCCATAAGGCCCCTGACGGAGTCCGTTCGGGTCGGGATGATGCTCAAACTGCGAAGAGCAGAACACATGCCAGCCCGTGGAACTGTTGACAATGACGGGCAGGGGGATGACCAGCGACTTGCCGCCAGCAAGGTCGGTCACATGCCAATCGTGGGAGTCCTTGATATGCTCAAGCACCACCTCCTTGGCCGAGAAATCCTCTGCCTTCAACGCTGGTAACAACGCCATAGCAAACAGAGCTATGCATAGCAACTTTTTCAATTCATTATTCATAATGCATGAAGCATAATTGTAATTCTTAATCAATGTCTTAAAGAGAGTGTCACAACCATCATTACCGCGTACATTATTAATATAATAGCAGCGAAATGGATGGCATCTTCTCTGTTAGGAGCAAATAACACGTAAAGTGCAACGACGGTAACCACGAGCAACATACGTATCACTGCCATAACGAGATAGAAGTGGACCAGATGTTCGGGAGAACGGCTCTTCACGATGTCGTATCCCCTGACATAAGCCATTCCTAACAGTGTGAAAAAGAGAGCGGAAAAGAAGTACTCCAATGATTCTGTTTCTCAGTATTCTACTTCCACACTACTCTGTCTTCTCCACACAGATCGACACTTCGTTCTGCTGCACTGCTACGAATCCGCCTAAGATTTCCAACTGCTGCCCATTGAACTCCACCACTCCCTTCTGAAGGGTAGAGATGATAGGGGCATGATCAGTCAGAATCTCGAAGTTGCCCTGTGTGCCAGGCACCTTCACGCTTTCCACGTCACCAGTGAATTCAATCCTTTCAGGAGAAACGATCTTTAATCTCAACATAAACGTAATATACGATTTAACGATTTACAATTAACGATTTATGCATTTGCTGCTTCCAGGAGTTTCTTGGCCTTTTCCTTCGCATCTTCGATAGTTCCCACATTAAGGAATGCCTGTTCCGGCAGATTATCCACCTCACCATCAAGAATGGCATTGAAGCCCTTGATTGTCTCCTCGATGGGTACCATCACGCCTGGCAGACCTGTAAATTGGGATGCCACCGTAAACGGCTGGGAGAGGAAGCGTTGCACGCGACGTGCACGGTTCACAGTCAGCTTATCCTCATCCGACAATTCATCCATACCGAGGATGGCAATGATATCCTGCAACTCCTTATAACGCTGCAGGATCTCCTTCACCCTCTGAGCACAGTCATAGTGGGCCTTGCCAACAATCAGCGGGTCAAGAATACGCGACGTACTGCCTAAGGGGTCTACAGCAGGATAGATACCCAGCTCTGCTATCTTACGATCCAGCACCGTGGTAGCATCCAGATGGGTAAACGTTGTAGCAGGAGCAGGGTCGGTCAAGTCATCGGCAGGCACATATACAGCCTGGACAGAGGTGATAGATCCTGTCTTGGTAGAAGTGATACGCTCCTGCATAGCTCCCATCTCGGAAGCCAGTGTCGGCTGGTAACCCACGGCACTCGGCATACGGCCCAACAAGGCTGACACCTCGGAACCGGCCTGTGTGAAACGGAAGATATTGTCGATGAAGAACAGAATATCGGCAGCACCGCCATCCTTACCTCCACCGTCACGGAAACTCTCAGCAACGGTCAGACCAGAGAGCGCCACGGAGGCACGTGCCCCGGGAGGTTCGTTCATCTGTCCGTAAACCAACGTTGCCTGACTCT
>JAEEGI010008171.1_pt1 | contig 23198 bp, 15 predicted proteins | sample 8958751 | NCBI WGS metagenome assembly JAEEGI01 (sample SAMN16246545, study PRJNA631951) | gut metagenome | biome: gut microbiome; feature: rumen; material: KS-attached | host: Bos | place: Iran: Karaj | collected 2018-10 | reverse complement strand
ATTGCTTCGGCCAACCGCTATGACACTGAGGCCCCCAACATGAAGTACTGGCAGCCGTCGGCATTTGTCGGTGGTGTGGAATATCCATATTGCCCTGACTTGGGTACATCGATGTCGGCACCTGTGGTGACGGGAGCGGTGGCCTTGTGGATGCAGGCTAACCCCAATCTGTCTACTGCCGATGTGCGTGAAGTGCTCCAGAACACGAGTTACGCCGATGCCCAGGTGATGCTCGGCGATCCCACAAGGTGGGGATATGGCAAACTTGATGTGTACGAGGGCATGCGTTATGTGCTCCACATCGAGTCTAAGAATGGTGATGTGAACGATGATGGCGAGATAACTATTGCCGATATTAATTTGGTTATCAGCATAATTCTGGGATCTAAGGTTGACGATGATACCCGCCGCCGTGCTGACGTGAACAATGACGGTGAAATCAGCATCAGTGACATCAATGCCATCATCGAGTTCATCATGCATAAATAGGCTTTAGGCTTAGTTTTTCCTGCCCTCTTGGTGAGAACAAGGTATCTGACATCTTGTCTGCTGCTGATGCTCGTCACGCTTAGCGTGCGGGCGACTGGTCCGTTGACTGCGGCATCCCGCGTCATGCGCCATCAGCAAGTGGCACACCCGTCACTGACGCTGTCTGGCCGTGCTATGGACCGCTGTCAGGCCTTTATCGCAGTGGCTGATAATGAAACTATCATCGAGTCGTTGCAGCGTTGCGGTGCTGTGGTTAATGGACGCTTCAACGGCTTTGTGAGCGCAACTGTTCCTGTCAGTGCGTTGGATGATGTGGCCATGTTGAGGGGCGTGAGCAGTATCTCCCTTGCTATGCCGATGCGCCTGTGCAACGATAGTGCACGGTACTGCAGCGGGGTTGACTGGGTGCATGACAGCCGTGGCATGGTTGCTCCCTTTACCGGAAAGGATGTTATTGTGGGCATTATCGACACCGGCATTGACTTCAACCACATCAACCTGTGTGGTTCCGATGGGCGCTCCCGCGTTGTAGCGGCTTATCTGCCCTGCGACACTACGGGATTGGCTCCTGTCATCGGTGGATTTACGTTGCCTGGCAGCTGCTATGAGACGCCTGGCGCTATAGCAGCGCTCACCAGTGACAGTAACGACTCTTCCCATGGCACCCACACGTCAGGCACAGCCGCTGGCAGTTATGCCGGCAACGGCTTGCAGGGTGTAGCTACCGAAGCCGATATCGTTGCTTGTGCGGTTCCTGGCAATCAGCTGACCGATGTCAATATTGCCAATTCGCTGAACTATATCTTTGACTATGCGACTAGAATAGGGAAGCCCTGTGTGGTGAATATGAGTTTCGGCAGCAATTACGGGCCCAACGATGGCACGTCGTTCTTATGCAAGACTTTTGAAGCGCTGTCGGGCCCTGGACGCATCTGTGTTTTGTCGGCCGGTAACGACGGCGATTTACCCATATGTTTCCGCAGCACGATCCATGGCCGTGGCGACACGGTGACCACATTGCTTCGCCACCGCAACGGCAACTTGCGTCGCGAGGGCTATGTGAGCATGTGGAGCGATGGCCTACAGGAGCACAGCACGCGCCTGGTAATCATCAACCGGGAGACAGGTGCATTGGAATATGCCTCACCACTGCTGACGGCACTGCCCGAGGACAGCGTATTCGTTCTCTCGAGCGACAATGATGCGGATTTTGCGGTTTACTATACGGGCGAGATCCTTTTTGCCAATGGCCACGAACCGCAATTCGCTGATGGCGGGACCGACGTGACGGGTGAGCGCTTCCACTCTTATTGTGAACTGGATGTGACCTCCAATCAGGCTGGTCATCTGCTGGGTTTTCAGTATGTGTGTGACGAGCCTGTCAATCTCGTCGGCTGGAGCACGCGCGACACCTATTTCTATACCTTCGGCATCGAGGGAATCACCGGAGGGTCCTCTGTGGGCTCCATCAGTGACCTGGCGACTACCGACAGCGTCATTTCGGTCGGCGCATACTGTACCCGTGACCATTATATTGACGCTCATGGCGATACGTGCTCGATTTCCAAGGCTCATCTCGGACAAATTGCCTATTTTTCATCCTACGGCCCTGATGAGAATGGCATTCAACGTCCCGACTTGTGCGCCCCGGGTCATAGTGTACTCTCATCAGCTAGCCGTTATAACGAGGGCGTAAATCAGCAGCACTGGCTGGCGCCTGTCGTGGTCGATGGTGTGGAATATCCTTATTATTCCAACATGGGCACATCGATGTCGGCGCCGATGGTGGCAGGCACCATTGCCTTGATGCTGCAACTCGACCCGTCGTTGACAGTCGCCGATGTGCGCCGCATCCTGCAGGAGTCATCGGCTGTCGATGATGCTGTGACAGCGGGAAATGCTCGTCAATGGGGTAGCGGTAAACTGGACAGTTGGGCTGCATTAGATAAACTCCGCCGGCATCCTCGGTTGCTCGGTGACGTGAATGGAGATGGTGAGGTGACTGTGGCCGATATCATGGCCATCATCAATATCATCCTGGCTACAGGACATGCCGATAAAGCAGTGACATTGACGCGTGCCGACACCAACTTTGACAATGAAATCGGCCTGGCCGACATCAGTATAGTGATTAACAAGATAATTCACCAACAATAATGATAGATTACATCTCAGGCTTGTTAGCCGAACTCACTCCTGCCTATGCCGTTATCGACAACCATGGCATCGGCTACATGATGAATATCTCGCTCTTGACCTATGACGCTCTGGTCAGCCACAAGGGCGAAGAAGTGAGGCTGTATGCCCATGAGGTCATCCGCGAAGATGCCCACCAGTTGTATGGTTTTGCAGCCAAACAAGAGCGCGAGGCGTTTCTGCATCTGATATCGGTATCGGGTGTAGGCCCGAATATCGCCCGCATGGTACTGTCCTCGATGAGCGTAGACGAATTTTCGCAGGCCATTGCCTCGAGCAATGTGGCGATGTTCAAGGCCGTGAAAGGTGTCGGTGCAAAAACGGCCCAACGAATAATAGTTGACCTCAAGGATAAAATAAAACCCACTGGTGATACGTTATTAATACAAACTAATGGCGCCGCTGGTGAAGTCTTTGACGAAGCACTTGCTGCCCTTGTGATGTTGGGATTCACCCAGCAAGCATCGCAAAAGGCACTTAAGTCGCTGTTTTCCAGCAATCCGTCATTGAGTGTTGAGGCTGCAATCAAGCAAGCGCTCAAAATGATGTGACTTTAGCAGTCAACTGTCGGCCCCTCTTTTCATGGCTGGCAGCTGACGATTGAGAACTGAGGACTGTTCATGCTGAACCGAAAAAAAATAATATTTCTGATTGTTATCGGCGTTCTCATAGCTGTGGGGGCGGGTAATATCACGTCGCTGGCACAATATGTGACCAGCACATTGCCGCCACCCCCTCCGCCTCCTGACACACGCCCCTCGGCACAGCAACAGAATACCCCGACCATCGACCTGCACTTCAATGTCAAGCCCACGATTCCCAAGACCTACGATGACGTGCAGCAGATTGGAGAATACTCGGCTGACCTGAAAACACCATCCAATATCACGTCCGAAGTCGAATTTGACCCCGAGACGGGTTGCTATGTCATCCATACGCGTCTGGGTGACCAAGATATTGTCACCCCCTACATCATGTCGCCCGACGAGTACAGCAACATGGACTTCAGGCGTTCGATGATGGAGTACTACCGCCAGAAAAATGCCGAGAGTGCCCAGGACAAGGAGAAAGACCCCTTTAACTTCCTGGACATGCAGTTTGGCATGGGCCCGCTGGAAAGCGTCTTTGGCCCCGGTGGCGTACAGTTGAAGACCACTGGATCGGTAGTCATCAACATGGGTGTGAAGAGCAATTCAACCGATAACCCTGCCTTGTCGGTGTCGCAGCGCCGCAAGACTTACTTCGACTTTGAGCAGAAGATCCAGGCCAATATCACGGCGTCGGTAGGCGACAAGATGCGCTTCAATATGTCTTACAACACTGGCGCTACGTTTGACTTCGACAGCAAGAACTTGAAGCTGGCCTATGAGGGCAAGGAGGATGAAATTATCAAGAACATCGAGGCCGGTAACGTGAGCATGACCACGGGTTCGTCGCTGATTCACGGTAGCGCTGCCCTGTTCGGTATCAAAACCAAGTTACAGTTTGGTAAACTTACTGCTACGGCACTCGTGTCTCAGCAGAACAGTGAGACTCAGACAGTGAGCACCCGTGGCGGTTCTCAGACCAATGAGTTCTCCATTACCGCCGACAAGTACGACCAAAACCGCAACTTCTTCCTCTCGCACTTCTTCCGTGACCATTACGATGAGTGGTGCTCCAAATTGCCGCTGGTGTCCTCGGGTATGCACATCACCCGCATTGAGGTGTGGATTACCAATAAGCGTAACAACTATAATGAGTCACGTAATATCATGGCCTTTATGGATGTGGGTGAGGGTGATGAGAAAAACATCTGCAACTCACACTGGAAAGGGGTTTCTGGTGCCATGCCCTCCAACAACGCCAACACGTTGATGAGCGAGATCAAGGAGATGTACCCCGATGCCCGCTACATGAGCAAGGCTTCGACGGCCCTGCTGCCGCTGCATGACTACGGCTTTGAAGGTGGTAAGGACTACGAGAAGATCGAGAGCGCCCGACTGCTCTCCTCGTCAGAGTATACGCTCAATGCCAGCCTTGGTTATATCATGCTCAAGTCTGCCCTCTCCAGCGATGAAATCCTTGCCGTTGCTTACGAGTATACCTACGACGGCCGCACCTATCAGGTGGGTGAATTCTCGGGCGATATCACCTCGACTGACCAGTCACTGTATGTGAAAATGCTCAAGAGCACTACTTCCTCGCCTGCTTTCCCGATGTGGGATCTTGCGATGAAGAACGTATATGCCCTGGGTGCTTACCAGATTCAGAAGAATAACTTTAAGCTCAACATCAAGTACTTGAGCGACACTACGGGAAATGAGTTGACCTACATCCCCGCAGGACGCATCAATGGCACGCCGTTGCTGCAAGTGATGAATCTGGACCGCTTGGATGCCAACCAGGAAACCAACATCGATGGTAAGTTTGACTACCTGGAGGGTTATACGATCCAGGCTTCGACCGGTAAGGTCATTTTCCCGGTTGTGGAGCCCTTTGGCGAACACCTCCGCACTCAGTTCCAGGACGATGCCATCGCTCAAAAGTATATCTACACCGAGCTGTATGACTCCACGTTGACAGTGGCGCAGCAGTTCAGTGACAAGAACAAGTTTATCCTTGCGGGTGAGTACCAGTCGAGTTCGGGCAGTGTCATCAAGCTCAACGCCACCAATGTGGCCCGAGGTTCGGTTGTCGTGACTGCCGGTGGTGTGCCGTTGACCGAGAATAGTGACTACACCGTGGACTACACGATGGGTACGGTAACCATCACTAACCAGAGCATCATCGATGCGGGCACTAACATCAGCGTTTCGCTCGAGAACCAGTCCACATTCAGTATGCAACGCAAGACACTGCTAGGTTTGGACTTGGATTATGCCATCAACAAGGATTTCCATGTTGGTGCTACTGTCATGCACTATGGCGAAAAAGCCATCGGTGACAAGGTGGCTATCGGTAGCGAGTTGGTCAACAACACGATATGGGGCGTAAACATGTCCTATAACAGCCAGTTCATGTGGCTCACCAATCTGCTCAACAAGATACCCACTGTCAATGCCGTGGCTCCTTCCAGTGTAAGTTTTAAGGGTGAGTTTGCCCAACTTGTTCCTCATCAGGCCAAGCGTGGTTCCAATTCAGGTAGCTCCTATATCGATGACTTCGAGTCCACACAGTCGGGTATTGACATGAAGTCGCCCTTCTCGTGGTTCTTGGCATCTACGCCCTATGATCCCAATGGTCTGTTCCCCGAGGCCGCCAATAGCAATGATATTTCCTACGGCAAAAACCGCGCGCTGCTGTCGTGGTACTATGTCGACCGCCTGTTCACACAGCGCAATTCATCTTATGCTCCCGGCTATATCAAGAACGACCTTGAAGCGCTGTCCTATCCCTATGCCCGTGAGGTTGCTTTCAGCGAGGTGTTCCCTGGCCGAGAACTCAACTATGGCGAGTCGTCGGTTATCCAAACCCTTAACCTGTCATTCTATCCCCAAGAGCGTGGTCCGTACAACTTGGATGCTACCAATGTCTTTCCTGATGGAACGCTAAAGGAACCTGAAAAGCGTTGGGGTGGTATCATGCGCAAGATTGATAATACCAACTTCGAGCAATCCAATATTGAGTACATCCAGTTCTGGTTGCTTGACCCGTTCATGGATCCCGATCTGGGTAATCAAGATGGTGGCTCACTGTACTTCAACCTGGGTGAGGTGAGCGAGGATATCCTCAAAGACGGTCTCAAGAGCTATGAGAACGGTCTGCCGGTTAACGGCGATAACACTTATGTGACCAATACCGTTTGGGGTAAGGTATCGTCGCAGACCTCGTTGACCTACGCCTTTGACAATACCAATGGCGCCCGCATTCTGCAGGATGTGGGTCTTGACGGATTGTCCACCACCGAGGAGTTACAGCATGAGACCTACACCAAGTTCCTTGACGAACTGAGGAATGTCCTCTCCGAGAGCACGATTGCCGATATGCAGGAGAATCCGTTCTCTCCGTTCAGGGATCCTGCGTCGGACAACTACGCCTTCTATCGCAATAACTACTACGACCAGCAGAGGTACTCGATTCTGGAACGGTACAAGCACTATAATGGCACTGACGGCAACTCGTTGTCCCAGACCGATGTGGCCGATACCCAATACCAGACATCGCGTTCCACGCCCGATGTCGAGGACATCAACCAGGACAACACCCTCAATGAGTACGAGCGATACTTCCAGTACAAGGTCGCTATTCACCCCGACTCGATGCGTGTGGGCATGAACTACATTACCGATAAGCAGGTGGCCAGTGTAACCACCCGCAACGGTGAGCGTCAGGTGGCTACTTGGTATCAGTTCACCATTCCTCTGTCAAACTTCCAGAAAAAAGTCGGTTCCATTCAGGACTTCTCTACGATTCGTTTCATGCGCATGTACATGACGGGCTTCAGTACTACGACTCACTTGCGTTTTGCTTCGCTGGAACTCGTGCGTGGTGAGTGGCGTAACTATAAGTATAACCTGAACATGCGTGGTGATCAGCCCGCTAACGGTACCATCAGCATCAACACGGTAAACATCGAGGAGAATGCCTCGCGCGAGCCTGTCAACTATGTGCTGCCTCCTGGCGTGTCGCGTATTATTGACAGTGGACAATCCCAGATTACCCAGCTCAATGAGCAGTCGATGCAGCTCACTATTAATGACCTTGATGCCGGAGATGCCCGTGGCGTTTACCGCAACACCGATATGGACCTGCGCACCTATAAGCGCCTCCAGATGTTTGTCCACAACGAGGCAACGATCGGAAATGAGACCAACCTGCGTAACGGAGACGTGTCGATGTTTATTCGCATCGGTTCCGATGTGAAGAACAACTACTATGAGTATGAGATTCCATTGACTGTCACTCCTCCCGGCCATTACAGCACCAACAGCTCGACTGACCGCTTGAAAGTGTGGCCCGAGGAAAATATGCTCGACCTTAACCTCGATGTCCTGGTAGAAGCCAAGAAGCACCGCAATGCCGCCAAGATGGCCGGCATGTCGGGCGTGGGTTATGCTATCCGCTACCAGGATGTTGACGATGACCATCCCAACAACAAGGTTTATGTGATGGGTAATCCCTCGTTGAGCAAGGTGAGGGTAATCCTCATCGGTGTGCGCAACAATTCGCCCACGACCAAGAACTGCGTTGTTTGGGTAGATGAGCTTCGCGTGACCGACTTCGACAGTGAGGGCGGCTGGGCAGCACAGGCTTCAATGACGCTCAACATGAGTGATATCGCAACGCTCAACATGGGCTTCCACAAGGAGACCGAGGGATTCGGGTCAGTTGACCAGAGCCTGTCAAACCGTCGATTGGACAATTATGACCAGTACAATATCGCTGTGCAGTCTGATTTGGGACGATTCATCCCCGAGAAGGCCAAACTCCATGCGCCGATTTACTATTCTTATAGCAATGAGCGCACGACGCCCAAGTACAACCCTCTTGACCAAGACGTAAGGCTCAAGGAGGCTGTAGACATCTGCGAGACCAAGGAGCAGAAGGACAGCATCATGGAGTTTGCGGTCACTCAGCGTACGGCTAAGAGTTTCTCCATCTCCGGCCTCAAGTTCGATGTCAAGACGATGAAGAATCCCATGCCCTGGGATCCCGCTAACTTCTCGTTCAGCTACTCGTTCAACAAGCAGCACTTGAATGATCCCGAGAATGTGTACGAGAACACCAACGACTACCGCGGTAGTATGCAATACAGTTGGACTCCCTATGCCAAACCCTTCAAGCCCTTCTCGCATTTCATCAACGAGAAGAACAAGGACATGAAGTTCTTCCGCGACTGGGAATTCCACTGGTTGCCCACCAATATCGCATTCAGCACCAACATCTCGCGCTATTACTACGAGCAGCAGACGCGTAACGAGACCGGAATCGACATCGAACTTCCGGTATCGGTCAGCAAGAACTTCTTGTGGGATCGACAGTTTGCCCTGTCATGGAACTTTACCAAGTCGTTGTCGATGTCATTCAACAGCAACACCACGGCCCACATCATGGAGCCTATCGGTCAGGTCAACAGGAAACTCTTCCCCGATGAGTACCGTGACTGGCGTGACTCCGTGATGGCCTCAATCAGGGGGCTGGGAACTCCGTGGGCCTACAACCAGACGTTCACAACCACCTACAAGGCTCCGTTCTCGCAGATTCCGTTCTTGAGCTGGATTACTGCCAACGCTTCCTATAACTCGACCTATCGTTGGGACCGTGGTACTGTCATCGAAGGTATTTCATCGGGTAACAACATCATCAATCAGACGTCGCGCTCGATTGATGGCCGACTGAGTCTGGACCAGTTCTACACCAAGATTCCTTACCTCAAGAAGGTGGATGAGCGATTCTCGAGCAAGAACACCAAGCGCAGCAAACCCGCCAAGAAGGAAAAGCCTAAGAAGTTCAGCCGTACGATAAAGTTGAGCCCCGATTCGGCCGTGGTCATTAACCACAAACTGGGTGTCAAGAATGTCAAGGTGCAAGCCACGACTACCGATGATCAACCCTTCAAGGTTGAATATAAGGTCAAAGACAAGGATAACGTGATAATCCAGACCCTCAGCGATGAGAATCTGAAGTTCACGATTACCGAGGTCCAGAAAGAAGAAGTCCACAACTTCTTTACCGAGGCGGCACAATATGCCTGTCGTGTGCTCATGAGCGTGCGCAGTGTCAATGTCCGCTGGAAGATGACCACATCACTCTCAGTGCCCCAGTACATGCCCGAAATCGGTGACATCTTTGGACAATCGACACACTACGATGTCATGGCTCCTGGTCTGGACTTTGCCTTTGGCTTTGTAGACCAGTCATATATCCAGAAGGCCCTCGATCGCAACTGGCTCAAGGGTGACCGTACTCAGACCACGCCTGCCCTTTATGCCAAGACGCAGGAGTTCAATGCCGAGGTGCAGATTGAGCCGATTTCCGGCCTCAAGATTGTTCTTACTGGCAACCGGACGGACAACCGTACCAACCAGATTCAGTTCATGTACGAGAATCCGACCATTATCTACGGTGGTAGCTATACCAAGACTCATGTTGCATTGGCTACGGCTCTGAAGAGCGTATCGTCGAAGAATGACTACAAGAGCGCTACCTTCGACAAGTTCCTGGAGAATATTCCTGTTGTGGCCGATCGCTTGCAGCAGCGCTATATGGGTGTGACCTATCCCGAAGTTGGCTTCTGCCTCGAAAACGGCTTGGCCGGCAAGACCTACAGCCTCGAGAACGGTGCCATCAACGCATCAAGCAGTGATGTGCTGATTCCTGCCTTCATGGCTGCCTATTCGGGTAAGGATGCCGCTAAGATTGACCTCAATCCGTTCCCGGGATTCAAGGCCATCCTGCCCAACTGGCGCGTGACCTATGATGGACTGATGCGCATCCCGTTCTTCAAGAAGGTCTTCAAGTCCTTCGCTATAAACCATGCTTACCAGTGTACCTACAGCGTCGGTCAGTTCAGTTCGTTCAGTGACTGGGTGACCATCGGCAACGGCCTTGGTTTCACGCAGGACGTACTGACTGGTGGTGCGATACCGTCGTCGCCCTACAACATCTCGTCGGTAACATTGACCGAGAAGTTCGCTCCCTTCCTGGGCTTCACGGCGACCTTCTTCAACGACATGTCGCTCAATGCACAGTATAACGACCAGCGTACTTTGACGCTCAACTCGTCGGCAGGACAGCTGGTTGAGGCCATGTCCAAGCAGTTCTCGCTGGGCCTCAGTTACAAGATTGCTAACTTCAACCAGGTTCTCAAACTGAAGACCAAGCAGCAGAATGTGAACAACGACCTAACCATCAACCTCAATGTGCAGATGGCGAGCAACACGGCCCTCATACGCAAGTATGAGACCAATACAGCTCAGCCCACTAGCGGAACGCGTACTTGGGGTGTCAACTTCACAGCCAACTACGTTGTGAGCAAGCGCATCACAATGGGCGCATACTTTGATTACCAGGCCAACACGCCGCTTGTCTCGAACACTTCTTATCCGACGACCAGCAGCAATTATGGCCTCTCAATCAACATGTCACTTGTCAGATAACCCGTTTGCTGAACCTCGCATAACATGATACTCAGCCTGATAGTCTATACCGGAACAGCCATAGCGATGGCATGGCTGGGTAAACATGTCAGCGACAGGGAACAGCGGATAATAGGTAAGGGTGGGGCACCCTTATCCTGCTGGTCATGGGAAATCGTGATGGGTGTCCTGCTGTATGTTGTCATCTCGGCGCTGCGCTGGCAGACCAGCTGGGACTACAACATGTACTACAGCTACTATGTGAGCATGCAGTCGTTGGGTGAATTTTCCAGGGAAAACTTTGAACCGCTTTTTGCGTTGCTCACCCATCTCATGGCGAGGGCGGGCCTGCATTTCTCGCTCTATTTTGCATTCTGGGCTGCCGTGCAGATTGCTTTGCTCACCTATGCCCTGCGTCACCGCAAGATTCTGCTGCCCTGGATTGCGCTGTGCATCTTCATGGGTCCCTATTACATCTTCTGGATGGGTTTCATCAGGCAGTCGGTAGTGGAATGTCTGTTCGTTATCATGGTGGAAGCAATTGTGCGTCGCAAGTATTGGCAATATCTCTTGTTGTCCATCCTCGCCATCTGCATCCACAAGATGTGTGTGTTGTTCATACCCTTGGCCTTAGTGCCACTGGTGCGAGTTCATCACATCAAGCGCTGGGTACCTTTTGCATTGCTGGTCACCTGTGTCGTGTTGGGCACTTTCCCACAATGGATTCAGTGGATTTTTGACCGCTTGGGCCAGTTTGCCGATGTGCTCCATTACGGCCACTATTACCGCTTGTTCATGTCCCATGATCTGGAATACGCTTTCAGGCCAGTGATTGGACCCTCGCGGTTGTTCCCGTTGTTGTCCTGCTTCGTGGTGATGTGGTATTATCCTGCCCTCAAGCGTCGTTTTGCTTCCGATGTGTATATGTCGGCGATGTACCGTTTTATGCTGGTGTATATGGCCTATATCAATCTGTTGGCCAATACCACGCAGTACCTGAGCCGTCCTGGCGAACTCATGCGCGGCTGTTTCCTCGTCATGGTGGGATACACGCTCTATTACCTATGGCATGAGCGCAAGTGGTTGCCCTTTGCTGCCATGGCCGTGTTCAATTTCTATTATGCTTACTATGAAATTCTCAAGGCTGGGTTGAATCCGGCCAGCATCTACTATCCCGAACTGTATCACACCTTCCTGTTTTGATGAAGGATTGTCTTACTAATAACAGAAACTCGCCCATGCCTGTGGGCGAGTTTCTTGTTAGGGTAGAGAGGCAGATGATTACTTCTTGCCGCCGAATTTGTTGTAGCTGATGTTGTCCTCGCGGAACTTGTTTTTAGGAGCGGGAGACTCGGCGGGATAGCCGACGCGGACGACAGCCAACGGGATGATGTTCTTGGGGCACTGGAGCACACGTGCTACCTCGGCAGTGCGTTCAGGAATGGGAAAGACGCCTGTCCATACAGCACCCAGTCCCTGGGCATGGGCTGCCAGCAGCAGGTTCTCGGTTGCAGCCGACACGTCCTGGATCCAGAAGTCGGGCAACTTGCCCTTGCCATCGGGCATGGTTGTCTTGTCAGTATCGCCGCATACAGCGATCAGCAGCGGAGCGTTGGTCGGCTGTTGGGACGAGAGTTGGCCGATGAGTTCCTTGTCGTCGATGACGATGAAATGCCAGGGCTGCAGGTTCACAGCGGTGGGTGCTGCCATGGCCGCCTTGAGCATGATGTCGATTTTCTCCTGCTCAACAGACTGGTCGGTGTATTTGCGAATGCTCGTGCGCGTCATGATGTTTTCAATGGCTGCTTGGCCATTATCCTCATCGCTGACGGTGGCATCCTCCTTGCTCTGGGTGCATGAGCCCAGCATGAGCAATGCACCAGCCATTAAAATGATGATTTTGTTCATAATACTTGAATGTTGTGATAATGTGAATAAAGAAGAGTGATAGATGATCTTGTTTATTTGTCGTTTGCAAAGATAGTTGATTTTTTCTTCTATCAGTAAAAATGTGGCATAGTTTTTGCTATTGTAAATTTAATTTCCTCAATTCAGTTTGTATTTGTAAATAAATGTGTATCTTTGCACCCGCAATTTTTGGTATGAGTATCTGGCATAACATATTTTGTGTGATTACCGCCCCGCGCTACGGGTGGGAAGTAATCAATGAATCCAATATTCCCACGGGTAAAGTGCTTCACTCTGTCTATCAGCCGCTGTTGGGACTGTTGGCATTGTCATGCTTTGTGCCCATGCTTTACGACACGACGATTGGCTTCAGCACTTCGCTGATGAACGGTATCGTCATGTTCTCGACCTTTTTTATCAGTTATTACATTATCGTCTATCTCTTGGGCGGCTTTTATCCCGAGCTTGTCAAGACGCAGGGAGCCACCGCAAGGCTTAACGACTATATCCTGTATAACCTGATTTTCCTGGTGTTGCTCCTCATCCTGCGCAACCTGTTGCCCAGTGATTTCACTCCGGTGCTCTTCCTGATGGCCTATCTGCCATGGATGGCCTACCGTGGAACCGACCACCTGTTTGTCAAGAAAGAGAAGGTCACCAAGTTTGTCGTGATTTCGTCAGCACTGCTGCTTGGCATTCCCTTGCTGCTGACGGCAATCCTCAACCTGTTTGTTGTTAAATAAAAAGTATCTGACCGATGGCATCCAAGAAGCCCAACACCAATACTATCAATATCAAGAACCGTAAGGCGACGTTCGACTACGAGATTATCGAGACGTTCACCGCCGGTATCGTGCTCACGGGGACCGAGATCAAGTCTATCCGCCAGGGTAAGTGTGGCCTGACGGATACCTACTGCATGGTCATCAACGGCGAGATCTGGGTCAAGAACATGTATATTGCCGAGTACAGCTACGGCTCCTACAACAACCACACCACCCACCGCGACCGTAAACTGCTGCTCAACCGCAAGGAAATCCGCCACATTGCCAAGGACACCATGCAGCCTGGTTTCTCGATTGTCCCGCTGCGTCTGTTCATCAATGAGCGCGGCTTGGCCAAGCTGGTCATTGCCATTGCTCGAGGCAAGAAACAGTTCGACAAGCGTCAGAGCATCAAGGAGCGTGAGGACAAGCGCACCATCGACCGCATGTTCAAGCAGTAATTCACGATACATCCATTATCAGCCATAATAACAAATCAGGCGGCCCCAGTGGGTCGCCTGACTTGTTCAGTGGATAGAAATACCGTGTTATCCCAGGAAGCCCAGGAGAACACCGGCGGCAACTGCCGAACCGATCACGCCGGCCACGTTGGGACCCATGGCGTGCATGAGCAGGTAGTTGCTGGGATCGGCCTTGAGGCCCTGGTCGTTGCTGATGCGTGCTGCCATAGGAACAGCCGAAACGCCTGCATTGCCGATAAGCGGGTTCAACTTCTTGCTCTTGGGCAGGATGAGGTTGAAAATCTTCACGAACAACACACCCGAGCAGGTGGCGATGATGAAGGCACAGAAACCGAGGAAGAAGATGAACAAGGTCTCCTTGGTCAGGAACTGCGAGGCCTGAGTAGAGGCACCCACCGTCATACCGAGGAGGATGGTCACGATATCGGTCATCGCATTGCTGGCAGTGTTGGCAAGACGCTTGGTCACGCCACTCTCACGCAGCAGGTTGCCGAAGAACAGCATACCCAGCAGGGGGATAGCAGAGGGCACCACAAAGCAGGTGAGCAACAGGCCGAAGATGGGGAAGACGATCTTCTCGAGCTGGCTGACCTTGCGGGCGGGCTTCATGCGCATCGTGCGCTCCTTCTTGGTCGTCAACAGGCGCATGATGGGCGGTTGAATCACCGGCACGAGCGCCATATAGCTGTAGGCACTCACGGCAATTGCACCCATCAGGTTGGGGGCCAGTTTGGACGACAGGAAGATAGCGGTAGGACCATCGGCACCACCGATGATGGCGATAGCACCTGCCTGGTCGGGCATGAAACCAAGTGCGAGGGCAATCATGTAGGCGCCGAAGATACCGAACTGCGCAGCAGCACCCACAAGCATGAGTTTGGGATTAGCCAGCAGAGCGCTGAAGTCGGTCATCGCGCCGATGCCCAGGAAGATGAGTGGTGGATACCAGCCGTTGCGCACACCCTGGTATAGGATGTTGAGCACCGAGCCGTCCTCATAGATGCCAATCTCGTTGCCCGGTTGGAAGGGGATGTTGCCAATCAGGATACCAAAGCCGATGGGCACGAGAAGCATGGGCTCAAAGTCGTATTTGATTGCGAGGAAGATGAAGAACAGTCCCACCGCAATCATGATCAGGTTAGTCCATTCAAAGTTGTAGAATCCGGTAAAATGCCAGAAATCCAGCAACTTGGTGAACAGGAAATTGTCAAGCAGTACCATAGTAGCTCTAAAGTTTTTAGTTCTCAGTTTTTAGCCGTAAGTATACTTAAAAACTTATAGCTTAAAAACTTACAACTGTGTTTAGCCGATTACCATGATTGTATTACCCTCGAGTACCGAATCCTCCTTCGATACCTCGATGCTCTTAACGGTACCGTCAACGCCGGCATGGATCTCGTTACCCATCTTCATGGCCTCGAGGATGCACACCACGTCGTCGGCCTTCACTTGCTGGCCAACCTTAACAAAGATGTCCTTGATGACGCCGGGCAGCGGCGACTCAATCACGTGACCGCCGGCAGCAGCGGGAGCAGCCTTGCGGGCAGGCTTGGGAGCGGCAGCGGGAGCGTCGCTCACGGCAACACGCTTCACAGCAGGAGCGGCCTTGGGCTGTTCAGGCAGTTCAACGTCATAGGCGACGCCATTGACCTGAATATGGGCGATGTTGCCCTCAATGTTATCGACGGCAACATTGTACTCGTTACCATTGATCTTATATTTGTATTCCTTCATTTGTGTTTAAAGTTTTTAGTTCTCGGTTTTTTAGTTGTCAGTAATGACACCTTATCTAAACAATGTCAGGCAATGGAAGCCATACTTGAAATTAACAACTTAAAAACTTACAAACTGAATAAGTGATTATTTCTTGATAACGGGTAATTCGCGCATCAGGCCAGCCCTGGAAGCCCAAGTGGAACCGTCACGGGGAGTGAGCGTCAATACGCCGCTCTCCTGGTCGTGGGCGTTCAGGTGCTGATACAGTGCAAAGCATATAGCAGCCATAGTCTCGCCGTCGGCATCGCCGGTAGCGGGTACTGCGGCAGCCTGGGCTGCTGCGGGAGCAGCGGCCTGCTGCTTGTCATCATCCTTCAGATTCTTGCTGGCAAACTTGCCGAACAACTTGAAGCAGATGTAGAGCAGTGCGAGGGCGATGAACACAACCGACATTGCGAGCAGAGCGATCCAGTAGCCATGGGGATCCTTGATGTGGAAAGCCTCGATGTTCTCGTTCACCTCACGGATGTTGTAGTTGCCCTTAGTGATAGCCGTTTCGATGGTCTTACCGTCTTTTACGGTCCACTCGGTCTTGCCATCGCCGAGCACGCTCGGCAGACGTCCTTCGGCTTTGATGGCGTAAGTCTCGCCGGGCTTGAGCGTGGCGGGAATCGTCACGTCATCGACCAGGTCACCATTCACGTCATACAGTGCAATGTAATTGTCCTGACCCTCTTTGAAGGTGAAAGGCATGTGGAACGTGCCTGCCTTGGGGTCGCCGTCAGCCTCCATGACGAAGTGGCCGCGAGGAGCAATCTTGGTATTACGCTCATCACCACGGGGAATCTCATAGATATCCATGGGTTGGGCCTCGCAAAGTTCAACCAGAATCTGTTTGGGCTTTTTCTTGTTGCCCTTGTTCTTGTCAAAGACGTTCTGGATGTCCTCGCGGCTCAGCGTGGTGATGAACATCTGCTCAACGGCAGTGGAGCTGTAGGACGAGTTATAGAACTCGACCCAGCCGTTGCCGCCCGTGCTGTCCTGCTGCACCATCACCTCGTTGATGCGCACGTTGCGGCGTCCTTGGGCGAACGTGGGCAGTGCGAGGATGGCGCAGAGCAGCAATAATGTCAATGCTTTTTTACTCATAACAGTGTGCATTGATGGATTACAGGGGTATATTACCGTGCTTCTTGGCAGGGTTGGTCAACTTCTTGGTGCGAAGTACTTCCAGGGCGCGGATTACGCGGAAACGGGTGTTCCTCGGCTCAATCACGTCATCGATGTAGCCATAGCGGGCTGCATTGTAAGGCGTGCAGAAGAGGTTGTTGTACTCGTCTTCCTTCTCCTGGATGAACTTCTTGCCAGCCTCGAGCAGTTCCTTAGCCTTGGCTTCGTCGCCAGCAGCCTTAGCCTCCTCGGCCTGAGTCTTGAAGTTCTTGCTGTCCTTGGCATAGAGAATCTCGGCAGCGCCGGCAGCACCCATCACAGCGATCTCGGCGCTGGGCCAAGCGTAGTTCAGGTCACCACGCAGCTGCTTGCAGCTCATCACGATGTGCGAGCCACCATAGCTCTTGCGCAGGGTTACAGTCACCTTGGGCACGGTAGCCTCGCCGTATGCGTAGAGCAACTTGGCACCGTTCATGATAACGGCGTTGTACTCTTGTCCGGTACCGGGCAGGAAGCCAGGCACGTCAACGAGGGTTACCAGAGGAATATTGAAGGCATCGCAGAAACGCACGAAGCGGCCGCCCTTTTTCGAGGCGTTCACGTCGAGCACACCTGCCATGCAGTTGGGCTGGTTGGCAACAACGCCGACAGCCTGGCCGTTGAAGCGGGCAAAGCCGACGATGATGTTCTTGGCGAAATCCTTGTGGACCTCGAGGAACTCACCGTTGTCGACGATGGCGCTGATGACCTGGTACATGTCGTAGGGGTCGTTGGCGCTCTCGGGGATGATGTTGTTCAGGGCATCCTCCACGCGGTCGATGGGATCGGTGCACTCCACGCGGGGAGTCTCCTCCATGTTGTTGCTGGGCATGTAGCTCAACAGCTGACGGATGATGGCGATGGCCTCTTCCTCGGTCTCGGCTGCAAAGTGAGCCACACCACTCTTGCTGGCATGTACACCAGCACCACCCAGTTGCTCCTGAGTCACGTTCTCACCAGTCACGGTCTTAACCACCTTGGGACCAGTCAGGAACATGAACGAGATACCCTTGGCCATGATGATGAAGTCGGTCAGGGCAGGGGAGTAAACGGCACCACCGGCACACGGGCCAAGGATGGCACTAATCTGGGGAATCACACCCGAAGCATTGATATTGCGCTGGAAAATCTCGGCATAGCCTGCGAGAGCGTTGACGCTCTCCTGGATGCGTGCACCACCCGAGTCGTTCAGGCCGACAACAGGAGCACCCTGCTTCATGGCCAGATCCATCACCTTACACATCTTCAATGCCATCGTCTCACCCAGCGAACCGCCAATGACGGTAGCATCCTGGGCAAAGACGTAAACCAGACGACCGCCTACGGTACCGAAACCGGTCACAACGCCGTCGCCATCATAGGTCTTCTTCTCCATGCCGAAGTTGGTGCAGCGGTGCTGAACGAACATGTCCAGTTCCTCAAAGCTGCCCTCGTCAAGGAGCATATTGATGCGCTCACGGGCAGTGAATTTGCCCTTCTCGTGCTGCTTGGCTATGGCCTTTTCACCACCGCCCAGGCGCGCTTTCTCGCGACGCTCAATCAGCTCTTGGATTTTATCAAGTTGTTTTCCCATTTTTAAATTTCTGTTTTCAGTTTTTAATCGCTCAAAGCCCATAGCCTGTAGGCTAGAAGCTAATCGCTAACAGCTAAAAGCTAATTACTCGGGCTTCTCGCAGAGCTCCAACAATGCGCCACAGGTGGTCTTGGGATGCAGGAAGGCAATGTTCAGGCCCTCAGCACCCTTGCGGGGCTGTGCGTCGATAACGCGGCCACCCTTCTCCTGTACCTCGTTCAATGCGTTCTGTACGCCATCCTCAATGGCAAAGGCAACGTGCTGGATGCCACCACGGCCACCGTTCTTCTCGATAAACTTAGCGATTGCGCTCTCGGGGGCAGTAGCCTCGAGGAGCTCAATCTTGGTCTGACCTACCTGGAAGAAAGCGGTCCTTACCTTCTGGTCAACAACTTCTTCAATTGCGAAGCACTTGATGCCCAACATGTTCTCGTAGAAAGGGATTGCCTCCTCGAGCGAGGTAACGGCGATTCCCACGTGTTCGATGTGCGAAATGTTCATAACTTACTGATTTTTAAACGTTTATTTGATTAAATTAAGTGAATTTTCAAAATAACGCACAAAATTACAAAAAATATATTTTATATAATGTGGTAACGAGCCGAAACATTGACTACCTTTGTTGAAAATAACATTTTTTTAACATTGAAAAATCAGCACTATGCAGCAATTCAGACCTATGCGCCGCTTCAAGCAGCAACTCACCAATGAACGTTGTGTCAAAATCCTTGAAAACGCTTCGTCGGGGGTATTGGCACTGATCGGTGACAATGGCTATCCCTATGCCGTGCCACTCAGCTATGTCTATGCCGACGGACGCCTCTATTTCCACTCGGCCATGGAGGGACACAAGGTGGATGCAATCCGGGCCAATCCCAAATGTTCCTTTTGCGTCATTGACCAAGATGTGCTTCATCCTGAGTTTTTTACGACTCACTTCAGGAGTGTGATCGCTTTTGGAAAGATACACATCATTGAACAGGACACCGAGCGATTGGCAGCATTGCGCCTGCTGGGTCATCGCTATGCTCCCGGTGACGAAGCCGGCTTGCAAAGGGAGATAGACAAGGATTTTACCCGCGTCCTCCTGTTGTGCCTCGACATCGAGCACCTCACGGGGAAGCAGGCCATAGAACTCTGCAATAAATAGACTCTTATTTCAAACGGTAAAAATAGCCCAGCGTGACACCAATTGTCATGGAGTTGCTGCTGGAGAAGATGTCGGTCTTGTGGTTGGGAAAGACATCGGTCAAGCCGTAGTAAAAGCGCCCCTCAAGCAACAGGCTATGGCGGGAGTTAAGATTGATTTCCATGCCGGCTCCGGCACAAATGCCGTAGTCAAAGCGCCGTTCGATTTCCATCGTCATCTGCTCGATGTGGCGGGTGTTGGTGATGAAGTAGTCCAACCCTCCAGCGTCTTGATAGGCGAAATTGGATTTGATGCCGTCACCGATCATGACATTCAGTTCAGGACCTAGGTTGAAGAATCCCTTAACACGCTGGTTGCCAAAGAAGATATGCGTCATGATGGGCAGTTCCAAGTAGGAGAAATTGTGGCTGTAAGTGTACGCTGATTCCTCAAGTTTTTCGCGCCATCCCCGCTGCGTCAGGTTCAGTTCAGCCACTAGGCCAAAGTGTTTTTCCTCGATGTATCGGAACATTACCCCAGCTGTCATGCCCGGCAGCATCGATTGCTGTACAGTGGGGTTAAAATTGACGCGCGAAAAGGTCGCACCAGCCTTACCACCTACGGAAATCGTGCCTTCGTAGTGGGTTTGTGCAGTTGCTAACAACGCTGCCAGTGCTGCTAGGATAAATGCAATTCTTCTCATTGTCGTGACATGAAACAGCCATTCACACCAGTCATTGATGAGCATTCACTCATTATCCGGTGCAACCAGCAAAACCGGTGTCATTATTGGCCGGGAACGAGAACAGTAATCTGATGGTCGGTCGAGAAGTGTACGACCTCAATAGCCTGGTTGGTGTAGCCGCGCCAGTTGTCACCGCGCTCCCAACGGAAACTTGTTTGGATACCCTTGTACAACGGTGTCTCCTCGTCGATGATGCCGTCCACGCCGAGCGACTTGAGCAAGTACATGCCCGTGTCGAAGCCGTATATCGCCATGTGGGGCACCGCCTGAAGCGGTTCGCCACCAAAGTTGGTCTTGTAGGCCGCCTCCAAGTCGCGGGAGCGGAATCCCTTGGCATTGAAGAAACGGGTGAACATCCAGGTGTCCACGTCCTGCAGGTCGGTTTGATAGTCCTTGAGGTAGAGCACATACTCTGGGTAGGCCACTAGCGACAGGTCGCAGTCAAAGCGTTCTTTCTTGACCTCTTTCAGGGCCTTAATGAACTTGCTGATGAGTGCCTTATCGCCCGATGAAGGAACGAAGACGTACTTTGAACCGGGATTCATCTTGTTGGACAAGTCACTGTAGCCCAGTTCGCCACCAACATTGATGGTAGCAGTGGAGAACTGTTTGCGTGTGATATGGTTGCGCATCTGCTCAAACATCTCCTTGTCGTTATCGCTGGCAGCATTCAGGAAGATGACGTTGTATCCCTTGAACTGCTCGTCAAACCACCGCATCACGCCATGCATCATCTCGTCGGTGGGCGTGTTCACCTGGTACACGTAGGGGTTGTCCAGGTAGTCCTCGTTGCGAGTGGTGAAACAGTTGAGAACTGGGATACCGTTGGCCTTACCAAAGTTGTTGATGCGTGCCAGCTGCTGAGGCTCGCTGGGGGCAATGATCATATTCATGCCCTTGAGTTCGGGCAGCAGCAGGATGCTGTCGGTGACGTTGAGGTTGTGCTGCGTGTCATAGACCTTGAGGTTGATGTGCTTGTCTGTCACGCGGGCAGCACTGTCAAGCGCCAGCAGGAAGCCCTTGTAGAAATCGGTGTACAGATAGGCCTGCTTGGGAGGAGCACTCTTGTGGAGCTGGAAGGGCAGCACCATGGCAATGTTCATCTCGTTATCCAAGCGTGCCTGTACCAGATTGTCGTACAAGTTGTCGATGCGGGGCTCGTAATAAGCACGCAGCTCGTCGATGGGAATGGTAGACATCTCACCGGTGACGCGCTCGCTGTAAGGCTTGGGCACGGTGAGCGTTTTGCCTTTCTTCACCTTCTTCAGGTCGGGATTGGCGGCCTTGAGTTCTTGCTCGGTGATACCGTTGGCGGCAGCAATAGTAGCGAAGGTCTCGCCGCGCTTGGCCTCGTACTTGTACATCCTGTATCCCGTGCGCTCATAGATGAAGGGCAGCGCAGAATTGGGAACGACCTTCACCCGTGCACCTTCCACATAACCTTCAGGTTTAAGACCGGGATTGGACGTGATGATACCCTCGATAGTGGAGTTGTATTGTTTAGCAAGGGTATAGATGTCCTCACCGGATACCATGGTATGGATAATGGGATCGGTCCCCAGGGGTATTGTCGTTTGGGTGACACCTCCGACACCACTGCTGCGACTGAATGCGTCGCGCACCTGCTCGCCCGCGTTCACGTTGCTTGTGGCAGTGGCAGTCGCCTCATCGGTGGGAATGGTAAGCACCTGGCCCACTTTGATGCCATTGTCTGCATTGGGATTGGCTGCAACCAGTGCCTCGACAGTGGTTCCGTAACGCTTAGCCAGGCCATACAAGGTCTCGCCTTGCTGGACGGTGTGGGTTGCCACTGCATTTTGGCGTGTGGCCGGGGCAGCATTCTTGTCTACAGGGAAATATAACCTCATGCCGTTCTCGATACCGTCGGCAGCGTCGGGATTGTGCTTGATGATTTCGTCTTTGGTGACGTTCAGCTTGGCTGCGATTCCGTAGATGCTCTCTCGTTCACCAGCATCATAATAATAATACTCGGTGCCTTTGACAACGGTTTTGGGCAGATTCATTTGTGCCATCGCTACCTGGGCAGCAAAGGCAAATGTCGCTATTGCAACGATATGTTTGAACTTCATAATCAATAGGTTAAATATTTCAGCTTAAAGCAATGGTTTTGTACGCGCGCCTTATAGGCGTCAATAATCACGGCAAATTTAGTAATTATTGACAAAATAACACGCAATAAGGCCAAAAAATGATGAAAAACCTATCAACTCATGATTCGGAAAGAAGGCAGACTGCCTTCTTGTTTTTGCCGCAGCAGAAGCAGAATAGCCCTTTTATTTCGGGTTCACCACACGGTCGCCGATGACCGAGGCCAGCTGATGCCTTACCTTGTATAATTCCTGCAGATATTCCATCAGTTGCGGCTGCTGTTCGGCCGGTGCTGTGGCAATCTGGGCTTTGGTCTCGTTGATTTTCTGGACCAGCAATGCATTCTTCCAGTTGTACAGTCGCTTGGGCACCAGCGAGGGCAGGCGGTCCTTGTCCTCGACAATCACGGTATATTTGGTGTGGATTTTACTCAGTTGGGGCAGACTCTCGGTGGCGATGTCACAGGCCAACTGCCTCAATGCGTCGTCATCGAGTGAGCACAGTGCCCGCTGCAGGTAGTCGCAGCTGAATTGCTGCTGGGCCTGCTGGGCCCGTAGGGCAGCACGCGCGTTGATGGCCTGCCGTTTCTGCTCCATGGCATTGATCAGGGCGGCGCTGTCCATGGCATCGGGGTCGATGTCGTCGCCAAGCTCTTGAGCCATCTCCTCGGCAATGTAGCGTTTTGTATCTTCGTCTTGGGCAGTCTGGAATACTGCTAAATCGCGGTAATAAGGATCGATGTACTGCTTGGCGAGTTCAAAGGTGCGGCGGTACAGCGGGTTAGCGAAAGCCATGTTATCGAGTTGCATCTCATTGTT
>JAEEGI010008168.1_pt1 | contig 23200 bp, 22 predicted proteins | sample 8958751 | NCBI WGS metagenome assembly JAEEGI01 (sample SAMN16246545, study PRJNA631951) | gut metagenome | biome: gut microbiome; feature: rumen; material: KS-attached | host: Bos | place: Iran: Karaj | collected 2018-10 | reverse complement strand
AACCTCGACTTCACACACATCAACGCTGCAGGAGGAAAAGTCGTCGCAAAATCCCTCTTCAAAGCCCTCACCAAATAAAAACTAAAGCATAACATTGCAACGAATAATCGTATAGAAACTAATGAAAAAGAAAATCTTACAACAAAAAAGATTTTAAGCCTTTAGATACTCGTTAGATTCCTTTCGAACAGGATTTAGTTTTCAGTCGTTAATATTTGTTTTTGTGAGTTAGTCTGAATACTCAGATTATTCCAAGTGCTCTGATAATTCTGAAGACTTCCGCTTTTGCCACCAATTCCAAAAGCATTTAACTTCCTAAAGAAATTTTCAACTTCCATAAATTCAATTATGAATTACAAAACCCTCATCTTCGCCCTTCTAATCGCCACCTGCTTCACCGCAAACGCCCAGCGCTCACAGGTGTGGTGCCCCGACAACGGTGACGGCACATTCACCAACCCCGTACTCTATGCCGACTACTCCGACCCGGACGTATGTGTGGTGGGCGACGACTATTACCTCACTGCCAGCTCGTTCAACTGCATACCGGGACTGCCGGTTCTCCATTCCAAAGACCTCGTCAACTGGCAAATCATCGGACATGCACTCCAGGAACTGCAGCCGGCTGAGCTCTTCGACCGTCCACAGCACGGCAACGGCGTGTGGGCGCCCTCCATACGCCACCACGACGGCACCTTCTACATCTACTGGGGCGACCCCGACCACGGCGTGTTCATGGTCAAGACCACCGACCCGGCAGGCAAATGGGAAGCACCGGTTTGCGTCATCCCCGGCAAAGGGATGATTGACACCTGCCCCCTCTGGGACGATGACGGACGCTGTTACCTCGTCAACGGATGGGCTGGATCCAGGGCCGGCTTCAACTCCGTCCTGACCGTACGCGAGCTGTCATCCGATGGCATGAGGCCTATCAGCAACCCAGTCATCGTGTTCGACGGAGGACAGGAGAACCACACCGCCGAAGGACCGAAATTCTACAAACGCGACGGCTATTACTGGATTATGTGTCCCGCAGGAGGCGTGGAGACCGGGTGGCAGCTCGCCATGCGAGCCAAGTCGCCCTACGGACCTTACGAGTGGAAACGGGTGATGTGGCAGGGAACGACCGACATCAACGGACCGCATCAGGGAGGATGGGTGCATACCCCTTTCGGTGAGGACTGGTTCCTACATTTCAACGATAAGGGAGCATACGGACGCGTGGTATATCTCCAACCCGTCAACTGGTCGTCGGGATGGCCGATAATGGGCAAAAAAGGCGAGCCGGTGATCACCTGCAAAAAGCCGAAATCATCGTCAACTACCATCATCAACCCTGTGGAGTCCGACGAGTTCGACGGTCTGCTACTGGGCAAGCAATGGCAGTGGCATGCCAACTATAAGCAGACTTACGGCATGGCGGCTCCAGGAGGCGTTTACCGTATGTACACCCACGACCTCGGCACTGACGCTGTCAGCCTATGGGAAGCACCAAACCTGCTCCTGCAGAAACCAGCGGGACCGGCATTCACCGCCACCGCGAAAGTGCGGTTCGCATCAAAGGAGGACGGACAGTATGGCGGCATCGTCATGATGGGCATGGATTATTCTGCACTCGTCGTCCTCCGCCAGGGCGAACAGTTCATCCTACAACGTCACACCTGTCACGACGCGGACAAAGGAAAAGCGGAAACACAGGTCACCATCGCCACCCTGCAACCCACAGAGAGAGACAAAGGCGAGTACGCACCCGCCATCTACATCGACCTGTTTCTCCGCATGAACATCAGCAACGGCACCTGCCAGTTCGAATACAGCCTCGACAACAAGCGGTTCCATCCGGCAGGCGATACTTTTGCGATGCGCAAAGGCAAGTGGATTGGAGCCAAGCTCGGTTTCCTCGCCGAATGTAAAGGTCTCAGGAAAAACCGCGGATGGCTGGACATCGACTACATACGCATCAGTAAATAAGACTCCAAAGTAATTTCATGCGGGGGTGGTGAGACCGACTTTTTCTCCTCATAAACTTGAAAAAGCCACAAAAACAATTAGAATTAAAAGAGGTAGGTTAAAGACTACTCAAGTATGGTTCCGCAGTGTGGACATTTACCCTTACTCCTGACTTTCTCACCACATTTGGGGCACTGATATTTATATTTGACATAACCGTTGTAGAGCACCCACAGAAACCAAACGAGAATGGCAAAGAACACATATCCGACATAGATTCTGGTTGACCATGAGATAAAGAGATAAATAAACATGGAAGCACCTATTATCTCAAGGAAAAATGCCACACCTCTCGTAAAGGAGAAATGGTTATATATTTCCATGAAAAGCGCGATAAACACAACAAGAATGAGCCAGACGAGAATTACGAGAATCGCCATGACGGGAGGCAGAAGGAAAGGGTTGAGCGTGGGGTGGAAATAATACTCCTGCCAGTATTCCGGTACGAAATTCTGTACGCTGGCATACAGGCAAGCAAGCATCGCCACGAGTGTGATGAAAAGGGAAGGATAAAGCGAATCCATCTCATTGAATTTCACCACTCTCACCTTCTTTTTGTTAAATGTACGGTGGATATATACCCCGAGAATGCCCAATAGCAGCAGTCCGCCCATCCAAAGCAGCCTGGTGTTGGTGAGGGAATGTAGCAACTCAGAGATGTTGTCGTTAGGAACGGTGTGACGGAGCAGCATGCTCTCTGTCACCCACCCCATTGTGTTGTGTTCCGTTGCCACCTTCACCCAGACCGTGTCGGCATTAGCTGTGACGGTAAGGGTGTCAGCATGGAGAAGCATGGTGTCGGAATCATCCTCTCCGACCTTCTTGTCGAGCTCCTGGGTAGCCTCTTCCATCGACTTCATCAGACTGACATCGGCTTGCGACAACTGAAGTGAATCATTCTGTGACACCAGGTTACGCTTCACCTTTACGACCACAAGCATCTCGTCGCGAAAGGCGTAAGCCGTGTCGCTCTGCTCATCTTCCCTAGGAACGAGCTTGATGGAGTCGGCAAGCACCTTGAAGTTGTCGTTGATGGTATAGTGATGGGTGAGACGGAATTCAAGGCTGTCTATCTGGTCGTTGGTCAGCTGATTGATAAAGACTGAGTCGATTTTTGTGGCAGAAGCAGCCAGCGAATCGGGAATCGAGTCACACCCATCGCCTACCGCATCCCCCTTTCCTGCACATGCCGACAAGAGGACACTCCACACACACAACAACAGATATATCAAATGCTTCACCAACTTTAATTACTTAATTTTTTAAGGTTTACACTGCAAAAATACGCTTTTCAGAAAAAAAAACAAAATTTAAATGTCATATTTTAGTTTTTTTAGGTATTACACACTGTTTTGTTACTGTTCAAAGAATACTTATTTAATAATCACTGCGCTCAAAATGCTAAAAAAAACATAAAAAATTGGTGAAACAGTTTTTTTGTGATATCTTTGCGAATCCATAAATTCCATTTAAACCAAATACATTATCATGATTAAGCAACTTATCATCATCGCATTGTTTGCACTCGGAATGACAGGATGCTCCGAGGACACGAAACAGAACAAAAGCCAGAGCGGATCCCACGTGGAAAAATCTGAAGGCAGCAATAATAATGTCAAGAATAAGGCTGCGGGCAAAAAAAACAGCAGCGAAAAAGTCGGAAAGTCTGAAAACCAGGAAAAGGCAGAAGACAAGAGCGTTTACAAAGAAGCATTGAAAGCCGAGATTAAGGATGTGAACGCAAAATTGCCCGTGAAAGTAGAGGAAGGAGTCACTGTCACCAACTTCACTGTGGAGAACAACGATGCCGTATATTATTATATGTGTGAGGAGCCGAAAGTGGGTATGGATGCCATCGTTCAGGCTCAGCAGAAAATGAAGGAAAACACACGCCAATCGCTCCAGACGACCAACGACCCCGAGACCATTCATCTGCTGCGCATGCTGCGTGGTGCAGAAATGGGGCTGATTTTCAGATATAAGGGCACAAAAAGCGGCAGAACTGTGGATGTGAGTTACAGTCCTGCCGAATTAGAGTTTTAAGAAAGTTATATTTAGGAAGGAGTAAAAGCTATAGCAAACAAGACTTCGGAATAATCGGAGATTTATGCTATTGTGGTGTGTTTGAGGTTTTCAGCAGTTCCGTCAGTTCTTTCATGCCTTCTGAAGCACCTTTCTGAATGACATGGATGTCGCGCAGGGAACTGGTCTTCACTGGTTTTGGGTCAATGAGATACATCTTGGCATCGTTGTTGGCATAATTGATGAGACCGGCAGCGGGATACACATTGAGTGAAGTGCCTATGATGACAACGATGTCAGCCTGAGAAACCTCGATGATAGCCGGTTCGATTTTCGGCACGGCCTCACCGAACCACACGATGAACGGACGGAGCTGAGAACCGTCATTAGCCTTGTCACCGATATGGATGCCGGGATTATCTGAAGGAATCTCAACAATACAATTCGGATCATTAGGGTTATCTGATGAAGTGGCTTTCATCAGCTCGCCATGCAGATGAATCACGTTTGTGCTCCCGGCACGCTCATGAAGATTGTCAACATTCTGTGTGACAACGGTCACATCATAATCATTCTCCAATGCGGCAACAAGGCGATGACCCTCATTGGGCTCACACTCCAGCAACTGACGCCTGCGATCATTATAGAAACGGATCACAAGCTCAGGATCCTCATGATAGCCTTGAATACTTGCCACCTTCATCACGGGATATTCCTCCCAGAGACCGTTGCTGTCTCGGAAGGTGCGTATACCACTCTCTGCCGACATACCTGCACCTGTAATAAAAACTAGTTTCTTTTTCATGTTTTATATTGAGTATAGATGAATAAAATAGAAAAAATGTGTGTATGCAAATTTACGATTAAATATTGAATTGTCCAAATTATCATAAGGAGTTTCTGCACTAAGTTATGAAGGAGAGGAGCAGTGCTCTCTATCCAAGCTCCTATTCTGACATGAAAATTCAATAATCAACGGGGTTAAAAAGATGTGTGTTTTCGAGAAAAATGTTTCAATACATAAAAAATAACACAATTCATTTGGCAATCAAGAAAAAAATACATAAGTTTGCATTGGTAAAAAAACCAATGTGATATTAACCTTTATTTTATTAACTTTAAAATCGAGACACATGAAGAAATTGTTAATGCTCGCCATCATGATGACGCTTGCACTCACAGCAAGCGCAAAGTCAAAATTCATCACGATGGAAAATGCAGCAGTAGCTCCGGCAACAGAAGCAGTAGCTGACGTTCAGCAGCGTCCGTACCGCCGTCCAGGAGTGAGAAGAGGTTACAGAGGACCTGTTCACCGTCCATACGGACCAAGACCACGGTATCATCGTCCTGTTCCTCCACCACGGTATCATCGTCCATACGGGCCACGGTATCATCGTCCATACGGGCCACGGTATCATCGTCCGGGACCACGTCCTTATCATCGTCCAGGACCACGCCCATACAGAAGAGGACCTAGAAGATATTAGCCTTCTAAGAAATAACAGATGCGCTCTGCACCAGATGCCAACGGCATCGATGCAGAGCGCATCTGTTTTAGAGTGACTACACCATTAGATTATCAAAAGCAGCATGAAAAAGGGAGAATTCTTACAAGGTTTTATTTGCCTGTTTTGTCATGCATATCTAGCAAATTAGCATTAAATTTACTTTTTTTTCGTTAAAAGGAGTGCTTTTTTAGAGTAAAACTCAAAAAACTTGTCAAATGATTGTGATTCTAAAAAAAAAATCCATAACTTTGCACGGCACTAAGGAATGATGCAGATTATTATCATACAATATAATTTTTTCTTATAATAATGGCAACATTAGATTTAGCAAAGTATGGCATCACCGGTTCAACAGTGATTGCTCACAACCCATCTTACGAGGTTTTATTTGCAGAAGAGACCAAAGCAGGTCTTGAAGGTTTTGACAAAGGACAAGTTACGGAGCTCGGAGCCGTAAATGTTATGACTGGTATCTACACTGGTCGTTCACCTAAAGACAAGTATATCGTGGACGACGCTCAGTCGCATGATAAGGTTTGGTGGACATCTGAAGCTTATAAGAACGACAACCACCCAATGTCAGAGGAGGTTTGGGCAACAGTTAAGGATATCGCCATGAAGGAGCTCAGCAACAAGGAACTTTATGTTGTTGACGCTTTCTGCGGTGCAAACGAGGCCACACGCCTGGCAGTGCGTTTTATTATGGAAGTGGCATGGCAGGCTCATTTCATCAAGAACATGTTCATCCAGCCGACTGAGGAAGAACTTGCAAATTTCGAACCCAACTTTGTAATATATAACGCATCTAAAGCTAAGGTTGAGAATTTCAAGGAACTGGGACTGAATTCTGAGACTTGTGTGGCTTTCAACACAACATCAAGAGAGCAGGTGATTATCAACACATGGTATGGTGGCGAGATGAAGAAAGGTATGTTCTCAATGCAGAACTACTATCTTCCACTCCAGGGCATCGCATCAATGCACTGCTCTGCGAACACCGACATGGAAGGAAAGAACACAGCTATCTTCTTCGGACTGTCAGGCACAGGTAAGACCACTCTTTCAACCGACCCGAAGCGTCTCCTTATCGGTGACGACGAGCACGGATGGGACGATGAGGGCGTTTTCAACCTTGAAGGCGGATGCTATGCAAAGGTTATCAACCTCGACAAAGAATCTGAGCCGGATATTTACAATGCCATCAAACGTAACGCTCTCCTTGAGAACGTGACTGTTGACGAGGAAGGAAAAATCGATTTCGCTGACAAGAGCGTGACTGAGAACACTCGCGTTTCTTATCCTATCGACCATATCGAGAAAATTGTGAAGAAAGTGGCTGGAAAGAGCGCAGGTCCTGCTGCAAAGAATGTGATTTTCCTTTCAGCAGACGCATTCGGCGTACTGCCGCCTGTGTCTATCCTCACTCCTGAACAGACTAAATATTACTTCCTTTCTGGATTTACTGCCAAACTGGCTGGAACAGAGCGTGGCATCACAGAGCCTACTCCCACATTCTCAGCATGCTTCGGTCAGGCGTTCCTTGAGCTGCATCCTACAAAATATGCAGAGGAACTCGTGAAGAAGATGGAAAAGAGCGGTGCTAAGGCTTATCTCGTTAACACAGGATGGAATGGTACTGGCAAGCGTATCTCTATCAAAGACACACGCGGTATCATCGACGGAATACTTGGAGGTTCGATACTGACTGCACCTACAAAGACCATTCCTATCTTCAACTTTGAAGTACCTACAGCACTTGAGGGTGTTGACCCTGCAATTCTTGATCCTCGCGACACTTATGCAAACGCTGAGGAATGGGAAACAAAAGCAGTTGACCTCGCACAGCGTTTCCAGAAGAACTTCGTGAAATACACAGGTAACGAGGCAGGTAAGGCTCTTGTTGCAGCTGGGCCACAGCTGTAAATTTCCTGACGTTTGAGACGGTCCAAACGGTCGTCTCAAACTATGTATTATCACACAATAAATGCGTACATTACACGTTATTTGATAAAGAACAATCAGTTTTTCACTGATTTAGGTTATCATATTTCTCCCCGATTCTCTATAAGAATCTTTATTCGGGCTATGTCGTTGAGAAACGGTATAGCCTTTTTTGTGAAATCTGTTTCATTTTTTTTGTAATTTAAACGTTAATTCGTATCTTTGTAATTTTAATCAAAGTATCAATATGAAAATGAAAAGACTTTTGACATACATTCTGCTCTACTTCTGTTGCTGTTCACTGTCTGCCACCGTGAAGCCACGCGATGGAAGGAAGGAGCCATTGGTGTTTGCCGACCAAGAGGAGAACGACAGCCACAATCATGGAGACAACGGTCGTCTGATGTCACCATGGAAAATCGGGTCACAGAGCAATGCTCCTCTGAAAGCGAAAGGAAGCCCGAAAGTGCCGGTGATACTGGTTCAATTTTTAGACAAGAAATTCACAACCGGGCTGGGAGTGACCAATGGAGTACGCAATAAATGTCTGACAGAAGACGATGAGATTATTGTAAATGAGGCATACGACAAATTCTGTAACGGAGTACCGGAAAGCGACTACTACACTGGATTGGGAAGCCACGGAGCCATCACGGAATATTTCCGGGATCAGAGTAACGGACAGTTCACACCACAATTTGTTGTCATCGGACCTGTCACACTCGACGACGAATATGCTTTCTACGGCAAAGACGGATCAAAAGGTAAAGACATCAACCTCTCATATTTTTACAGCGATGCCATAAAAGCCGCACAGAGAGTGTACACGAACTGGAGCGACTTCGACAACGACAACAACAACACGGTTGATATGGCATTCTTTATCTATGCAGGAGAGGGTCAGAATGGTTCAGACGATGAAAATACGATTTGGCCGCAGGAACGCAGGACCGGCGGAACAATAAACAGCACATCTTACGGATGTTATGCTTGCTGCAACGAAATATATGCCGGTGAGACTGACGGAATCGGCGTTTTTGTTCATGAGCTTAGCCACGCCATGGGACTTCCCGACTTCTACGATACCAACTATGTGGCATACGGCATGGACTACTGGGACATCATGGACTCAGGGTGCTATTGCAACCACGGGTATTGTCCTTGCAACTACACAGCATACGAGCGATGGTTTATGGGATGGACTGAACTGGAGACACTCAATCCGTCAACACCACAGAAACTCACACTACAGGCCACCAGCGACTATTATCTGAATCCTGAGGTTGAATGGAAAGGGTATAAAATCGTAAACCCCGAGCATAGTAATGAATACTATATCATTGAGAACCGCCAGTCCACAGGATGGGACGAATATGTGGGACACGGGGATGAATACTCCAAGATGAAGGGGATGCTGATAGTTCATGTAGATTATGTGTCGAACAGGTGGACTGGGAACTCTGTAAACACAAACCCCAGCCATCAGTATATGACCATCCGACCTGCAGACGGAGTGCTTGACTCCTATATGTATGTGGACCACAAAGACTATGAGACATACAAGAAGTTTATGTATTCAGCCTACGGAGACCTCTATCCTGGATATAAGCAAGTGACTGCATTTGAGGGACCCGACCAGTTCGTATATAACGGCTCAGGGGAAATGGATCAGCCACTGCTGAACATCAGGCAGAATGCCGACGGAACGGTCAGTGTTGATTACATGCAGATTTTCAAGACAGACCAGCATATCGACTTGGACACCATTCCCGACATGACCTACGGCGACAGCACATATATACTGCCTGCAAAAACAGACTGCAACTTGGAGCTCGTATGGACAGTGAGCAACTCCGACGTGGCAACAGTCAACGGCGACACACTCATCATCAGAGGGGCAGGAACCGCCTTGGTGACAGCATCACAGGAAGGCAATGCTTTCAACAATGCAATTGAGCAGACTTTCGTGTTGAACATAAAAAAAGCACAACTGACCATAACAGCTGACTCTCTGAGTAGAAACACAGGAGAGGAGAACCCGGAACTGACCATGTATTTCGAAGGATTTGTGAACGGAGACGATGCCAGCACTGCACTGACCACTCCTCCGGATATCACATGCGAGGCCGATGCCAGCTCACCAGCAGGCGAGTATGCCATTGTGCTGAGCGGAGGTGAATCCACCAATTATGAGCTGACACTTATTGACGGAGTGCTCACTGTATCGGAGCCACCTGCTCCACCTCACAAAACTGGTGACGTGAATGAGGATGGATTTGTGGATATCAGCGACATTGTGGCAGCCATCAACCATATAGCAAAAACAGCCACCTTCCGATATGCCGACGTGAACGAGGATGGCGAAGTCAATATATCAGACATCGTGGCGATAATCAATATCATCGCTCAACAATAAAATATTATAAAACCTCAAAAAAATATAACTGTTATGACATTTACAGAATTAGCCATGCCTATCTTCCAGCAGTCAATCATCGACTATCATAAGCTGGACAACGTGGATCAGCCCATCGTGAATCCCTACACCACCGGCACCATCGAATACTACCTCTATCTAAAGAACTGGATTGACACCGTACAGTGGCATTTCGAGGACATCATCCGCGAGCCGGACATCGACCCGGTGGAAGGTATCAAGCTCAAACGAAGAATCGACAAGAGCAACCAGGACAGGACCGACCTCGTGGAGATGATTGACAGCTATTTTCTCGACAAGTACAAGGACGTGGAAGTGCTGCCCGACGCAACCATCAATACGGAGAGTCCGGCATGGGCGGTTGACAGGCTCAGCATTCTCGCACTGAAAATCTACCACATGGAAGAGCAGACAAAGCGCGATGACGCCAGCGAAGAGCATATTGCCAAATGTCAGAAGAAACTCGATGTGCTCCTTGAGCAGAAGAAGGACCTGTCAAGCGCAATCGACCAGTTGATAAGCGACATTGAGGTGGGCAAGAAATACATGAAGGTGTATAAGCAGATGAAAATGTATAACGACCCGAGCACCAACCCGATTCTCTACGGAAAGAAATAATGCCGAAACGCATACTGATCATGCGGTTTTCAGCCATGGGAGACGTAGCCATGATTGTTCCCGTGGTGAATTGTCTGGCAACCCAGCATCCTGATGTTGAGCTGACAGTTCTGACACGTCGTGCTTTCACTACATTTTTCCGTTGGCTGCCTGCCAATGTGCATACGATTGGCATTGACTTGAACGAATACAAGGGATTGACCGGACTGAACCGGCTGTATAAGGAATTAAAAGCAGAAAAATTCGATGCCGTCGCTGACCTGCATAACGTGTTACGGAGCAAATTCCTGAGGCTCCGTTTCAGATTAGCGGGTGAGAAAACCGCAGTAATCGACAAAGGACGTGGGGAAAAGAAAAAAATTATGGGACGTGGCAGGCTATCACAGCCGCTCATGCCGACCACCGAACGCTATGCACGGACATTCGAAACTTTAGGACTTCATGTCGAACTGACCCCCAGCCTCTGTTTCCACAGCAAAGCAGAAGATTACATAAAGCTACACGACAAATACGGAGAGAAATCCCCTGCGGAGAAATGGGTGGGAGTTGCACCATTCGCTGCCCACGAAAACAAGATGTATCCGTTAGACAAGATGGAAAACGTGATTTGTTCTTTATCCGGGATGGGATGCAAAGTATTTCTGTTCGGAGCTGGTAAGGAAGAGCGAATAATACTCGAACGTTGGGAAGACGGTTCAAAGATTTTCAGCACATGCGGAAAGTTAGGCGGCCTTGACCAGGAGATGATTCTCATGTCGGAGCTTGATGTGATGCTGGCGATGGACTCAGCGAACATGCATATCGCCTCACTGGTGGGAATACCGGTAGTTTCCGTGTGGGGATGTACGCATCCGAATGCAGGATTCACTCCATGGCAACAGAATCCCGACAATATCATCCAGGACAACACTCTCGGCTGTCGCCCATGTTCTGTCTATGGTAAAGCACCCTGTAAATACGGAGACCGAAGATGTATGACCCGGATATCCCCGGAGGTTATCATCAGCAAAATCAAGGACGTGCTCAGCCTGTAATCAACAATAATAAAAGAGGAGAATTCATCAGTAGCTGTTGAAAACAGCATAAGTCACAAGACTTAACCAGTCAAAAAACGATAACACCTTAGACCTTTTGAAAACAGATAAAACGTCATCCGTAAAAACGCATAAGTCGCGTCTCAACAAAGGGGTTTGGATTATCATCATTGCGGCTGTGCTGCTGGAGTTACTTTCAGCAGTGCAATACTATTCAACGCGCCAACTGCTGAGCGATGAACTTGAAAAAAAGGAGGAAATGGGACTCCGGATGAAGGCCATCGTCATCAAAAACACGCTCTCTGCCGCAAAAAACACGCTTTATGACCATATATGGGACATGCAACGCAATCTGGAAGAACCCGACTCCATGTTCAACGTTGTGGAATGGTTAGTCAGGATGAATTACACGATTAAGGGTGGAGGCATGGCTTTCATACCCGACTATTATCCGCAGAAAGGCAGACTGTTTGAACCTTACGCTCGCCGAAGCGACTCCACGGTATTGGTTCGACAAATCGCAGGAGAAAACCACGACTACACACAACGTGAATTCTATTACGGTGTCTTATCATCCGATAAAAGTATATGGACCGAACCCTACGAAGACAAAGAAGGCGCAAGCTCGTGCACATCTCCACGGCGAGCACACGCGGACTGTGGGCGGATGAGATCAAGAACGACGTATTTACCGAACAGCGGTTCTTCATGGGCCAGTATCTCGGCAACAAATATATCTACTCGAAGTTCATGGCAGAGCGGCTGATTCTTGAGGCGGTGGCACTGCATGGCCTTCAAGCGAAAATCATGCGTGTGGGCAACCTCGCCGCCCGTTCCACCGACGGAGAGTTCCAGGCTAATTTCTCCACCAACTCGTTCATGGGACGCATCAAGGTCTATAACATGCTGGGATGCTGTCCTTATGGCATGCGCAACAAACGCGTGGAATTCTCACCCATCAATTGCCTTCGCTCGCTATTGGACAATGAAAGAAAGCCTACTGAAACTCACAGGCGAAGGCATCACCGACAATCTTCATGGTATCCTATCCACTGCCGACCGTTATCATTTCGTGACAGAGGAACATGAAAAAGACGGGTATGTGCTGACATGGGTTTTGGAAAAAACTCAAAACCTGTAACCCACAAACATGCGGTTACGCCATTTGATGTTCTGGAGCATGGCGTCATCCTTATCGCCTATCGATGTGAAATTGAAAACCATGGAAGCACCGGCAAAGAACCGCTTCATCTGATGGACTATGGCACCGCGTCCGGTGATGATAACCTCGGGAAATTTATAGCGGATAGGCTTACGGTCGCCGTCTGTGGTGATGGAAGCATGGTTATAGACGATAAAAGTAGGCAGGGCAGAAATATGGAAGAGCCAGTTGCGAGCAGGCACCCAGTTGTAGCCATAACCGGCTCCTAAGCCGATGTTAAAGGTTTTGATTTTCGATTTCATCACGTGTTCTGCTGTGCCTTGCTGACCTTGGAAAGAGGCAGCAAGGAGCAGACTGCCTGCCGACCGTTTCTGGATATACGACTGTGAGAAAGCCGCAGGATAAGAAAACTTCCGATAATTGAAAGCGTAATAGCCGTTGATGTTCAGCGTCTTCATCGTGAGGACATCATTGGGAAATTCAATGCGTTCAGAATTCTCGCGTTCATGCCAGCCAGAATAATTGCGAGCATCCTGATAAATGATGTCGAATCCTGTACGGTTGCTGTAAGAGTTCAGATTATACTCATAATCCCGGTATTTACCCCAAAGCTGGGCGGGATTCATTGCCAAGGAAGCCATCAGCCCCATATAACCCAAGCCTATACTGGCTGTTCCTTTGTTCGCAGCCTTCACCTCTGAAGTGAAATGAGCGGTGGAATAGCCTTCTGTCCGTATTGTTGAACCTGATAAATTGAAACGGCACAGTACGGTCCATTTCGTTGTAGGACGGATTATGTAATTCGTGTCGATTTCGGAATGATAATACCGGTAGGAAAGAACACTGTCGGCACGATGCAGCAGACGTTTAACCCCCTGTGCTTGAATCCGTGAAGAGATGGTTGACACAAACAACAGAAAGCAGACAACCGTCAGTCTGACAATTACACTATGACGGTCAAAAATCAGATTACGTTTATGTTTTAAAAAAAACATTCTTCCAGAACAACAAATAATTAATCTTTGTTCGGTAAAAAAACAAACGAAACGGAAGTTTGGCGAAATCGGATCCTGAATCACAAAAAAAATCAAAGGCTGATAACCGTTCCAGCATCCTGTCCGATTTGGTCGGCTTTGGTGATGACTACTCTGGAAACACCTGCCTTACATGCGTTAAGTGCATTTTCAATTTTCGGTATCATACCTCCGCTGATAATACCGTCAGACACAAACTGCCTGAACGACTCCTCATTGATTTGCGGGATGACGCTGTCGTCGTCATGCTCATCCATCAACACACCTGCCTTCTCAAAGCAATAGACGAGTGTAACATCGAAGAACGGCGCCAAGGCCTTGGCAGTCTCTGCAGCTATGGTGTCGGCATTCGTGTTAAGCATATTCCCGCTGCCATCATGTGTGAGCGGAGCCATGACAGGGACGATGCCGTTTTCAAGAAGCATGGACAGCAACTGTCCGTCGCAACGCTCCACATCACCCACGAATCCATAATCAACCAGCGTGTCAGAAGGAGTTCCAGCCACCTCAGCCTTCACCATCACCGGCTCACGCTTGTGACTCAGCATCACATTCATGTCAGCACCGGTCAGTCCGAGTGCATTGATGCCTCTGGACTGAAGCTTAGCCACGATATTCTTGTTCACAAGACCCCCATAGACCATCGTCACCACTTTGAGCATCTGCTCATCGGTCACGCGTCTGCCGCCGACCATCGTGGTTTCAATACCCAACGAGGCTGCCATCTTCGTTGCTGAACGCCCGCCGCCATGGACGAGCACTTTCCCACCAGGTATATTAGCAAAGCCGCCCAGCAGCCAGTCAAGGCTCTGAGCGTCTTCCACTATCTTACCGCCTACTTTTATTACGGTCAGTTTCTCCATACAGTTTCAGAGTTTTTGGAATTCTGCATAGACAGCATCAGCTATGCGCTGAAACTCTTCCTGCTCCAACTGGAGCTTGGGCTTATTGAACAGCATATCCTTCTCGCTCTGCATAGGTATGAGATGGATGTGAGCATGAGGAACCTCAAGACCCAGGACTGCCTGACCCACCTTCACGCAAGGACACACCTTCTTGAGTGCTACCGCCACTTTCTTGGCGAACACCTGGAAACGGGCGATTTCATCATCCTCCAGGTCGAAGATGTAATCCACCTCACGGCGGGGGATACACAGCGTATGGCCTTTCACCATCGGATTGATATCAAGGAAGGCATAAAACTCATCGTTTTCCGCACATTTATAGCTGGGAATCTCACCAGCTGCGATTTTTGAGAATATAGACATAATATTAATGAAGAATTAAGAAACCTGCGATTAAGCGAGTGCAGAGGAAGAACTTGTTCTTACTTATGCCGAGCGTGAAGCAGGTTCGGCGAAGCCAAACGCGAGTAAGCGAGTGCAGAGGAAGAACTTGTTCTTACTTATGCCGAGCGTGAGCAGGTTCGGCGAAGCCAATTAAAAATTTATTAATTTCATTATATTGAGATGCTGACCACCTCAAGCTCGATGACACCCTGGGGGATAGTGATTTGTGCCACCTCGCCTGCTTTCTTGCCGAGGAGTCCCTTTGCAATAGGGGTACCAATGGATATCTTTCCCTCTCTCAGATTAGCCTCACTCTCGCTCACAATCTGATACTTCATCAGCTGACCAGTTTTCACATTTTTCAGTTCCACCTTTGACAGAATCTGAACAGTGTCGGTCTGAACTTTTGAGGTGTCAATAATTTTCGCTTCGGCAAGCATTGCCTTCAATTCTGCAATCTTTGTTTCCGGTTTTCCCTGGGCCTCTTTGGCTGCATCGTATTCAGCATTCTCAGAAAGGTCGCCTTTATCACGTGCTTCCTGGATTTGACGGATCACTTCCGGCCTTTCAACTTCTTCCAAGTGTTTGATTTGGGCTCTCAGTTTGTCATAGCCCTCTTGTGACATGTATGCCATATTGTTTTCTTTATTGTTTAGTAATAGTGAAAAAATAAGTTGGGAAAATTTATCTTAGATTTTTGAGCTGTTTTTCAGCTGGTCAGAGGGAGTGATGCGGGCATCATGACCGATGAACAGCTGGTAAAGAGCCAAAAAGATAAGTTTATATCTTGAATAATTGCCTGACATTATATTTACTAAGTTATTTTTTACTGTTACTTAGTTAATGAATTAAAGTGAATGATTTCTAAAAAGACGTCAAAAAAGAAAAGAATCCCGATACCTAATGTATCGGAACCCTCTGTCTGCCATTTATTGTCTGTGCAAATTTACGGCATTATTTTCTTAATACCAAATAAAAAAGGATTTATTTTTCATTTATGTTATAAAAAAGCATCGTTTATTGTCCTTTTTTACCTGTTGACGTTTTGAGGAACAGGAAAAACTATTGTCATTTCTTCTTGTCTTCACAGTTCTTTGTCTTCAAAAACAGTCAATTATTTCATTTTCTTCAGCAGTTTATATTCCTTTTTGGTAATCCGCATGAAACTGCCGTGCTGCGGGCGAGCCACGCCCTGGATATTCCTTGGATTTTTGAAATTGCGCATGTTTTCATCTGCCTCACAGATTCGATAGTTTTTTGGGTTAGACGAATATTCTATATAAGCGATACGCCAAGTGGGGTCGCCGGCGAGTTGGAAGGCTGACACGCCCTCACATTTCTTGTTGCCCTCGAAGTTCACATAATCCTCCTCTACGGGCTCTCCCCAGCCTGACGTGAGACGGAGGCTCGTGGCGGTGAAAAGACCAGGCTTACCTCCTTCCTTCTTTATCATCATGTGCCATTGCTGATCGGCTGCAACCCAGTTGATATCGGCGTCGATGGTGGCATAGCCCCAGTCGAAGAGGAGCTGTGGCTGAGTAAGCTGTGTGAAGTCGTCATTGGCATGACTGTAGTACATACGGTCGTATTTCTCCTCAACACGGTTCCACATCGAATAATAAATCATATAACCGCCTTTTTTACCGTCAGGCCACACAAACTCGTCGTCCCAGATAATCTGAGGTGCCCACACGCGGTTGATGGTACTCCAGTCGTTATATGCACTTTTTGCGTCAGGATTCATGAAAATGGATTTTCCCTTACGGTAGTCGAACGTCGTCGATTTCCAATGAATGAGGTCAGGACTGGTCAGCAGGTTGATGCCATAGTTGTCCCATGTCTCCTTCTTTCCCATTCGGTCGCGGCTGCGGTTGGAGGCATCCATGTCGGTGGTGACCATAAGGAAGCCCTTGCCGTCGTGACGGCGGCAGATGAAGGCGTCGCGGGTACGTCCCTCGATTTTAGCCAGTTCATGGTCGCTGAACACGGAGTCACCGTTCATAACGTCTTCAAAATGGAATCCGTCTTTACTCACGGCGTAGGCGGTCCATGCCAGCCCACCGTTCATGTGGCAATATAGATAAAACTTACCTTTCTGGAGGTTTCCCCGGGTTTTGTAGTACTTCTGAGCTCCGGCTGTCGCAGCACTTAAAGCAACAAGGATTAACAATAGTAGTTTTTTCATTTTTTATAGGAATTTTATTGAATTATGGTTCAAAATTAAAAAATATTTCTGAGACTTGCAAGTTAAATAGAAGAAATTGTTTTTTTGTGTCAACAACAAACAAAAACCATTCAAATCATCTTTGTGATTATGTTCTTTTTTCCCTAATAACCGTCATTTTTGTATGAAAAGTGTATTTTATGTATAAAAAAACGTTAAATGATTTTGCAGTATGAAAAAATATTATGAAATTTGCAGTTAGAATAAAGTTTTCATTAAGTATATCCAATCATAACATAGTGTCAACAGATTCGTGCTGAGACAGCACATGACACAGTTGTATTTAAAAAGGTTTGTAACTCTTAATTTTTTGGAAGGGATTCATCGAGACGATGGGTCCTTTTTTGTGGTATCTGTCCCTAAAAAAAGATTAAAGGATTCAACTTTCGCAAGTATTTAAAATGCTGATAATTATTAAGTTCTGTTTATTTTTGAGCGATTCTAATATCGATTTATCATTGGCAAAACTATCGTCCACGAGCCTCAGGCTCGTTAACTCCCATTTTAAATTCCGAACCACTTGCATAAATCTTACATCATACATAAATCTTACATCTTACATAATTAAATCTTTAAATTATCTCAGCTCCCTTTTATACTTCAAAAAATGAATTATTATTCGCAGAGAGTCAGATTCGTTGTAGAAAAATTCAGTCTCATTCGCTGAAGAGAGCGGATGAGACTAAACATGAGATATAGAATTGTAATACAGACAGGTGGACGGCAGATTATCTTGCGCTCACATACTTATGGAGCGTGGCGCGGACAGCACCCGGACCGGCATAAAGTTCTTTGACCATGCCCTCAATCTGCTCACCGAGACCTGCCTCATAGAGGTCGAGCCCGAAGACATCCTTGCGGGAATAAAGCTGCTTCAGACAAGAGTAGTCCTGGTCGGGCTTGCCCACCTTAAGCGGAGCGACGATAGCCTGCATCTCCTCAAGAAGCGGGTCGGGCGACGGCTCAAACGGCTGTCCGTCGTCTTTGATGCCTTTCAGATAGCGTGCATAGCCTGCGAGGGTGAGCGGAATGAGTTGGAGGTTCGACATGTCGAGTCCTCTCGCTACATATTTCTTGATGGTCTCACCAAAGCGGATTGGCAGCTTCTGGCTGGTGTCCATGGCTATACGCTGCGGTGCGTCGGGCATGAACGGGTTGGGAAGGCGGCGGTTGATTACAGCTCCGATAAACTCGTAGGGGTTGAGTACGCCAGGGTCGGTCACCACCGGCATCGCCTCCATATAACCGATTTTCTGGATGAACGCACGGATATCATCGTCTGCCATCTCTGCGGAAATCAGTGTGTAGCCGAGCATACACCCGTAAATCGACATGGCGGTGTGGAGCGGGTTCAGACAAGTGGTCACCTTCATCGTCTCCACCTTATCCACGGTCTCGCGGGTGGTGTAGAGGGCGCCGCCCAGATGAAGCGGCGGACGACCGTTGGTGTAGTTGTCCTCAATGACGAGATACTGCACCTCCTCCGCGTTGACGAACGGCGCGGTGAACGTGTGCTTCTCCGTCTCGATGTAGTTGTTGTCTTCAAAGCCGTCGGCAGCCAGCATCTCCTGTACTTTCTGATGCGGACGCGGTGTGATTTTGTCTATCATCGACCAAGGGAACGTGATTTTTGTCTCGTCGCGCAGGTAATCAAGGAAAGCGGCAGGAGCCAGACCGTCTGCCACCCATTTCTCTGCGTAGGCGAACACACCAGCCTTCACCTTGTCGCCGTTGTGTGAGCAGTTGTCCATGCTCTGAACGGTCAGCGGCAGCTGTCCGGCATTGAAGCGCTCAAGCAGTAATGCCGTCACCTTGCCCATGGCAAGCACAGGTGTGAGTCCCCGCTCAAGGTCGGCAGGAGCCACGCTGTAGCCCTTCTCGGTGATAGTGAACGAAATCATCTGGAGGGACGGATTCCTGAAGATTTCAACGAGCCGTTTCCAGTCGTCAAACTGATAGTCAGCCTTGAGTGCCTCGGTGACGGACGCAATCACTTTCTTCTCGATGGTGCCCGACGACTGCAGGCTCACGAGCAGCGACAGGTTGTTGTAAGGAGTGTATGCCTTGTCTATCACCTCAAAGTCGAATGTCTCTGCCACGATAACACCGCGGTCGTACTTGCCTGTGTTGAGCGCGTCGTTGAGGATGGCAGCAGGGAATGCCCTGAAGATGTTTCCCCCTCCGAAGTGTACCCATGTGGGTTCCTCGAAAGTTTTCTTGGCGACTTTGGCTATGTCGAATGTCGGGAGCTGATAGCCTTTCGACTCCCATTCAGCAGCGTTGAAACTGCCGGAAGTTATATCAGTAAGTTTCATGAATACTATTTACGATTTAAAAATTTCGATTGACGATTATTTTGACTATTTTTCATCATTTAGCTTGAAGAGACTTATTAGGTGTGTCCAAAAATCAGCCGCATGGTCACTAAAGACGAAACAAGAATCAGTCGAAGAAGCCGGGCTGCTTGTATTCGATGCCAAGTTCACGGTCAACGGTGGCGAGGATGCCCTGCACCTGCCCGAGCGCGAACATACGTCCGAGGAACGAATAGCCGGCGTTGTAGCCTTTCGTCTCGTCGCCGAGCATGGTCATGCCGTGGTCCACACGCATCGGCAGCTGCGGATTTTCTTTCTCGAAGATTCTGGACAGCTCAATGATGTCGGCACGGCCGCCAAGATGGCTTGCCTCCGTGAAGTCGCCGTTCGGGAAGATATGGCATGAGCGCAGATGAACGAAATGGGTGCGCGGAGCAAACTTGCGTGCCATCTCCACCACATTGTTATAGGCTCCAGCACTGAGCGAACCGGCGCAGAACGTCAGTCCGTTGTGCTTATTAGGAACGGCATTGAGGAACCACTCGATATCCTCTTCTGTGCGGACGATGCGCGGCAGGCCGAGTATCTCGATTGGCGGGTCATCCGGATGCACACACATGTTCATCCCACACTCCTCACACACAGGCATGATTGCCGTTAGGAAATACTTCATGTTCTCACGAAGCTGCGTCTTGTCGATGCCTTTATAGAGCGCGAGGAAATCACGGAACTTCTGGATAGGTGCCTCGTCGCCCTCCTTGAAGTTGCCCGACACAAAACCCTGTGTCTTGATGACGATGGTCTCAACGAGCTGATGGTCTTTCTCCGGTGTCATGATCTTGGCGAGCTCGTCTGCCTCTGCAAGCACGTTACGTCCCTCGCCTACTCCCTCAGGGAACTTGAACTGCGCCCAGTCCTCCCGAGCACCCTCACGTTTGAGGATATAGATGTCGAAATAAGCGAACTCCGCATAGTTGAAATAGAGGTTCGACGCGCCGTTAGGGTTGTCGTGCAGCAGGTCGGTGCGTGCCCAGTCGAGCACTGGCATGAAATTGTAGCAGATGGTGTGGATGCCCTCGGCTGAGAGGTTGCGAAGGCTCTGCTTGTAAATCTCAATTTGCTCGTCGCGGTCAGGACCACCGTATTTGATGGTCTCGGTGACTGGCAGGCTCTCAACCACGCTCCAGCGCATACCATAGCTTTCGATATACGCTTTCAGGTCGTGGATTATCTCCTGGGTCCAGACTTCGCCAAGTGGCACATCGTGAAGGGCGGTCACAATCCCCTCCACACCAATTTGTTTGAGCATGGCAAGCGTAATCTTGTCGTTCTTGCCAAACCATCTCCATGTTCTTTCCATTATGTCAATCAGTTTTTATATGTTAAATTATTACCTTTCCAATGCAAAATTAATAATAAAAAAGCGAAGAGAAAAATAACTTCGCATTTTTATTTCTATTTTGGAACACTGTTGTAAAAAACCGTAACGGTTTACATTGGCAAAGTTAGCAAATTGAAAGAGGAAAGAACAATAATTATTGTTCAAAAAGTGGTAATAATGTACGCAGGACTGCCTTCACATCCTTTTGGCGATGACATAAATGATGATGGGTGCGCCGATGAAAGGGGTGACTGCATTCAGCGGGATGACTCCCTGATCGCCCGGCAGCACACAGATGGCGTTGGCAAGAAGCGCAACGGCTGCACCGGTAAGAATGGTGGCTGGCAAGAGTTTCTGATGGTTTTCCGTGCCGAGAATCATACGGGCGATATGGGGAACGGCCAGTCCGATAAAGGCTATCGGCCCGCAGAAAGCTGTGGTGATCGCTGCCAGCAGACCGGTGACGAAAAGCAGCAGATGACGCACACGCTTGACGTTGAATCCGAGATTTGCGGCATAGTCCTCACCAAGGAGCAGGGCGTTTAGCGGCTTCACCATCAGGATGGAGATGAACAGCCCGATTCCGCTGACAATCATAAAAAGCGGAAGCTTGTCGGACGACACACCGCCGAAGTTGCCCAGTCCCCAGACCATATACGACTGCACGCCCTCCTCCGTGGCAAAGAAATTAAGCAGCGAGATGCATGAGGATGTGATATAGCCTATCATCATGCCCGCTATCAGCAGCATCACATTGTTTTTCACGACGAGTGAGAGCAGCATGATGACAGCCATCACCAGCATCGCACCTACGAAAGCGGCGGTCAGCACTGCCATAAAACCGGTAATCGTGAATGAAGAGGTGGAGATGCTGCCACCCCAAAGCAACATCACAAGCGCCACGCCAACCGAAGCCCCGCTGTTGATGCCGAATATCGACGGACCCGCAAGGGGATTTCTGAATGCAGTCTGAAGCATCAGTCCGCTGACCGCCAGCGAAGCCCCGCAGAGGATGGCGGTGACAGCCTGTGGCAGGCGGCTTTCCCTCACGATGTAGTCCCAAGAAGAATGCCCGCTGTCGCTGCCGAACAGGATGGAAAACACATCGGCGGCAGGGATATCCACCGCCCCGAGCAGCATGTTGGCAACAAACAGCACAACAATCGTAGCCGGGAGAATCAGATATAGGAGTAGCTTGGAGTGCATATATTTAAAAGATTTCCGTTTGCCTGTATAGAAGCATTATCTATGCGCCATATACTAAGATCTAAAATCTAACAACTAAAATCTATCAACTAAAAACTAAAACTAAATCCCGTCCTTGACTCTCTTGAAATACTTAGGTTCACCGTACATTGAAACTGATGGATGAGTGATGCTTACAATGTCGCGAAGCAACAAGGAGGGATTGAAAGGAGTGTCCTCATAAAACGATGTGTTGGCGGTGTTGCACCCGTAAGCCTGCCGGTTCCTGAAAGCCTTAAACTGGCTGTAACCTTGATTTTCTGACAAAAGCTCATCATAAGTGATGTCGTGAGGGCTGTTGTAGCGGAAAAGCCAGACATCACAATCACCGCCTTTGTCGAGAACTGTCTCGAACGGAAGTGCAAGCGAGCCGCTGTCATCGTTGCTGCTCCACGGATAAACGACAGAAGCATCGGAAATCAGTCTGCCTACAGTGCTTTTCCCGCCAGGCATATACCAAACGCTCCCTGTCTGCTTGTCCATCAGCAGCGACAGACGTTGCTTATCCTGCCTCGCTAGCTCCTTCAACCGCACATATTCCTTCTCAACAGCATTGAATAGGCTGTCTGCAACATTCTCCTCGCCGAACAGCATAGCATAAAACTTCATCCACTCGGCCCTGCCGAGAGGAGAGGTCTCCATATAATCGGCTGTCTCGATGATAGGAATCCCTAGTTGCTCCACTTTACCATATCCACCACTGTTCTGAAAAGGAGAAAGGAAGATGGCATCGGGTTCAAGGTCAATGATTTTCTCTACCGTGGGGCTAAGACCGCTTCCGCAGTCTGCCACACCACCATTTTCAAGCTGTTGCTCAATCCAGGGTATATGGATATATTGTGGGTCGCACACACCGACGATTCGTTCCTTGCCTCCAAGCCTGATGGCAAGCGAGCAATGGACGCTGGTGGAGACCACTGCCTTTTTCAGTGGCGACCGAACAACCGTTCCTTCGGGGAGCCCAGCTGGAATCTGGCTGT